>ERZ1370068.10670-contig-9349_pt1 | contig 37194 bp, 44 predicted proteins | sample MGYA00561227_ERZ1370068 | MGnify/ENA primary metagenome ERZ1370068 (study PRJEB38410, sample SAMEA6850437) | metagenome | study: Metagenomic assessment of the ecological functions of the soil: analysis of the soil microbiota associated with the...
CGTTACTGCATTGCTTGGTTGTGATGGTCGCCGGCACCCAGCATTACTTTTCGGCCTGCGCCAAAGGTGCGACCTGCCAGATCATCCTGCGCGACGGCCCGGCCGTGCTCGGGTGGGAGCGGTGGCGCGAAATCGACGCGCAGCATTTTGGCGGCAAGATTCCGCGGGCGCTTACGGCCGCGATGGACGCCGTGCCTGCTCGCGCGCGGCAACCGGTTGAACCGCTCGCGCGTCTGTTGCTGGGCGCCATGACGGAAGCCGCCGTCGCCTGCGCGGGCCGTTCCGACGTCGCGAAGGCGGGCGGTCGAATACAGCCGTGCGTTCAGGTCGGTGATCGAGGCGCTGCGGCTGCGCTGAGGCCGACCATCGATCCTGCGGCAGGAGCAATGATCCAGAACCTGCACGCAGGGCCGCAGGCTTTTCTAAACCGCCGCTTTGTCTGTACCACCGGGACAAACTGCCGGGGAAACCAATGAACAACAACAATGATACGTCCGAATTCGACTCATGTCATCGTCGGTGCCGGCTCGGCCGGCTGCGTGCTCGCCAATCGCCTGAGCGCCGACGGCAAGCACAGCAGGTGCTGCTGCTCGAGGCCGGACCGAAGGACACCAATATCTGGATCCACGTCCCGCTCGGTTACGGCAAACTGTTCAAGGAAAAATCCGTCAACTGGATGTACCAGACCGAGCCGGAGCCGGGCCTCAACGGTCGGCAGGTGTTCCAGCCGCGCGGAAAAGTGCTGGGCGGCTCGAGCTCGATCAACGGGCTGCTGTACGTGCGCGGCCAGCACGAGGATTACGACCGCTGGCGCCAGCGCGGCAACGCCGGCTGGGGTTTTGACGACGTGCTGCCCTATTTCAAGCGGGCGGAGAACCAGCAGCGCGGGCCTGACAAATATCACGGCGTCGGCGGGCCGCTTGCCGGTGTCCGACTGGCGCCATGCCGATCCGCTGTCGGAGGCCTTTGTCAAGGCGGCGGCGGAAGCCGGCATCCCCACCAATCCGGATTTCAACGGCGCCGCCCAGGAAGGCGCCGGCTTCTTCCAGACCACGACGCGGCGCGGCCGCCGCGCCTCGAGCGCGTTCTCCTATCTGCGTCCCGCGCTGAAGCGCGGCAATCTGCATGTCGAGACTCCGGCGCTGGCGCAGCGCATCCTGTTCGAGGGCCGCCGCGCCAGGGCGGTCGAATACAGGCAGGAAGGCCGCCTGCGCACGGCAGCGCGCGCAAGGAGATTCTGGTCTCCAGCGGCGCCTACAACTCGCCGCAACTCTTGCAACTCTCCGGCGTCGGACCGGCGGACCTGCTCAAGCAGCACGGCATCGAGATCGTGCTCGATGCGCCCTGGCGTCGGCAATGATCTGCAGGATCATCTGCAGGTGCGCGTGATCACGCGCTGCGCGCAACGCGTCACGCTCAACGATATCGTCAACCATCCGCTCCGGCGGGTCTGGGCCGGCGTGCATTACGCGGCGTTGCGCCGGGGGCCGCTGACGATCGCGGCCGGCACCTCGGGCGCCTTCTTCAAGACCAATCCGCGGCTGGCAACGCCGGATATCCAGATCCACTTCATCCCGTTCTCGACCGACAAGATGGGCGAAAAACTGCATGCGTTTTCCGGCTTCACCGCCTCGGTCTGTCGTGCTTCGGCCCGAGAGCCGCGGCTCGCTGCGCATCAAGAGCGCGGACCCGCAGGTCGCGCCGGAAATCCGCATCAACTATCTCGCGACCGAGACCGACCGCCGCGCCTTCATCGACGGCATCCAGATTTTGCGCAACATTCTGGCGGCGCCGGCGCTGAAATCCTATTGCGTCGAGGAGGTCGATCCCGGCGCCAAAATCGTGAGCGACGAGGACTTGCTCGAGTTCTGCCGCCGCACCGGCAGCACGGTCTACCATCCGACCTCGACCTGCCGGATGGGCAACGATCCGCTTCGCCGTCGTCGACCAGCGGCTGAAGGTCCGCGGCATCGATGGCCTGCGCGTGGTCGATGCCTCGATCATGCCGGATCTGATGTCGGGCAACACCAACGCGCCGACCATCATGATCGCGGAGAAGGCGTCGGACATGATCTTGGAGGATGCGAGGTAGGCACGACGGTTGATCGAGGGATATCTCCATCGAACCGGCGTCATATCCGCGAGGCGGATGATCCAGTACGCCGTGACGTCGGCTCGCTGGTGGTTACTGGATGCCCGCCTTCGCGGGCATGACGGGCGGGTCTCAGCCCCGATACGCACGGACCCGCTTCACCATCTGCTCGACATGCGCGATCGGGGTTTCCGGCTGGATGCCGTGGCCGAGATTGAAGATCAATCGCCCGCTGGCGTAATTCTCCAGCACGTCGTCGACCGCGCGGTCGAGCGCGCGCGCCGCCGGCGATCAGCGCCAGCGGATCGAGATTGCCCTGCACGGCGACGCGGCTTTGCACGCGCTCGCGGATCAGCGACGGCTCGGCCGCCCAGTCGATGCTGACCGCATTGACATCTGGTCGCCTCGACATAGGCCGGCAGCAGCGCGCCGGCGCCGCGGGGAAAGCCGATGATCTTCGCATCCGGCACTTCGCTTGCGCACGCCCTCGACAATGCGCCGCGCCGGCTCGATCGACCAGCGCTGCAAATTCGCGCGGCGGCAGCACGCCGGCCCAGGTGTCGAAGATCTGCAGCGCGTCGGCGCCGGCCTTGAGCTGGCCGAGCAGATACGTGGATCGAGTTCTCCACCAGCACGTCGATGATTTTCGCGAACGCCTCCGGATGGCGATAGGCCATCATCCGCGCCGGCGCCTGATCCGGCGTGCCTTGGCCGGCCACCATGTAGGTCGCGACCGTCCACGGCGCACCGCAGAAACCGATCAGCGCGATCTTCTGGCGCAAGCTCGCGGCGGACGCGGCGCAGCGCCTCATAGACCGGCTCGAGCTTGCTGAAGTCGGCCTGCGCCGCCAGCGTCGTCGACTTTCTCCGGCGTATCCAGCGGATCGAGCCGCGGGCCTTCGCCGGCCTCGAAGCGCACCGAGCGGCCGAGCGCATAGGGAATGACGAGAATGTCGGAGAAGATGATCGCGGCATCGAAGTTGAAGCGGCGGATCGGCTGCAGCGTGACCTCGGCGGCGTATTCCGGCGTGAAGCACAGATCGAGAAAGCCGCCGGCCTTGGCGCGCAATTCGCGATATTCCGGCAGATAGCGGCCGGCCTGCCGCATCATCCAGAGCGGCGGCACCGTCTGCCTGCGGCCGGACAGAACTTCGAGGAACGGTTTTGGCGGAGAGGCTGGGGACAAGAACGGTTCCTGCGGCATCAATGGATATTTTGTCACCTCTGATACACGGCGCGTCCCGCTTGGCCAAGGCGGATGTGGAACCGGTTTCCACCGCGCGGCGTTGTTTTGGCTCAATGGAGGGATAGCCATGGCTGAGAAATTCAATCCCGCGCCGCGCGACAAACACGCCGCTGATCCGGCAAGAAGCGCTCGCGGCCGACCGCGAGATGCACGAGAAGCTCGAGGCCGGCCTGGAGCATACTTTTCCGGCCTCCGATCCCGTGAGCGCGGCGCAGCCGGCGCCGAGCAAGCACGACAGCGATCGCGAACATTCTGACGACCGCGACAACTCCGAGACGGGTCGCTCTGGGACAAGGTGATGGCGGTCTTCCGCTGATGCCGGCGCGATGAAGACAAAATTCAACCACGCCGCCAACGATTCCCCGCGCAGCGGCAGCAACAAGAAGGTCACGCCCGCGGTCTGGGGCGTGATCGCTGCTCGCGATCATCGCGGTCACGTTGTGGTTCACGCTGCACGCGTGAACGATACAAGCGCGTGACTGCGGCGTAGGCGCAACAAACGCCGCGTCGTCCCGGCGAAAGCCGGGACCCATAACGCCAGGGAGCGATTTTGCGGAAGGTGTCGACTGCCGCGCCCTATCGAAGATCACGCAGTATGGGTCCCGGCTTTCGCCGGGACGACTCGGAGTGCCATCTAATAATGCGGGGGTTCGACCGGGGCGGCGCGTTGCGTTCGGCGCGTCCTGCAGGCGCTCGCGTCAATTCCGCGAGCTGCCGCGTCAGCGCGTCGATCTGCTGCCATTGCGCCGTGATCGTCTGGTTCAGCGTCTCGATGGTGTCGTCCTGATAGGCGACCCGCATCTCCAGCGCATCGATGCGCTCGCTCAAGCGCCTTTTCCTCACTCATCGGCGCCATCATCGTGCCGCGCTCGCGCAGGCCGTGGCCGAGCGCCACGCGCTCGTCGAACACAAAGCATTCGCCGCGCCAGCGGCTTTCATGCTTCCGGCACGCCTTCGAGATATTTCAGGATGCCGCCCTTGAGGTGGTAGACCTCGCCAAACCCGCGCGCCAGCAGATAGACTGCTCGCCTTCTCGCAGCGGATGCCGCCGGTGCAGAACATCGCGATCCTCTTGTGTCTCGCCGGATCGAGTTGTCGCGCGGCAAATTCCTTGAATTGCCCGAAACTCCTGATGCCGGGATCGATCGCGCCATCAAACGTGCCCATCGCGACCTCGAACGCGTTGCGGGTGTCGATCACCGAGCGTATCGGGCCCGGCGATCAGCGCGTTCCACTCGGCCGGCTCGACATAGATGCCGACCTGCTGCGTCGGATCGACACTCGCATCGCCGAGCGTGACGATCTCTTTCTTGAGCCGGACTTTCAGGCGCTGGAACGGCATGGTCGCGGCTTGCGAAGTATTTCAGCTCGAGATGGTCGAGCCGGCCGCCGAACAGGGGGCCATGGCGCAACTCCTCGACGAAGGCGTCGACCGCGTCGTCCGAACCGGCGAGCGTGCCGTTGATGCCCTCCTGCGCCAGCAGGACGCTGCCCTTGCAGTTCGAGGCCGGCGCAGTTTGCGCGCAGGGGCTCGCGCAGCTCCCGGTAATCCGGAAGCCGGGCGAACTGGTAGAAGGCGGCGACTTTCAGCGGCATGGCGGCGGTTTATCAGGCGGATCGCGCGGGGAAACCCATCGTCATCCGAGCATTCACCGCTATCGGACATAGCGGGCATTCCTGGCATGCCAGCCATTGCCAAGCTGCCACGAATGTGTCATGAAGCCCGAATTCTTCGCGAAACTCCACGCCAAAACCGAGACAAGCGAGCCATCTGTTATGAGGAATTTCCACTTCGCCGGCCGGTCGACGGTCCACGCCCAGAACGCGATGGTGGCGACCTCGCACCCGCTAGGCGGCGCTGGCGGCGATCGAGGTGATGCGTGCCGGCGGCACGGCGGCGGACGCCGCGGTCGCGGCCTCGGCGCTGCTCGCGCGTGATCGAGCCGCAATCGACCGGCATCGGCGGCGATTGCTTTGCGCTGGTGCAGCCGAAGGGCGAAGGCAAGATCGTCGCCTATAACGGCTCCGGCCGCGCGCCCGATGGCGGCGACCGCCGAGTGGTACCTCGAGCGCAAGATCCATTCGGTGCCGCTGACCTCGGCGCACGCGGTCTCCATTCCCGGCGCGATCGACGCCTGGGCAACGCTGCTGCGCAATCACGGCAAGTTCGGCCTCGACACATTGCTGCAGCCCGCGATCAAGGCCGCGGAAGCAGGGCTATGTCGTCGCCCCCGCATCGCCTTCGACTGGAAGAACCAGTTCGAGAAGCTGAAGAACGGCACCAACACCGAGCGCTATCTGTTGCCGCACGGCAAGCCGGCGGTCGCCGGCGACGTCATCCACCAGGCGGAACTCGGCAAGACGCTGCGCGCGATCGCCAAGGACGGGCGCGACGCGTTCTACTACCGGCGCGATCGCCGAGGACATGGTCGAGACCTTGCGCGGCATCGGCGGCCTGCACACGCTGGAGGACTTTGCCAGCACACACCACCGAAACGACCTCGCCGATCGGCACCATCGTACAAGGGCCATGACGTCTGGCAGTGCCCGCCGAACGGCCCGGGCATCACCATGCTGGTGATGCTCAACATCCTGTCGCGCTTCGACCTGACGAAATTTCCCGCGCTCAGCGTCGAGCGATTTCATCTCGAGGCGGAAGCCGCGCGGATCGCCTACATGATGCGCGAGCAGCATATCGGCGATCCCCAGCATGTCCATGTCGACGTCGCCGGGATTCTGGCCAGGGAATTCGCCGACGAGCACATCAAGCAACATCAGGATGGACCGGCTGCTCGATCTGCCGAACGTCGCGCCGCCGATGAATCCCTCGACCGTCTACATCACCGTGGTCGACAGGCGATCGCAACGTCTGCTCCTTCATCAACTCGATCGCGCATTCCTTCGGTTCGGCGATCGTCTCCAACAAGATCAGGCATCCTGCTGCAGAACCGCGCCGGCGGCTTCCGCATCCAGCCCGGCCATCCCAATTGCATCGCGCCGGGCAAGCGGCCGCTGCACACCATCATCCCGAGCCTCGCCACCAGGAACGGCCGGGCGATCATGCCGTTCGGCGTGATGGGCGGGCAGTACCAGCCGGTCGGGCAGACCCATGTGCTGACCAACATGCTCGATTACGGCTGCGACGTGCAGGAGGCGATCGATATGCCGCGCGGCCTGCACTACGAGGGCGTCTATCAGCTCGAGGACAGCGTGCCGGCCGAAATCGTCGAGGGCCTGAAGAAGATCGGGCACAAGACCACCAGCGTGGTCGGCCCGCTCGGCGGCGGTCAGGCGATCTGGATCGACTGGGACAAGGGCACGCTGACCGGCGGTTCCGATCCGCGCAAGGACGGCTGCGCGCTCGGCTATTGAGGGACTGCTCTTCCGACGGAAGCGGCGCTGCGTCCACGCGACGCAGCGTTCCGCCAGCCGGAACAATAGCTCCTTGTCGCGGTTCTCCCGCTGGGCGAAAGCGTGCGCCGCTTCGCTCGCGCCAGCGTCAGAGGTTTGTGATCAGCGTTCTCGATTCAGACGAAACCGGGCAGGCCGATCTTCGCGGCGGCCGCTCGCCGTGGTTTGCGTCTGCCGAACCTTCCCGGCGATTGCGCATCGATGCGAGATCTTGAATGCGACGCGCTGGTGGTCGGCGCCGGGATCACCGGCGCGCTGGTCGCCGAGCGGTCTGACGCGGCAGGGGCTCGACGTCGTCATCATCGACCGCGAACATCCGGGCCGCGGCAGCACGGTCGGCCAGCACCTCCATGCTGTTATGGGAGATCGACCGGCCGCTGTTCGAGCTCGCCGAAATCTATGGCTTTGAACGCGCCGCCCGCGCCTATCGGGCCAGCCTGGAGGCGGTCACCGGATTGAAATCGCTGGTGCGTCAGCTCGGCATCGCCTGCGACCTGCGCGACAGGAATTCACTCTATCTGTCTGCCGGCGACACGGGCGCCGAGTTGGTCGATGAGCACGAGCTTCGGCGGCGCGCGGGCCTGCCCGGCGAATTTCTCGATCATGCGACGTTGCTCGACGCCTTCGGCATGACGCGGGCGGCGGCGATCATTTCGCCGGGTGCTGCCGATTCCGATCCATCGCGCCTCGCGCGCGGACTGCTGGCTCCGCGGTGACCGGCGGCGCCCGGCTGTTCGAAGGCGAGGCGGTGGCGTTCGACGCGGCGGGCCGCTCGGTCGGCGTCACGCTCGACAGCGGCCGGCAGATCGAGGCGAAATCGGTGGTGCTCGCGACCGGCTACGTCATGCCTGACATCGTCAGGTCGTCGGTGCATCGGATTTCATCGAGCTGGGCGATCGCGACCCGGCCGCAGCCGGAAAATATCTGGAGGGACGGCGCGCTGATCTGGGAGGCGAAACGGGATTATCACTATGCCCGGACCACGCCGGCAGGACGGATCATCCTGGCGGCGAGGACAGCGACGAGATCGTCGAGCCGGAGGCGCGCGACCGGCTGATCCCGCAGAAGTCGCGCGTGCTGGCAGAGCGGCTCACCGCGCTGTGGCCGCGCGCGAGGATCGACATCGAGTACCGCTGGGCAGGCACCTTCGACACCACCAGCGACGGATTGCCGTTGATCGGCCCGGTGCCCGGCGCGAAAGGCGTATACGCGGCGTATGGCTATGGCGGCAACGGCATCACCTTCAGTTTCCTCGCTGCGAGGCTGATCGGCGATCTCATCGCCGGCGCAACCTCGCCGCTGCTGGCCGATTTCGCGATCGACCGCGATGGCACGGCGGACCTCCGCGCGAGCTGACCGTGAAGATCTCATTAGCGGCGACCGCGCAGGAATAGAAAGAGGCGGGCCGCCCCTTGCGACATTTCTGTTACGAAAAATAAGCGCTTTGGAATGCGCGCGGCTTGAGCTAGAGACGTCCGTCTCTCGCAAACAAGGTATCCGCGATGCGCTCTTCCCGACGCACCATCATCAAGACCCTATTCGCTGCTCGCAGCCGCTGCAATCGCAACGCCCGTTGCCATCCCACGCGACCGCGACGGCCCAGACCGCAGGAAAACCCATGACCACCGCTTCAGGCTTGCAGATCATCGACAGCAAGGAAGGCACCGGCGCTTCGCCAAAACCAGGAGCAGATCTGCGTCATGCACTACACCGGCTGGCTCTACGAGAACGGCGCCAGAAGGGCAAGAAATTCGATCCTCGGTGGACCGCAACGAGCCGTTCGAATTTCCGATCGGCCAGCGCAAGGTGATCGCCGGCTGGGACGAAGGCGTCGCCACCATGAAGGTCGGCGGCAAGCGCACGCTGATCATCCCGCCCAATCTCGGCTATGGCGCGCGCGGCGCCGGCGGCGTGATCCCGCCGAACGCCACGCTGATGTTCGACGTCGAACTGTTGGCGGTGAAGTAGGCGTTCACCGCGCCAGCCCTGGCGCACAACGGCAACAGCAGACAGACAAGCAGCAGACAAAAGAGACCGGCCGTGAACGGCCGGTCTCTTCAAAATTCTTCAGGCTGTGATCAGAGGTTCTTGTTCGCCGCCGCTGCCGCGTCATTGACGGCATCCTTGGTGGCCTGCTTGGCATCGCCAAGCGCCTTCTGGCCCTTGCCCTTCACTTCCTGGACCGCGCCTTCGCCCTGCAGACGATCGGAGCCGGTGGCTTCGCCGATGCCCTGCTTGGCCTTGCCGATGGCTTCGTTGGTAGCGCCTTTGATCTTGTCGGTGGTTGCACCCATAGAACTCTCCTTCGTTTGAGCTTCGCCGGACAAGCCCGCGATGCGCTGATGGTTCCGTTATTCATCTGGCGCGCGATCACGGATTTATGTAGTTTTCGCGGGGAACGCTTCAGCGAAAGATCACGATGTCAGGTTCTCACGATCACACCCATTCCGATCATTCCCGGCCGATCATTCCCACGATCACGACGAGCGCTGGAAGCATGACGGCGTCCGCGTCATCCCCGGCAACCAGCTCGATCCCAACGTGCCCTCGACCGCCGGCATGGACCGCAAGGCCGCGATCAATTTCGCCCGCGTCGGCGCCCAGAAATTGTGGGCGGGCACCGTCACCATCCGGCCCGACGCCAAGACCGGCGCGCATCATCACGGCCATCTCGAAAGCATCATCTATGTGGTGAAGGGCAAGGCGCGGATGCGCTGGGGCGAGCATCTGCAGTTCACCGCCGAGGCCGGCCCCGGCGATTTCATCTTCGTGCCGCCCTACGTGCCGCACCAGGAGATCAACGCCAGCCGCGACGAAGTGCTGGAATGCGTGCTGGTGCGCAGCGACGGCGAGGCGGTCGCGATCAATCTCGACATCGAGCCGGTGGAAAAGCCGGAGACGGTGCTGTGGGTCGATCCGGTGCACCGGGATCCCGCGGAGAAGAAGTAGCAGCGTCATTCCGGCCCGCCGCATAGGCGGCTAGCCGGAATCTTGCGCTACAACTTCCAGACCCCGGCCCGGCTCAGTCCCGTTTGATCGTGACCAACGTGACGTCATTCATCAGGCTGTTGGCCAGCAGAAAATTGCCGTCGCGCGTCACCGACGTGTTGCGCACGATGTTGCCGCCGCCGGGATCGCCCAGCTCTGGAATTTCTCGGTCTTGGGATCAAAGCGCACGACGGTGTTCGGAGTCGATCCGGACTCGCTATACCAGATGATGTCGCTGATCGCCGAGATGCCGTACGGCTCCGACTTCGGCCCGCTCGGCGATGGCCATTCCGTAACCTTGCCGGTCGCGGGATCGAGACGGCCGAGATAGCCGCGCGAATAGTCGGAGTACCAGACGATGTCGTCGCTCGTGATCGCGATGCGCCGCGGCCGTGACGCAGCGTTCGGCAGCCGGTACTCGCGAAATTCCATCGTCTTCGGATCGATGCTGCCGACCTGGTTGGTGCCGAACTCGACGAAGAAGACGACGCCTTTCGAATTCAGCGCCATGCCGTAGGGGCGCGAACCGGCCGTCGGCGGCGTCAGCAGCTTGATCTCGCCGCTCTTCGGATCGAGACGGCCGATCCGGTTGAGGTTCTGCATCGTGAACCACAGGATTCCATCCTTGTCGAAGATGAGCGTATGCGGATCGCCCGCTCTCGGGGTCGGGTATTCGGTCACAGCGCCGGTCTTCGGGTCGAGCTTTCCGATCAGCGATCCGGTGTTGCCCGTGTACCAGATGTTGCCGTCATTATCTTCCTGCAGGCCGTGCGGTCCGGAGTGCAGCGCTTTGAGCTGGTACTCGGTGAATTTACCGGTCGCGGGATCGAGCCGGCCAAGCACGTTGGCCAACTGCCCGGTGTACCAGAGCGCGCCGTCCTTGGTTGCCAACGGGTCATGCGGTCGCGAGCCCGGCGTTGGCACTTGCCACTTCTGGAATGAGACCTCGGTGGCCCCGGAATCACCACGCCGTCAGGCTTGCCTTTTCCGGGAAGTTTTTGATCAAGTACGCCTTGAGCGGTTCAATCTGATCCGCCGGCAGCGGCGCGCGCCTTGATTGACCATCATCCGCAGCACCGTGTTCCAGCCGCTTGCCGTATAGCCCGCGCCAACGCGGCTCAACAACGTGTGACAGCTATTGCAGTTGGCCTCGGCCAGTTCCTGCCCGGTCCATCCGGCAGCTGTTGGCCGATCGCCGGAAGGACAGAGCCGAGCAGCGCTGCCGTCAAAACCACGAATGATCTTTTGAGCATGACGTCTCCCCAAATTTTGCGCTGTTACGATCGCGCTGTCTCGCGCCGGATTCTTCCGGTCTGGCGGTCATCAAGACTAGGCTCACTTATTGCGCCCGTCCGCGACCTCCTTTGGCCGCTGCCGTTCACAACATCGTGGGTTGAATCCGACATTGTGAAATGCGCGCGACTTGCGCCGGCTCGCTCGCCAACAAACGCCCGGACTGTTATCGTGCGGCGAGAAACACCGGACGAGGAATCCGGGAAAAACAGGGAGACGAGCCATGACGCGTTCCGAATATTAGCTGGCGCGGGCCGCCGAATTTCCGCCGGCGCGGCGTACGGTGATCAAGGGCATCGGCGCGGGCATGGCCGCCGCCGGCCTGACCGGCGCGATGCGCAGCGCAGGCGGCGACTGTGGATGGATCGGAAGCCGGCGACATCTGGAGCAGCGAGTACTGGACCAAGAAGGGCGACATTCCGCTGTGGATGTACCGCAAGCGCATCGGCGCGCCGAAGCCGGGCGAGCCGGCGCGGCCGGTCGTGTTCTTCGTGCACGGCTCGTCGGTAACGTCGCGGGTGTTCGATCTTCCAGTGCCCGAGAAGGGCGAATATTCCGTGATGAACGAATTCGCCCGCTACGGTTTCGACTGCTGGACCATGGACCACGAGAATTACGGCAAGTCCGGGCCGCACGTCGGGCAATGCCGATATCGCCAGCGGCGTCCAGGATCTGAAGGCCGCGGCCGAGATCATCACCCGCGAGACCGGCCAGAAGAAGTTTCACTTCGTCGGCGGATCCTCCGGCGCGCTGCGCGCCGGCGCCTATGCCATGGTGGCGCCGGAGCGGGTCGACCGCCTGGTGTTCGCCGCCTTCACCTACAAGGGCGAGGGATCGCCGACATTGGCAAAACGCGCCGAGCAGGTCGAGTATTACCGCACCCACAACATGCGCAAGCGCGACCGCGACATGATCCGCTCGATCGCCACCCGCGACAAGCCGGGCACCTCCGATCCCGCCGTGGTCGAGGTGCTGGCGGATGTCGAGATGCAGTTCGGCGACCAGATCCCGACCGGCACCTATCTCGACATGACCGCGAACCTGCCGGTGGTGCATCCCGAGAAGGTGCTGGCGCCGGTGCTCCTGGTGCGCGGCGAATATGACGGCATCGCCACCGTCGCCGACCTCGAGGACTTCTACAACAAGCTGCCGAACGGCGACCGCCAGTTCGTGATCCTGCCCGGCACCGCGCATTCGGTCGTGCTGGCGACCAACCGGCAATTGTTCTGGCACGTGACGCGGGCGTTCCTGACCATGCCGACGCCGATCGCGACGTAAAGTCGCTTCTCCGTCATTGCGAGCGAAGCGAAGCAATCCAATCATCGCCTCCAGGTGTCGGCACGGATTGCTCGTCGCGGAGCATCGTCATCGGCGCGCATTCGCGCTGACGCCGTGTGGCTCGCTCGCAATGATGGCTGGCGTCCAGCCCCAAAATAATTTTCATCCCCTGTCGGACTCCCGCCAGCCCACTCCGTCCTTGGGGCACGACCCCCGTGGACAGGAGCCCCTGATGCCCAAAATGATCTTCGTCAACCTGCCGGTCAGCGATCTCGGCCGCGCCACCGCCTTCTACCAGGCGATCGGCGCCGCCAGGAACGACCAATTCAGCGACCACACCGCCTCCTGCATGGTATTTTCCGACACCATTCACGCCATGCTCCTGACCCACGACAAATTCCGCCAGTTCACGCCGAAGAAGATCGCCGATGCCAAGACCTCGAGCGAGGTCCTGATCTGCATTTCCGCCGACAGCCGCGACGCCGTCGACGACATCGTCGGCCGGGCCAAGCACGCGGGCGGCACGGCAGATCCGGGGCCGAAGCAGGATTTTGGCTTCATGTACGGCCGCAGTTTTGAGGATCCCGACGGCCACATCTGGGAAGTGATGTGGATGGACGTCGAGGCCGCAGCCCGAGCCCAATCCGCCACGGCCGACGCCTGATCGATCCGGCACGCACAGGAGCTTTTCATGTCCAAAATAACCCCTGCCTGTGGTTCGACGGCGAGGCCGAGCAGGCCGCGAAATTCTACGTTTCGCTGTTGCCGGATTCCCGCATCGAGACCGTCCAGAAAAATCCCGCCGACGGCCCCGCCGGCAAGGCCGGCATGGTGCTGGTCGTCGAGTTCACGCTGGCCGGCCAGCGTTTCATGGCGCTGAACGGCGGCATGAAGATGCGAATATACCCACGCGGTCTCGTTCAAGATCGATTGCGCCGACCAGGCCGAGGTCGACCGTCTCTGGGATGCGCTGCTCGGCGATGGCGGCAAGGCCGAGCAATGCGGCTGGCTGCAGGACCGTTTTGGCGTCTCATGGCAGATCGTGCCGACAGCGCTGCCAAAATATCTCGGCGGGCCCGACCGCGCCGGCGCCCAGCGCGCGATGCAGGCGATGCTCAAAATGGTCAAGCTCGACATCGAAGGCTTGCGCCGCGCCTATGAGGGCAAGTCGGCGGCGTAATGCGCAAGTGTGTTGGGTGGGCAAAGGCGCGCTTGTGCCTGCCCACCCTCACGCGCTCCACGAGGCCAGGCGCCGCATCAAGCGGGGCGCACGACACGGGGACGTCCAACTGATCCGCAACCGCGTGCCCTGCCTGCGATGTGGCGGAATTATCACAAGCGGCGCTGAGCTGGCCGCTGGTCAGCGACGATGGTTTCAGAATGCGTTCAACGCGATAGACATAAAAATCCATTGCGCTCACACCTGACGTTGCCGCAATTGACGTGGACGCGAAAGCTCTCGTGGTTGAATCACCGTCTGTTCCCCCGGTTTCGCCGGCTCACACCAGCCTGATCGCGGTGATCCTGTTTCTCGCGTCGCATTTCGCGATGCTGGTCGGCGTGACCTCGCCCGAAAAATTCTATTTTGACGAGGTGCATTACGTGCCGGCGGCGCGGCAGATGCTGGAGCAGGTCGCGCGCGAGCCAATGCTCAACCCGATGCATCCGCCGCTGGCGAAACAGATGATCGCGCTGTCGATCAACACGTTCGGTGACAACCCGCTGGGCTGGCGCTATCCGGGCACGCTGTTCGGCGCGCTCGCGATCGTCGCGGTCTATCTCGGCGGACTGGCGCTGTTCAGAGCGCAGGGGCCGGCGATTGCCGCGGGCCTCATCGCGTTCTGCAACCAGATGCTGTTCGTGCAATCGCGGATCGCGATGCTGGATATTTCCGCGCTGGCCTTCAGCCTGCTCGCAGTCGCGGCCTTCATCCACGGGTTCCGCGAGAGGCGGCCGCATCTTGCGTTCGCGCTCGCGGGCGCCAGTTCCGGTCTTTCAATCGCCTGCAAATGGAGCGGGCTGTTCGTGCTCGCCACCTGCATCGTCATCGTCGCGGCGGTCCGCCTGATGCAGAGGCTGGCGCACGCAGTTTGCAGACGCCAAAGCGGATGACTGGTACCGGCCGGATTTGTGGTCCGGTTTCCGCCACTACCATTTCGCCATCTGCTTCGTCCTGCTGCCGGCGCTGGTCTATCTCGCGACCTTCATCCCGCTCTACGGGTTTTCGCCGGGCGACATTCTGGAGGCGCAGCGCCGCATCCTCGCCGACAACACCACCTCCGCCATCGCGGGCCATACCTACATGAGTGCATCGGCCGTCCTGGCCGTTTTTGGTCCGTCCGGTCTGGTATCTCTTCGACAAGGTCACCGAGGACCGGATCGCGGCCGTGGTGTTCCTTGGCAATCCCCTGATCCTGTGGCCCGCGCTGCTCGCGCTTGCTGTCACCTTGCGCGACTGGATCGTGGCGCGTCGTGCGGACGCGTTCCTGGTGCTGGCGTTTTATTTCGGCCCCTATCTTGCCTGGGCTCTGCTGCCGCGCACGCTCGGCTTCATCTATTACTATCTGCCGGCGGCGACCACCGCGAGCTTTGCCCTGGTCTATGCGTTGACGCGCGAGGCCATGCCGCGCTGGCTGCTCTGGGGCTTTGTCGCGGTCGGCGCCGTCGGCTTCGCCGTGATGCTGCCGATCTCGGCCGCCTTCGTCGGAACGTCGATGGCGACCTTCAACCGCCTGATGCTGTTCCCGAGCTGGATTTGATCGTAGCGCGGATGGAGCGCAGCGAAAGCCGCGCGCGCGCGAAACGCCTTGGCTTAACGGCTGGCCCAATTCGGCGTCGGGAAACGCGGCGCAGACCCTAACCCGTCCGGCCAAACAACGGCTTGCTTTCCGTCCTGCCACTGGATCGTCACGGCCTTCTGCCCAGTCTGAAAACCACGCTGATCGACAGCAAAGTCGCCGAGGATGGTCTTTGTCTTGAGCGTCAGCAGTGCCTCGCGGAGCTTTTCAGAGTCGGTTGTGCCCGCCTGTCGCACGGCCTCCGCAAAAATCTGACATCCGGCATAAGAATTGGCTGATTGAACAGCGGGCGCGCGGTTGAATTCCTTTTGATATGCCGCAACGAATTCGCGATTCCCCGGATTGGGCAGGCTCGCTTCCCAGAAGGTCGCGCTGTAAACGAATTCAGCATCCTTCCCGAGCTGCTGATAAAATTCCGGCAGCAGGCCGTAAGGCAGACTGCTCACCATCTTCGTATCGAGGTTCATTCCTTTCATCTCCCGGATGATCGCCACGTGATCGTCCAGCCGGACGGCTGCTGCGATCAATAGATCCGGAGCAGCATCCTGCACCTTTTTCAAAATGGCGGAAAAATCTCTGGTGCCGGTTGGATAGGTCTCGAAGACCACAACATCCAGGCTTTTGCCCTTGGCGAGCTCGTTTGTGGTGTTGGCAACCGCTTTGGGCAGCAGGGCATCCTGATTGATGATCGCGACCTTCTTCAGGCCGTTGCGCGCTGCGAGGTCGAGCGCACCGACTGGCCGCTGAATCGACCGGCGCAAGTACCATGATCAGGTACTTGCGTCCCTTTTCCCAAATCGAACTCGTCGCGGCGTTTGCCGCGACCATCACCTTGCGATGCTTGTCGGGGATGTCGGCAACGGCCTCCGTGATCGCGGTGCCGTAGGGGCCGAGGATTGCGTCGACCTTGTCCTCGGTAATCAGCTTCTCATAAAGGCGTGCCGCGGTCTTTTCGTCAGACTCATCGTCGTAGATCACCAATTCGACCGGCCTGCCGAGCAGGCCGCCTTGCGCATTCAGGTGCTTCTGACACAGCAGGTAGCCCTCGCGGCCATATCCGCCTTGGACCGAGTAAGCCTTTCCCGTGATCGACATGGTAGCGCCAATCCGAAGCGGCTGGCGATTGGATGATGTTTGCTGCTGGGCGTGAGCAAGACTGGTGACGCAAAGCGCCACAGAAGCAGTGAGGATTGTGACAAGTCTGGACACAGGACCTCTCCCGAGCCTGAAAGAGTCCACCCCAGCAGCTGACATGCTACCACAGCGTGAGCTTCAGCGGAACCGCACTTACAAGAAACCGCCTGCCGTGTTTCGGCAGGGCGGATCGATGCGTGCGCGTCACTGCGCCGCCGTCTTGGCTTTCCATGTTCACGACCTGAACGCGGCGGTTGGTCGGGTCCAGCGGCGCGTTCGGATCCTTCGGCTTGGTCTTGCCATAGCCGACGGTGACGAGGTTCGAGCCATTGATGCCGTAGTGCCCGACCAGATACTTCTTGATCGTGTCGGCGCGGCGCTCGGAGAGGATCCTGGCTGAAGGCTGCGCCGCCACGATCGCGTCGGTGTGGCCGGCTGACCACGAAGGTCGAACCCTTCAGGCTGGCATCCGACAGCGCCTTGCCGAGCTCCTGCACCGCCTGCGCCGAGGCCTTGCTGATGTCGGCGGAGTTGTAGTCGAAGCGGATCTCCAGATCGATCTTCGGCTTGACTGGCAGCGATCTGGGCGATCTCCTCGCGCTCGCCGAGCGAGAGCGAGCGGGTCATGCGGTTGCGCAGGCTGTCGACGAAGCTCGCCTCCCTTGGCCTACTGCCGCGGTGTCGACCTGCGAGCCGCTCGACAGGCCGCGGGTCAGCGGCTTTGATTTCAGCGCATTGACGATCTGGTTGGCGGAGACGGTGTCGCCGGCAAACGCCAGGCCCGCCGTCATCGACAGCGCGGCGCCGATCGTCACGAAAGTGAGTGAATGAAAGCGGGTCATGGTCGTAAATCCTCCAACAGCCAACGCGAGCCAGGATTGGCTTGCATGGCGTTTTGGTGCTGCCACGATGGGGCAGGTTCAAAGCCGCGAGTGTGATCCAGACCACACCGGGAATGGCCCTCGACGCACGTGGTCGCGCGGCCCGGCCCGGCCTAGCTGCAATCGACGCGCCATCTGCCGGAAGGAATCCGCCGCGTCCGGCGGCGGACCGCGTCGCATCGCCCTCGTTGTCGATCGGGTTCGACCACTGTCTGCCGGCGCTGTGTGATCCAGATCACGATCTGCTGCTGAGGCGACCTGTCCATGGGCTCGACGGCGCCGGTCAACGAGGAGACCGGCAGAAGAACCAGCTTGCCCTGGGGCCACACCAACCTGACCGGCAGCGTCTATCTCAATTCAGCGCCGGTCGACGCCCGAGACCGCGGTTGAGGCACAGAACGCGCCGGCTTTCGCTGCTGCGGCCTGCGTCCGAGGTCGAGCTCGAGTTCTGGCGCTCCATGAAGGATTCCAACAAGGTCGAGGAGCTCAACGCCTATCTGACCAATTATCCGAACGGCACCTTCAAATCCCTGGCGCTGGCCCGCATGCGCGGCGCTGCAGGACGGTCCCTCGACCGCGACGCGCAACCTGACCACCAGGATCGGGCATCGACCCCTCGACCTTCACCGAGGAAGCGAGCCAGATCACCGAGGACCAGCTCGGTCTCGACCGCAGCCAGCGCCGCGACGTGCAGCGCCGCCTCCTCACCGGGCTCGGCTTCGACGTCAAGGCGACCGGCAAGTTCGACGAAGCGACCCGCGCGGTGATCACCCGCTGGCAGGCTGCGCGCGGCTATCCGAAGAGCGGCTACCTCAACGCGCTGCAGCACAAGGCGCTGCAGTCGGAGATCCTCGCGAGCGCGGTTCGGTGGCCCAGCAACGATGGCGACGATGAGCCGCGTGTGCGCGCGCCGCCGCGGCGGCGGCGGTGGCCGTCACTATCGGTGCGGCGGCGGCGCGGCGGGGGCTGCCCCGGCGGCTTATTCGGCGGCATGATGGGCGGACTGTTCCGGCGCTAGCTGACGAACGGCGGCCCGCGGGCGGCCTTTGTCGCTCGTGCATCGCGGTCGAACCTGGGCAAGGCCGCTCCTAACGCCCGCAGATCCGCTACATTGTCGGGCGATGCCCCGCGCGACCAAACCCGTTTCCCCGAAGCCCGATCGAGGCCCGCCATATCTGGCTGCGGGCGCAGCGGCTGGACACGCCGGCGCCGTTCGGCGACGGCGCGTCGGCGGCGGCGGCCGTGGTCTAGCATCTCGGCTATGTGCAGATCGACACCATCCAACGTGATCGAGCGCTGCCACCATCACATTCTCTATAGCCGCATTCCCGGCTACCGCCGCGCCGACCTGCGGCAGGCCCAGAGCGTCGACAAGAGCGTGTTCGAATACTGGACCCATGCGCTGTCCTATGTGCCGGCGCGGGACTTTCGCTATCTTCCTGCCGGCGATGCGAGCAGCACAGGCGCGAGGGCCACAAATGGTTCAACACCGTCACGCCCTGCCGACATGCGCAAGGTGATGCGGCTGATCCGCGCGACGGCGCGCTGACGATCCGCGACATCGAGGACGACGTGCTGGTCGAGAAGGAGCACCTGTGGCAGAGCCGCAAGCCGTCGAAGCGCGCGCTGCAGCTCGGCTTCTATACCGGCGCGCTGACGATCTCGCGAACGCAACGGCATGCTGAAGACCTATGAGCTGATGACGCGGCATTTTGGCTGGGACAAGCCGCCGAAGCCGGCCATCGCCGCGCGAAATCGCCGCCTATCTGCTCGACCGCGCACTGCGCTCGCAGGGCATCGTCAGCCTCGATTCCGATCTGCCATCTCGATGCGCCGAGCAAGGCCGCGGTGCGGCGCCTGATCGAGGCGCGTGTCGCGCCGCAGCGAATTGCTGCCGGTCGCGCTCGAAGGCGCCGGCAAGCAGGAGCATTGGGCGCCGGCCGAGACGCTGGAGAACGCCGGCGGGTGAGGGCGATCCGGACCTGGTGCACATCCTCTCGCCGTTCGATCCGCTGATCATCCAGCGCAAGCGCACCGAACTGTTCTTCGGCTACGGCCACCGGTTCGAGGCCTATGTGCCGAAGGAGAAGCGGCTGTTCGGCTATTTCGCGCTGCCGGTGCTGGTCGGCGACGACATCGTCGCGGCGCTCGATCTGAAGACCGACCGCCAGAACAAGAAACTGCTGATGCAGAAATGGAGCTGGGTCGGCAATGGCAAGAAGCGTCGCCGCGCGAAGCGAGCTGAAGCGCCAGATCGAGGAAGCGCTGCATCGTTTCGAACGCTTTCAGCTCGCCGAGGTTCAGGCTGGGAGCGGTCTGATGCGCTCTACCATCCCCAATCTCGGCGGTCGTCACCCCGACGAAAGTCAGGACCCATACGCCGCGGCCTGTAAAGGGCGCGCCGGCCGACGGCTTTCTTTCACGAGCAGCATCGGTGGTCAGGTCTCCGGCGATCGCCGGGCGACGGCCTTTGCCTCCCGTTAATACACGTGCTAACTCACGAATTAGTGTTCACTGACGATTATTGACATTCATCAGTGATCATTCAACACTCCTCATCAGGCATCAGCCGATGGAGAGCCCGATGTTGGCCCGTTCGATTTTCGTCGAGCTATTACAGGCTTTTAACCGGCGCGGCGCTGGCGCTGTTGCCGTGTTCGCGCTGGCCGGCTGCAATGAAACGGCGGCCGAGAAAGGCCACGCCCGGGCGTCCGGTTCTGGTCGCCACCGTGCATTACGAGGCCGAAACGCCTCGAGCGCAGTTTTGTCGGCACGATCAAGCCCCGGATCGAGACCGACATGGGCTTTCGGGTTCCCGGCAAGGTCGCAAAGCGCCTGGTCGAAGTCGGCCAGACCGTCGATGTCGGCCAGCCGCTCGCGACGCTCGATGAAGTCGATCTGAAATTGCAGGCCGAGCAGGTCCGAGGCCGAATTCCGCGCCGCCACCGGCGTGCTGGCGCAGGCCGGCGCCGCCGAGCAGCGCGCCAAGGATCTGCGCGCCAAGGGCTGGACCACCGGATGCCCAGATGGACACCAGCCGCGCCGCCGCCGACGAGGCCGCGCGCGCGCGCTCAACCGCGCCGAGCGCTCGGTCGAGCTGACCAAGAATTCTCTCTCCTATGCGACGCTGGTCGCCGACACCCGCGGCGTCGTCACCGCGACGCTGATCGAGCCGGGCCAGGTCGTGGCCGCCGGCCAGACGCGCGATCCGTGTCGCGCGCTTCGGCGAGAAGGAAGCGGTGGTCGCGATCCCGGAGACGCTGCTCGGCGCGCGCCAAGTCCGGCGCTCGCCACGCGTGTCGCTGTGGTCTGACGCCAACAAGAAGTATCGCCGCGAAGCTGCGCGAGATCGCGCCCACGGCCGACCCTGCGACGCGCACCTATCTCGCGAAATTCTCGCTGCCGGACGCCGGCGACGACGTTTCGCTCGGCATGACCGCGACGCTGACGCTGGCCGACGCCGCGACCGAGCGGGTGGCAAAGCTGCCGCTGTCGGCGCTGTACAGCCAGGGCGGCGATCCCTCGCGTCTATATCGTCGACGACGCCGGCGAGGTGACGCTGAAGCCGGTCACCGTGAAGTCCTAGCGAGAGCAACTACGTCGTCATCACCGGCGGCGTCGATGAGGGCGCCAATGATCGTCGCGCTCGGCGTGCAGAAGATCGATCCGGCCCAGAAGGTGCGGGTCGTGTCGTCGTTGTCGTTCTAGTTCGTCATTGCGAGGAGCGAAGCGACGAGCAATCCATTCTGCTCCTTCGTGGCACGATGGATTGCTCTGCTTCGCTCGCAATGACGGTCATAACGCAGACGCATTTCGGGTTTGAGAGTGACATGAAGCGCTTCAATCTTTCGGGCTGGGCGGTCAGCCATCCGACGCTGATCCTGTTCCTGATGATCGTGCTCGGCGCCGCCGGCTTCTTCTCCTACCAGCGGCTCGGCCGCGCCGAGGATCCGTTCTTCACGGTGAAGGTGGTCAACGTCTCCGGTGATCTGGCCGGGCGCCACCGTCGCAGGAAATGCAGACCCAGGTCGCCGATCCCATCGAGAAGAAGCTGCAGGAACTGCCGTTCTTCGAGAAGGTGCAGACCTATTCAAAGCCGGCGTTCACGGCGATGCAGGTCACCTTCAAGGATCTGACCGCCGCCGAAGGACGTGCCGCTATCTGTTCTACCTGTTGCGCAAGAAGCTGGCCGACGTGCAGGGCCAGCTGCCCGCGGGCATTCTTGGGCCCGGTCGTCAATGACGAATTCTCCGACGTCGACTCCATCCTCTACATGATGACCGGCGACGGCGCCGACTACGCGCAGCTGAAGAAGGCCGCCGAAGGTTTTCGCCAGCGGCTGCTGAAGGTGCCGGGGTGACCAAGGTCAACCTCTACGGCGCCCAGGACGAGCGCATCTATCGTCGAGTTCTCGCACGCCAAGCTGCGCCACGCTCGGCATCACGCCGCAGGCGCTGTTCGACTCTGCTCGCCAAGCAGAACAATGTCACCCCGGCCGGCACGGTCGAAACCTCCTCGCAGCGCGTGCCGCTGCGCGTCACCGGCGCGCTCGATGGCGCCAAGGCCGTTGCCGAGACGCCGGTCGAGAGCAACGGCCGCGTGTTCCGCCTCGGCGACATCGCAACCGTCACGCATGGCTTCGTCGATCCGCCGACCTTCATCGTGCGCCAGGAAGGCAGGCCCGCGCTCGGCATCGGCGTGGTCACCGCCAAGGGCGCCAACATCCTCGAGCTCGGCAAGGAGGTCGAGAAGGCGACCGACGATTTCATGAAGGCGGTGCCGCAGGGCATCGATGTCGAGCAGATCGCCGACCAGCCGAAGGTGGTCGAGCATGCCGTCGGCGAGTTCGTGCACTCCTTCATCGAGGCGCTCGCGATCGTGCTGTTCGTCTCCTTCGTGGCGCTCGGCTGGCGCACCGGCATCGTGGTGGCGATGTCGGTGCCGCTGGTGCTCGCGATCGTCTTCATCGTGATGAATGCGATGTCGCTCGATCTGCACCGCATCACGCTCGGCGCGCTGATCATCGCGCTCGGCCTGCTCGTCGACGACGCCATCATCGCGGTCGAGATGATGGTGGTGAAGATGGAGCAGGGCTGGGACCGCGTCCGCGCGGCGTCCTTTGCCTGGAATCCACTGCGTTTCCGATGCTCACGGGAACGCTGGTCACGGCCGCTGGCTTCCTCCCCATCGGCTTTGCCAACTCGGCGGTCGGCGAATATGCCGGCGGCATCTTCTGGATCGTGGCGATCGCGCTGGTCGCCTCCTGGTTCGTCGCGGTGATCTTCACGCCCTATATCGGCGTCAAGCTGCTGCCAAACATCACCGTCCACCATAACCACGATCCGCACGCGGTCTACGAGACGCGCGTCTATCGCATCCTGCGCCGCATGGTCCAGTGGTGCGTCGATCACCGCGTCAAGGTGGTGGTGGCGACGGTCGGGCGTGTTCGTCGCCTCGATCGTCGGCTTCGGCCACGTGCAGCAGCAGTTCTTCCCGCTGTCAGAGCGCCCTGAACTGTTCCTGCAGCTGCGCTTGCCGGAAGGCACCGCCTTCAACGTCACCGAGAAGGCCGTGAAGAAGGCCGAAGCGCTGTTGAAGGACGACAAGGATATCGCGACCTATACCGCCTATGTCGGCCAGGGCTCGCCGCGCTTCTGGCTCGGCCTCAACCCGCAATTGCCGAACGAGGCGTTTGCCGAGATCGTGATCGTGTCCAAGGACGTCGAGGCGCGCGAGCGGATCAAGGCGCAGCGATCGAGAAGGCGGTCGCCGACGGCGCGCTGACCGAGGCGCGCGTCCGCGTCGACCGCTTCAATTTCGGCCCGCCGGTCGGTTTCCCGGTTCAGTTCCGCGTGATCGGCCCCGACCGCCAACAAGGTGCGCGACATCGCCTACAAGGTGCGCGACGTCGATGCGGCAGAACCCGAACATCAAGGAAGCCGCAGCTCGACTGGAACGAGCAGTCGCCCTACCTGAAGCTCGTCGTCGACCAGGACCGCGCCCGCGCGCTCGGCCTCACCCCGCAGGACGTCTCGCAGGCGCTGGCGCATGCTGATCTCCGGCGCGCCGGTGACGACGATCCGCGACGGCATCGAGAAGGTCGGCGTGGTCGCCCGCGCCGTGCCGTCCGAGCGGCTCGATCTCGGCCGCGTCGGCGACCTCACGGTCACCTCGCGCAACGGCGTTGCCGTGCCGCTGCAGCAGATTGCGAAGATCGAATATGCCCATGAGGAGCCGATCCTGTGGCGGCGCAACCGCGACATGGCGATCACCGTGCGCGCCGACGTCGCCGACGGCGTGCAGGCGCCCGACGTGACCAACCAGATCTGGCCGAAGCTGCAGGAGATCCGCGATCACCTCGAGCCGGCCTACCGGATCGAGCCGGGCGGCGCGTTCGAGGAATCGGCCAAGGGCAACGCCTCGATCTTCGTCCTGTTTCCGATGATGGTGATGGTGATGCTGACGCTGCTGATGATCCAGCTGCAGAGCTTTTCGCGGCTGTTGCTGGTGTTCCTGACCGCGCCGCTCGGCATCGTCGGCGCCTCGCTCGGCCTCAACGTCGCCAACCAGCCGTTCGGCTTCGTGGCGCTGCTCGGCCTGATCGCGCTCGCCGGCATGATCATGCGCAACGCCGTGATCCTGGTCGACCAGATCGAGACCGACGTCTCCCACGGCCTGACCCGCAAGGAGGCGATCGTCGAAGCCACGGTCCGGCGCGCCCGCCCGGTGGTGCTGACCGCGCTCGCCGCGATCCTGGCGATGATCCCGCTGTCGCGCTCGGCCTTCTGGGGCCCGATGGCGATCACCATCATGGGCGGTTTGTTTGTTGCAACCTTCCTGACCTTGCTGTACCTGCCGGGCCTCTACGCCCTCTGGTTCCGCAAGAGCCTGGAAGAAAGCGGCGCGGCGAACAGCCCGCTTCCGCGCCGCAGCATGAGGCGCAGAAGTGCACAGGCCCGTCCGCATTTCCGCTTGCCGAAGCTGCCGAATAATTGAACATTTGACGCAAACTGAGTCCTGACATGACGCTGGTTTCCGAACATATCGAAAGCGACACCCGCGAGCGCATCCTCGTGGTGGCGGAGCGCCTGTTCCGGCAGATCGGCTACCAGAAGACCACGGTCGCCGACATCGCCAAAGAACTGCGGATGAGCCCGGCCAACGTCTATCGCTTCTTCGATCGAAGAAGGCGATCCACGAAGGCGTGGCGCGCGGCGCTGATGGGCGAGGTCGAGGTCGCGGCGCAGCAGATCGCGCCAGCGCCGGGACCGGCGGCGCCGCGCCTGCGCGAGCTGATGAAGACCATCCAGCCGCATGAACACCGGAGCGCTATGTCGGCGATTCCAAGCTGCATGAGATGGTCGCAGATCGCGATGGAGGAGAGATTGGGACGTGTGCGTCGCCCATATGGAAGCGATCAGCGCAGACCGTCGGCGAGGTGATTGCGCAAGGGCGTCGCCTCCGGCGAATTCGAGGTCACCGACGTGCAGTCTGGCTGCGATGTGCGCCTGCACCGCGCATGATCCGTTTCTTCCACCCGCAGATGATCGCCGCAAGCGCCAACAAGCCGGGCCCGACGATCGACCAGATGATCGATTTTGTCATCGCCGGCGCTGTCACCGCGCGGCGAACCGAGACGCAATTGACTACCTGTCATTGTGGCTGTCACGTTCAATGAGCAATTCAGCTATCCCGCGTAGTAAGGGCATGGGTATGCTTTGTCGCTTTCGCTAATGACGGAACCCGCGAGACAGAGACGTGACCGCCAAAAGACCTGCACTATTACGAGCCGACAACGGCCACGGCCTCAAGCACGATCCCTTCAACGCCATCATCGCGCCGCGCCCGATCGGCTGGATCTCGTCGCGCGACGCCAAGGGCAACATCAACCTCGCGCCCTACAGCTTCTTCAACGGCTTCTGCTATCATCCGCCGATCATCGGCTTCTCCTCGACCTCCTGGAAGGACAGCGTCCAGAACATCCAGGAGACCGGCGAATTCGTCTGGAATCTCGCCACCATGGATCTGGCGCAGCAGATGAACGCCACCGCCGCCCACGTCGCCCACGACGTCAGCGAGTTCAAGATCGCGGGCCTCACCGCCGTGCCCGGCAAGCTCGTCAACGTGCCGCGCGTCGCCGAAAGCCCGGTGTCGTTCGAATGCAAATTGACGCAGATCATCCAGCTGCAGGGCGCCAATGGCGAAGAAGGCGCAGGCCTGGCTGACGCTCGGCGAGGTCGTCGCCGTCCATATCGACAAGGCCATGATCAAGGACGGCGTCTACCAGACCGCGCTCGCCCGCCCGATCGTCCGCGCCGGCACGCAGGGCGACTATTTCGAAATTCGGCCGGAAGCCATGTTCGAGATGACAAGGCCGGATTAGCTTTTCCTTTCCGCGCCCGCGCTCTATGCGGAGAGGGCAGGGTGAGGTCGTACCGCGCATGCGGCGAAGCGAAGGATCGCGGCGGCTCCCCTCACCCGGAACTTGCGCCTCGCAGGATTCGCACCGCTCCATCCGCAGGCGGGACGGTGAGCTGAGCGCCCCGCATGCTCCGGAACCGCGCGGCGCATCAAACCGTTGCTATGCCGCCCTTCGCCCGCGTCAATTTCGCACTATTTTCAAGCGAACATGTTCACCCTGCGTCGGTGCACTTTCCGCTAAAATATATCGCTCCGCGCCGCCGATCCGATGAGGATACTCGCCATGAGCTTCCGCCGCGACTTCATCACCAAGCCGATCTTCTCCTGGGCCCGCGGCGTGTTGCCGACCATGTCCGGATACCGAGCGCGAGGCGCTGGAGGCCGGCGACGTCTGGTGGGACGCCGACCTCTTCACCGGCAATCCCGACTGGTCGAAACTGCTGGCCTACCGCGCCGGCGACGCTGACGGACGAGGAAGCAGGCCTTCCTCAACGGCCCGGTCGACGAGCTCTGCGCCATGCTCGACGAGTGGAAGATCAATTGGGAATGGCGCGACCTGCCGCCGGAGGCCTGGGACTTCATCAAGCGCCACAAATTCTTCGGCATGATCATCCCGAAGGAGTTTGGCGGGCTCGGCTTCTCGCCCTATGCGCATTCCGAAGTGGTGCGCAAAACTGTCCTCGCGCTCGCTGACCGCCGCCGTCACCGTGATGGTGCCGAACTCGCTCGGGCCGGGCGAACTGCTGATGCGCTTCGGCACCAGGGAGCAGCAGCAGCAATGGCTGCCGCGGCTCGCCGACGGCCGCGACATTCCCTGCTTCGGCCTGACCAGCCCGGAAGCCGGCTCGGATGCCGCCTCGATGGTCGACACCGGCATCATCTGCAAGGGCAATTTCGAAGGCCGCGAGGTGCTGGGGCTGCGGCTCAACTGGCACAAGCGCTACATCACGCTCGGTCCGGTCGCGACGCTGCTCGGGCTCGCCTTCAAGGCCTATGATCCCGATCATCTCGTGGGTCCAGCAGGAAGACCTCGGCATCACGGTGGCGCTGATCCCGACGCATCTGCCCGGCGTCGAGATCGGCCGCCGCCATCTGCCGGCGATGCAGGTGTTCCAGAACGGCCCGAACTGGGGCCGCGATGTCTTCATCCCGATGGACTACATCATCGGCGGGCAGGAGCGGCTCGGCCAGGGCTGGAAGATGCTGATGACGGCGCTCGCCGCCGGCCGCGGCATCTCGCTGCCGTCACTGTCGGCCGCGGGTGCGGCCTACGCGGCGCGCACCACCGGCGCCTATGCCCGCATCCGCGAGCAGTTCGGCATCTCCATCGGCAAGTTCGAAGGCATCGAGGAGCCGCTCGCCCGCATCGCCGGCACCGCCTATCTGCTCGACGCCGCGCGGCGGCTGACCTGCGCGGCGCTCAACCAGGGCATCATCCCGCCGTCATTTCCGGCATCATGAAGCTGCACGCCACCGAGCGGATGCGGATCGCGATCGACGACGCCATGGACATCCATGGCGGCAAGGCCGTGATCGACGGCCCGCAGAACTATCTCGGCAATCTCTATCGTTCGGTGCCGGTCGGCATCACGGTCGAGGGCGCCAACATCCTCACCCGCAATCTGATCGTGTTCGGGCAGGGCGCGATCCGCGCTCATCCCTATCTGCTCGACGAGATGAACGCGCTCGGCGAAGCCGACCGCGCCAAGGGCTCGACGCCTTCGACAAGGCGTTCTGGAAACATGTCGGCCACAGCTTTACGACCATGTTCCGCGCCTGGGGCCGCAGCTGGACCGGCGGCGCTGTTCGCGCCGGCGCCCGACGCCGGCGAGGCGACGCGGCTTCTATCGCCAGCTCTCGCGCTACTCCTCGGCGTTCGCGCTGTGCGCCGACATGGCGCTGCTGACGCTCGGCGGCGCGCTCAAGCGCAAGGAAATGCTGTCGGCACGGTTCGGCGATATCCTTTCCGAACTCTATCTGCTTGTCCGCCGCGCTGAAACGCTGGCAGGACGAGGGCCGCCAGCAGGCAGGATTTCGCCGCGCTCGAATGGTGCATGGCGAGCGGCTTCAAGACCATCGAGAACCGCTTTGCGGAAATCCTCGGCGAACCTGCCGAACCGGTTCGTCGCGGTGATCCTGAAATTCCTGATCCAGCCGTTCGGCGCCCGCGTGCTCGGCCCGTCCGATCGCGTCGTGCATCAATGCGCGCAGCTCGTGCTGGAGCCGTCGGCGGCGCGCGACCGGCTGACGCCTGATCTGTCGCATCGTCGACGACGATGGCGGCGTCGCGCGGCTGGAGAAGGCGTTCCTGTCTGGTCACCGGCGGCCGAAGACATTTCGCAAACAGATGCGCGCCGCGCGCCTGCACGACTGGAACGAGGCGGTGAAGAAGGGCGTCATCACGCCAGGCCGAGGGCGAGAAGCTTGCGGCCGCGCATGAAGCCGTTGCGAAGGTGATCGAGGTCGACGATTTCGCAGCCGAAGCGTTGTCGCCGATTTACAAGAAGCCCGCCGACGTGCATCAGTTCTTCCAGGAATTGGGTGAGCAGAGGGCGGCAAGCTGATGGCGCGACCGGTCTTTATCGTCGACGGCAGCCGGACGCCGTTCCTGAAAGCGCGCTCCGGTCCCGGGCCGTTCACCCCGGTCGATCTCGCCGTGCAATGCGGCCGGCCGCTGCTGGCGCGGCAGCCGTTCGCGCCCAACGCCTTCGATCAGGTGATCCTCGGCTGCGTCAACGTCATCGCCGACGAGATGAACCCGGCCCGGGTCGCCGCGCTGCGGCTCGGCATGGGCGAGAAGATGGTCGCCTTCACCGTGCAGATCAATTGCGGCTCCGGCATGCAGTCGATCGACACCGGCTTATCGCTACATCCGCGAGGGCGTCTCCGATCTGATCCTCGCCGGCGGCGCCGAGGCGCTGAGCCACGCGCCGCTGGTCTGGCCGCAACAGGGCGTGCGCTGGTTCGCACGGCCTTGCCGGTGCCAAGGGTATCGGCGCAAAGATCATGGCGGCGCTGCAAGGCGAGGCCGAGCTATTTCAAGCCGATCATCGGGCTGGAGCGCGGGCTGACCGATCCCATCACCGAACTCAACATGGGCCAGACCGCCGAAGTGGTCGGGCATCTCTTCGGCATCACCCGCGCGCAATCGGACGCCTATGCCGCCGAAAGCCACAAGCGGCTCGCCAACGCGCAATCGCAGGGTTGGCTCAAGGGCGAGGTCGAAACCGCGTTCGCGCGCGACGGCAAATTCTACGATCACGACGACGGCGTGCGGCCGGATTCGATCGCCGGAGACGCTGGCCAAACTGAAGCCGGTGTTCGAGCGTCCCTGGGGCCAGGTCACCGCCGGCAATTCCTCGCAGATCACCGACGGCGCGTCCTGGGTGATCCTCGCTTCCGAAGAGGCGGTGGCGAAACACGGCCTGACGCCGAAGGCCGTCATTCTCGACAGCCAGTGGTCGGCGCTCGATCCCGGCATCATGGGCCTCGGCCCGGTGCTGTCGGCGACCGAACTGTTGAAGCGCAATGAACTGACGCTGCAGGATATCGAGACCTGGGAATTGAACGAGGCCTTTGCGACGCAGGTGCTGGGCTGCCTCGCCGCCTGGAACGACGAAAAATTCTGCCGCGAGATTCTCGGGCCTCGACGGCGCGGCCGGGCAGACTCGACCAGAGCCAAGCTGAACGTCGATGGCGGCGCGATCAGCCTCGGCCATCCCGTGGGCTGCAGCGGCAACCGCATCGTGCTGCATCTCGTCAACGCCATGAAGCGGCTGGGCACGCAGGCGCGGCATCGCCACCGAATGCATCGGCGGCGGGCAGGGCGGCGCGATGCTGATAGAGACGGTGTGATCATGGATTGCCAGGATCATGAACGTTCTCGGCGACCGCGTGCTCGAACTCGGGCCGACGCCCGATGCGAGCGGGCCCTACAAGAATTTCAGGCTGACCCGCGATGCCGACGGCATCGCCTGGCTGCTGTTCGACCGCGAGGGCGCCAGCGCCAACACGCTTTCGGCCGACCTGATCGAGGAACTCGACAAGGTGCTCGCGGAGCTGGAAGGCCAGCGCCCGACCGGCCTCGTCATCCGCTCCGCGAAGAAATCCGGCTTCATCGCCGGCGCCGACGTCAACGAATTCCGCGGCGCCAGCGATCCGCGCGCGGTCGAGACCGAGATCGGCCGCGCGCATGCGGTGATCGACCGCCTGGAAGCGTTGCGGATTCCGACGGTCGCCGTGATCCACGGCTTCTGCCTCGGCGGCGGCCTCGAAGTCGCGCTGGCCTGCCAGATGCGGATTGCGATCGACGGACGCGCGCTTTGGCTTTCCCGAGGTGATGCTCGGCCTGCATCCCGGCCTCGGCGGCACCGCGCGCTTCACGCAGCTCGTCAATCCGATGCAGGCGATGCCGCTGATGCTGACCGGCAAGACCATCGATGCGCGCAAGGCAAAGTCGCTCGGGCTGGTCGACGCCGTGACGCAGGAGCGGCACGTCAGCAATGCGGTCAAGGACGCCGTGTCCGGCCGCCTGAAGCGCGCGCGGCCGGGACTATTCAACACCGTCTTCGAGCTTCGGTTCCGGTCAGCGGCTTTGCTCGCCTCGCGCATGCGCCGCGAGGCCGCCAAGGCCGCGCCGCAAGAGCATTATCCCGCGCCCTACGCGCTGATCGATCTCTGGGAGAAGCACGGCGGCGACAAGGCTGGCGATGCTGCGCGCGGAGAAGCCGTCGTTCGCCGAAGCTGATGGTGACGCCGACCGCGCAAAACCTGATCCGCGTGTTCTTCCTGCGCGAGCAGATGAAGAAGCTCGCAGGCAGCGGCAACAAGATCGAGCACGTTCACGTCATCGGCGCCGGCGCGATGGGCGGCGATATCGCGGCCTGGTGCGCCGGCCAGGACCTGCGGGTGACGCTCGCCGACATGAAGCCGGAGCCGATCGCGGGCGCGATCAGGCGCGCCGCCGATCTCTTCGGCAAGATCCTGCGCAAGCGCACCGACGTGCGCGACGCGCTGGACCGGCTGATGCCGGACATGGACGGCCGAGGGCGTCCGCAACGCCGATCTCATCATCGAGGCGGTGCCGGAAAAGCTGGAGCTGAAGCAGAAGGTCTATGCCGGGCTCGAGCCGAAGATGAAGCCCGGCGCGATCCTCGCCACCAACACCTCGAGCATTCCGCTGCAGGATCTGCGCACCACGCTGCAGAGGCCCGAGCGGCTGCTCGGGCCTGCACTTCTTCAATCCGGTATCGCGGCTGCAACTCGTCGAGGTCGTCAGCCATGACGGCACCGATCGCGCAGCTGCTGAAGGAGGCGCTGGCCTTCGTCGGCGCCATCGACCGGCTGCCGCTGCCGGTCAAATCCTCGCCCGGCTTCCTCGTCAACCGCGCGCTGACGCCCTACATGCTGGAAGCGATGGTGATGCTCGACGAGAAGATCGACAAGATCGGTCATCGACGCCGCCGCGAAAAAGTTCGGCATGCCGATGGGCCCGATCGAACTGGCCGATCAGGTCGGCCTCGATATCTGCCTCGATGTCGGCGACATGCTGCGCTCGAAATTCGGCGACCTGCTGCCGCCGACGCCGGCCTGGCTGCGCGAAAAGGTCGCCAAAGGCGAACTCGGCCGCAAGACCGGCAAGGGCTTTTACATCTGGAAGGACGGCAAGGCGGACAACCGGCGGCCGTGTCCGCGATCACTGCGGAGCCGACGGCGGAAATGATCGACCGGCTGATCCTGCCGATGTCGAATGTCTGCGTCGCCTGCTTGCGCGAGGGCATCGTCGACAATGCCGATGTGGTCGACGGCGCCGATGATCTTCGGCACCGGCTACGCGCCGTTCCGCGGCGGCCCTCTGAATTACGCGCGCACCCGCGGCGTCGAGAACGTGGTCTCGACGCTGCGCGGCGCTGGCCGGAAAAGTTCGGCGGCCGGTTTCACGCCCGATGCCGGCTGGGAGAATTTCAAGTGACGGACACGCACGCGCCTGCTGGCACCGGCCAGTCGCAGCCGGTCCGCCACGATGACGTGATCGTGACGTGATTTACCGCGTCATTGCGAGGAGCGAAGCGGACGAAGCAATCCATGCCTCCGCAAGTGGAGGATGGATTGCTTCGCTGCGCTCGCAATGACGGTTGGATGATGAGCACGCTGGCGTTGGTCCACCCTGCGCCGCTTCGCGCCTACGGACAGGCGTAGCGATAGCCGTCGCGCGCGATAAAGGTGCCGCTGCGCGGGATCGTAGGTGGGACTGCGCATGCAGCGGGAGTGTCGTCATAATATCTCTGCGGCGGCGGCGCATGCCGACTGTCTGGCAGTAGCGGCGGCGACACACGCCGGCCCAGCGAGCCGTCCGGCTGCTGCACATGGCAGCCGTTCTGGTAATAGGCAGTAGCCGCCCGGCCGCAGCTCGCCTTGCGCGGCAACTGCGGCACCCGTTCCGGCGCCGACGATCGCGCCGACCGCCGCTCCGCGGCCGCCACCGACCGCCGCCGCCGACGATGCCGCCGAGCACGCCGCCTCACGATCGCGCCGCCGACGGCGTCTTGTGCCGCGGCCTCCTGGACCGGTGCGCAGAGCGCAAGCGCGATCAGCCCGGTCAGTGCAAGTTTCGGTATCGTTCTCAATTCTCCCAGCCGTCTTGATGATCGCGCCAAACTATCCGGGCCGCCATTGGCCAAACTTCTAGCCGAGATACGGCATTAATGCACGGAACATCCGGGTACTTTTGCCGTTATTGCCCCGCACTGGATCAGGGTTGGGTTAATGTCCGACAGCTACATCATCGAAGTCGGTTCGACACCGGCCGGCATCGTTGTGCGCGAATTCCGGCGGCTACCGTTTCTTCGCGGCGTCCCACCGCTTCAACCGGCTCGAAGGCCAGCTCTTCCGCAGCGCCCGCGAGGCCGGAGCGGGCGGCCCGCCGGCTGCTGGAAGGCGATCTGGAGCTGGCATCGTAGGGCGGACGCGCAGGCAGGCACTGCTTGTCGGGCGTTGCCTTAACCGGGATTCGCGGGACCAGCTTTGCGGCCGATCTCTGGCGTTGACCGGCGTCCCGAACCGCCGCACCATGAACGACCTCCATCCCTTTCCTGGTGCCGCCATGGCAGGACTGTCGCACCGCCAGACTGGAAATCCTCAACATCGCCCGCGCCTTTGGCCGGGTGATGGTGGAGGATCTCGCCAAGCGTTTCGAGGTTTCGGCGCAGACCATCCGCAAGGATCTCAACGACCTCTGCGACCAGCGCTCGCTGACGCCGCATCCATGGCGGCGCCATCATCGCCTCCGGCGTCGAAAACCTCGCCTATGAGGCGCGCCGCTTCGTCGCCGCGGAGGAGAAGAAGGCGATCGGGCATGCCGCCGCGGCGCGGATTCCGAACGGCTGCTCGCTGTTCATCAACATCGGCACCACGACGGAAGAAGTCGCGAGCGCGCTGACCTCGCATGAGGACCTGCTCGTCATCACCAACAACCTCAACGTCGCGATGCTGCTGTATCGCCATCCGCGCATCGAGGTGATCGTGGCCGGCGGCGCGGTGCGCCGCGCCGACGGCGCCGTGATCGGCTCGACCGCGACGCAACCTGATCGGCCAGTTCAAGGTCGATTACGCCATCATCGGCGCGTCGGCGATCGACGAGGAGGGCGCGCTGCTGCGACTTCGACTATCGCGAGGTGCAGGCGGCGCAGGCGATCATCGCCAACGCGCGCAGCGTCATGCTGGTCGCGGACTCGACAAAACTCCGGCGCAGCGCGCCGGTCCGCATCGCCCATCTCAGCCAGATCCAGACCTTTGTCACCGATCGCGCGCGCTGCCGGCGGGCTTGCCAGCATCTGCCACCATCGGCGGCATCGAGGTGGTCGAGGCGATGGACAAGCCCGCGGCCGATATCGACGATGTCCAGCCCCGAGGCGGCGCCGGTCACGCTGCGCAGCGCGTAAGCCCGCGCGCGCCCGTGGCAATCAGACCGAAGCGGCATACTCGAAAGCCATCCCCGTCATGCCGAGGAGCGCGCTCTTGCGCGCGTCCTCGAAGCACACGGCGGCCACCAGCAGCGGGGCCGCGCACCCTTCGGCTCGCTTCTGGCCGAGAGCTTGACCCCGGACATCCGCGCTCGCTCGCGAAGGAGAGCCCGAGCGCGCCTCGACTGATCATGCGGCGCTTGCGGCCTTGCTGCATCATGCTGCGGCCAAAAGCGCACATGGCTTTAATCCATCTCACCGCTTGCTCAAGCCGGTCAATGCATTGGGAGCCTGCGCCGTTGCACAGATCCCAGACAGTCACGGCTCTTGCGGCACCGGCTTTTGAATTGGGTGAGGAGATTGACAGAAAAAATTGCGAATTTCTTTACTGCGCGTGCCCGGAACGTGGCTCGCCAAGCAGGGAATAGCATGCAATATACGATCTATGCTTTCCACTGATCTCGAAGTGGCGATACGATATGTGTGGGGCGATGCAGTGCACTGTGTCGCTTCTTGGGGCTTCATCTCGATGGCACGGAATTCCACCGCTTCTTTTGAGCGCAGCCGCAACGCATTTGCGGCGTTCCACGTCTGTTGGTTCGCATGATTCTCTGGCAAAGGCGATATTTCTATTGCCTGCGGCAGAAGCGTGGTCCGGCGAAGGTATGGTCCACCACATGATGATGACTTTCACGGGGCAACCCGGTGATGGAAACCCCGTCACTCATATTCCCAAAAGCATCGAAGGTCGGTCCAGATGGCGGCCAACAACCAGCTCCGCTTACTTATTTTCTTGACCAGCTCCCACCCGACATGGAGGCGTCCAAGCTTCCAAGTTCAGCACGAGACGTTGTGATTGCTAAAAGTACGCGTGTTGGAGCATCCGAGTTGGCTCGGAAAACGACATTCAGCTGATCTCCCTCGCGACGTATTTTTCATTCGGCTCAGGATTTTGGATGTGCACGCCGCGGTAGCTCGGCGATCGGTGCGGATTACAACATCTACTTCGGTGAGCGCGGGAAGGACATCGTGTTCCCAAATACACCTGAACAGCTGGCTCGCGAATTACATCGTGATGAGGGTATCGCAGACGCCGATGATATCAAACATCGTCTGGTCGGCTTTCCGATCAGCAATGCTCAGTATTCGCGGTGGCAAGCCGAAGTCTCAGAATATCGAAGGTCACGGCTTAAAAGCAATAAGCATCACTATGCAAGGAGGAGGTCGCGAAATGGCTTGGGCAGATGTTGCAAACAAGATCAAATTCTATGGTAGCGAGGACAACGGCCTCGACGGTCTTCCAGCGCAAGTGAATGGCCCTAACCCCCTATCGCGGCGCCTTTTCAAACTCGACCGAGAAAAATGACGTCCTCGCGGCGGCGGGGCCTTCTCTATCCGATCACGCCAGACCAGTTGGCCTGCGACTATGTAATCGCGTGCCATCTCGATCCGCTCGACGCAAAAGCATCGTCTGGTCAGTTTGCTGTAAAGAGCAGCACGCAGTACTTGGACTGGATGGTCAAAGTCTCGGAACATCGGCGCTCAAAGTACAGAAATAGTCTCGGTCAAAGCGAAGGGAACCACCATGGCGGTCTGATGTCACGAACAGGATCGAATTCGCTTTGGTCCGGCTTCCGGACGATTTGGGTAATCCGACGGGGCTTCATCGTATGCCGTTGACCGTCAACGGCGCTAATGGCAGCTGATTCTTTCTCGACGTTAGCCGAAGACGGTGCCTCGAGAAGCTCTTGGCAATGAACATTCGCACTCAAGTGGCAATCGCGCTCGTCGTCCACATCGATCGTCGTTGTCGCTGCAGGTCTGTGAACTACAGCGGCTTATGTATTCGAGGGTAAGGCCTATCTCTCGAATGCGGAGGCGCTCGAAGTCCGCTCTTCAGCATCAGCACCTCAAATGGAGGGACTGTCAGGTCTCCATCTTCGGATTCAAGGTTGAAGCGTATGTGGTAGCTCACCCCAGATTGTTGCGTCGTCTTAGGTGAGCCGAACATCCTGAATAGTCCATCACCGGGTTTCGGAAGATGGGTGAGGATCTGCAAGAGCAATTCAGCGGCGGTACCGAAAACATCGCGACGCCATTGTTGCCGTCCTGCCTTGCGGTGACGCCGGCATACAGCTCTGCCGAGTTGATCTCCGAAGATCAAATGAAATCGCGGCTGCAAGGAGAACGGCCCAGCATGGGAGTGTGGAATGACGGTTTATAATGCCCAAGATCTGACGCCGGACGTCATCATCAGCACAGCATCTGTACAGCCCAGTATCCCCTCCTGCTGATCTGGTTTTCAAAATTCGCTGATCTACCCATAATGGAAGCATCGCCCGGCGTGAGCAGAATCTCGGCTGTCACGTGGCTGCGAGTTTTTGAGGCACCGATTCGGCAGCAATGATGAAAGCTGACGCCGCAGGCGTGTTCCAGCAGCTTTGTTCTCATTCCGCCCCAACCGTCGTCCTCGTCCTCTGGAGCCGCGCCCTGGCTCGGCGTCTCGAGGAGCCACCAGGGGGTAGTGCACCGTTTGAGGCCCGCGGGCTGCGAGCCTCAGGGCTATCGCTGGCCTCATTTCCAAGTCGTGACCCCGATCCCCATTTTCGCTTTGCTTTCGTTTTTCGTTGTGATTTAGTCCAACTCGAAAGTGAAATCGCCGAAACGAAGGCGGCAGCGCCGGGGAAGCGTCTGTTGGATCGGATTTTCGACCTCGCGATCATCGGGGCGGCATTAACGGCTGCGGCATCGCGCGCGATGCGGCGGGCCGGGGCAATACGGTTTTCCTCTGCGAAATGAATGATCTTGGCGAGCGGGACGTCGTCCTGGTCGACCAAGCTCGTGCATGGCGGCCTGCGCTATCTCGAATATTACGAGTTTCGCCTGGTCCGCGAGGCGCTGATCGAGCGCGAGATCCTCTGGCAGATCGCGCCCCACATCATCCGGCCGCTGCGTTTCGTTTTGCCGCACCACGCAGGGCTGCGTCCGGCCTGGTTCCTGCGCCTCGGCCTGTTCCTCTACGACCATATCGGCGGTCGCAATCTGCTGCCACCGACGCGCTCGGTCGATCTCACGCGCGACGAGGTCGGAAAGCCGCTGATCGCCAACCGCTACGCCAAAGGCTTTGAATATTCCGACTGCTTTGTCGACGACGCGCGCCTCGTCGTGCTCACCGCGCGCGATGCCGCCGATCGCGGCGCCGAAATCCGCACGCGCACCGCGCGCCGTCGAGATCCGGCAAGCCGACGGCACCTGGAACGGTCGACGGTCGAGGACTCGCGCCAGCGCGCGCAGGCACGATCCGGGCGCGTGCGCTGGTCAATGCCGGCGGCCCATGGGTCGAGGAGGTGCTGGCCCTCGGTGCCGGCGTCAACGCGCGCGCCAAGGTGCGGCTGGTGCAGGGCTCGCACATCGTGGTGCGGAATCTCTACGATCACGACCGCGCCTACATTTTCCAGAACGCCGATGGCCGCATCGTCTTCGCCATTCCCTATCGAGGACGATTTTACGCTGATCGGCACCACCGATCGCGACTACGAGTGGCGATCCGGCCAAGGTGTCAGCGACGGCCGAGGAGATCCTATCTCTGCGCGCGGTCAGCGAACGACATCTGCGCGCAGCCGGTGTCGCCGGCCGACGTGGTCTGGACCTATTCCGGCGTCCGTCCGTTCTATGATGACGGCGCCAGCGA
>ERZ1370068.9820-contig-857_pt1 | contig 37172 bp, 44 predicted proteins | sample MGYA00561227_ERZ1370068 | MGnify/ENA primary metagenome ERZ1370068 (study PRJEB38410, sample SAMEA6850437) | metagenome | study: Metagenomic assessment of the ecological functions of the soil: analysis of the soil microbiota associated with the...
TTATACAGCGATCAGGTCGATTGGCAAGGTTGCTGGGTTACTGGCAGTCGCTGCCGAGTAGGCGGCGTGCGATAGGCTGCCACTGACCTGGCGCGGTGAGCTGGGACCACGCTCGGCGAATTGAGGCCGCGGCCGGCCCGGCTATTCGCGACGCAGTCGTACTGATCCCAATTTCAGGGGAAATTGTACTGACGATCTTGATTGCCGTTCTTCCTGAGCCACTGAGGCCAAACCTGATCACGTCGCAGTCCTCTTGCCGAGTCGAACGACGAGATCGCAATAATGTCATGCGGGTCACGCGTAGCCAGGTGCCTGTGGGGAATGTCGACGACGGAAGAACCCAATGCCTATTGGTGATCGGGATGAGGCGAGGTCGCCACCGCCCTTCCGGTCAAGACGGACGGGAGAGTTCGCCACGGATCAGCGCCGATGATGCGCCCGGCCCGCGAAGCCGATCGGGATCGCCTGACGACAGAAGCTAAGCTGGCGACGCGACGCGTCCGTCCGGCGGTGTCAAACGATGCGGCGATACTGTCGAGGAGTGGATCTCCCGTTGCAACACCCACGCAGGTCTCGGGCGATCTACCTCAAGATCGAGCGCCAACTGCCGACTTGTCGGGCGATCGTACTACTGAGTTCACCGCGTGATATCTCCGCCGACTTCGACAGTTGTCGTGCCTGCAGTTGATCGTTCCGCGTTCGCCGAACAGAACTCGTCACCTTCCTCGCGATGACTACCGCCACGCCTGGCCATTGCGACGATAACTGGCATGTCGTTCGCCTTGGGCAGCCAACCTGCGCAATCGAACGGTGCCCGCCCGTCACTTACTGGCCCCCGTGACAGGTTTGAGCGATTTAGACCAGCGCGAGGGTCACAGAATCACGAGGCCATGCCGCAGCCGGTGTTACCGCCGTCCACGAGCCGGAGCTGGCACCAAGCGTTAGCGCCCGGAGTACCGGTGCATCGCCTTCACGCCTCAATAGTTCTCGATGTCTCGATGATCCTGCTGCGCTGACTCCCAGTGATGGCTGTCGACGACACCCAGCACCTGGGTCTGCCGCGTGGTTTATTACGCCACGCTGGAATTTCTGTTCAAGTGATTTTGATGCGCGCTGCAATGTCGTGGGTTGTGGTTTGGCAAACAGTCACCGACCGGTTAGGATACAAAATTCGCTGAGGTCGACGGCATGATGGCATGACAATGGGGCCCGACGCGTGCAGTTCACACAAGATCCTGCGCGAGGCTTGTGGCCCACGACTTGACTCTGCGGTGATGAGTCGTTCTGAGCTCGGCGACTGCTGGTGATGACCGGCGATTTACCGCCGAACGTTCATGAAGCGGGGCGCCGGACTTCAAAGAGTCTCGGGACGCTGAGATTATACATCTCCAGCCGTCGCCGTCGACGCCGCGTAATCAACGCCAGGCCAAGTCGAAGCCGGCATCCGATAGCGCGCGTCACTCGCTCATCACTATAGGCGGGTGGTTGCGTTTGACATCGCCGACAGTGTCGGAAACGCCCTTGGCGCGAACTGGCGGAAGGGGCTCAGCCGATCGTCTCGCCAATCTCGGCCAGCGCTTGGGAGTTATCATCCTCTCTGCTCTGATCATGAGCTATTGGCGCGAGGGGGGAGGGCGCGGGCGCGGCGGAAAACGCTGGCGCACCAGGTGCGTGGCGGCGCTGAGTTGCCGAGCGTCGTCGCGCGGGGAGCTGGGTTGAGATGAGCGCCTGCGGCACCTCTGCGATTCGATCCGTGCCGCCAATTTGTCTGGCGCAAGTCGCTGAGAGTTTTGCCGGAGAATGGCGAGCCCAGGTCCAGCCTGGGCTGCGCGGTAGTTCGATGGAGACTACAGATGAAGCTCAGACGGCATCCCGCGGTTAATGCGGGCGGCAAAGCGCTTGTCGTTCGTCAGCCAGGGTCGTCGCATCTCGCCGCCTGGATATCGCCGCGGTGAAATCACCATCGTCGCGGTAGAGTCACTTCATCTCGTTGGCCATCGTGAACGGGTGCCGGGCAGCGGATCTCTGGCGGTCGATCTGCGCCAGGCGCCTGCCAGCCTTTCGTGACCACTGCGCGTCAAACGGGTTCAGCGCCGGTGTGAGTGACGCCGCCATCCACGGCTGTCGCGCGCGAACCGGCCAGGTGCTGGATTGCCAGCTTCACGATACCGATGCCGGCTCGCCCATGTCGCCATCCGCGACATGGAGCGAGCCGGCATCGACATCGTCAGCGACGGCGAGATCCGGCGCGAGAGCTATTCGAACCGGTTCGCCACCGCGCTCGACGGCGTGGACGTCGACAAGCCCGGCGTGATCCGCAATCGCACCGGCGACGAGACCGCGGTGCCGCGGGTGGTCGGCCGGATCGTTCGGACGCAGCCGGTCGAGCTGCGCGACATGCAGTTCCTCCGCCGCAACACGGATCGCCCCGCCAAGATCACGCTGCCCGGCCCGTTCACGATGGCCCAGCAGGCCCAGAACGAGTTCTACCGCGACGTGGAGGAGATGGCCATGGACTTCGCCGCGGCGGTGAACGCCGAGGCGCACGACCTCCAGGCGGCGGGCGCGGACGTCATCCAGCTCGACGAGCCCTGGCTCCGCAACGACCCCGAGGCCGCCAAGCGCTTCGCCGTGCCCGCGATCAACCGGGCGCTCGCGGGGATCACCGTCCCGACCGCGCTGCACCTCTGCTTCGGCTACGCGGCGGTGGTCCGGCACCAGAAGCCCAGCGGCTACTCGTTCCTGCCCGAGCTCGCGGCGACCACCGCCGCGCAGATCTCCATCGAGGCCGCGCAGCCCAGGCTGGACCTGGGCGTCCTCGCCGATCTCTCCGGCAAGACGATCATCCTCGGCGTGATCGACCTCAGCGACCCCGCCGTCGAGACGGCCGGACCAGGTGGCGGCGCGGATCCGCGCCGGGCTCACGAGGGTGCCGCCGGAGCGGCTCATCCTGGCGCCCGATTGCGGGATGAAATATCTCCCCGCGCGACGGCGTTCGGCAAGCTCCAAGCGCTCACCGCCGGGCGCGCGTCTGGTACGCGCCGAGCGTTCCTGACCGGGCCGTCCCGCCGCCGCCGCGCCGACCGTCGCTCTCATCCAGATCACTGCGCTCGGAACACTGCGCTCGCGGTCAGGTTTGAAGTTGATCGCCTCCCAAGCGCACATCGTTCGCGAACGCTGCGCATACGGTGACCGGGCGGGTGGCGCGAGGCGGGGGCCGGGGGATGGGTCCGCTGAGCCCTTCCCGCCCAGCGAGACGACGACAGAGCTGGCCAGCGAGTGGGAACGGCTCCCGGGTGACCGGTACGGAGTCGGCGGTGGTCAGAGGACCCATCCCGGCCCCGCCCGCCGCCACTCGCCCGCGCGCGGAGGTGGGTGAAGTCCGCGGAGTGACGCCGCGCTACCGCTTCTCGAGGCCGGCAGGATCGCCGACTTGGCGAGCGAGGCGGGATTGCGGCGCGGCCAGCGGCCGGCGTCGACGGCGGTGAGGAAGTCGAGGACGGCGCGGTTGAACGCCTCGGGGTCCTCGAGGTTGATGGTGTGGCCCGCCTTGGGGAGGACGACGAGTCCGGCCGCGGGGATCTTGCGCTTCATGAAGACGTTCGGCTCGAGGCAGGGCTCGTCCTCGTCGCCGGTCATCACCAGCGTCGGCGTCTCGAGGCGCTCCATCTGCTCGCCGAGCTCGAAGACGGACGGGCGCGTCATCTGCACCCCGCGCAGGGTCAGGGCATGGCCGCGGGCGGAGCCGGCGGCGAACTGGTCGTGGAACTCCTGCCAGCCCTGCGGGTCCTTGTCGATGAACTGCACGCGCGTCGGGCCCCGGCTGTAGAACTCCGCCACCTTCGCCATGCCGTCGGCCTCGAAGCGCCGGGCGACGAGGTCGGAGTCCTTCTTGAACGCCTCGCGGTCGGTGATGACGCTGCCGTAGCCGCAGCCCGGCGACGACGAGCGACAGCGCGCGCTCGGGATACTTGAGGCCGAAGAGCAGCGTGGCGTAGCCGCCCATCGACAGCCCGCACACGTGCGCCTTGGCGATGCCCAGGTGGTCGAGCACGCCCTTGATGTCGTCGACGGCGCGCTGCTGGGAGTAGGCGCCGGGATCGTCGGGCACGTCCGAGGGCGGATAACCGCGGGCGTTGAAGGCGATGCACCGGTAGCGCCGGGCGAAGAAGCGCATCTGCAGGTGCCAGCTCCGAGCGTCGCCGGCGAACTCGTGGACGAAGACGAGCGGCGCGCCCGTCCCCGCTTCCTCGTAGTAGAGCTTGATGCCGTCAACCGATGCATGGGGCATGGCGGCAGTTGCAGCATGACCCTCGCGCGCGAGACAAGCGCGCCGGGCATCCGGTCGCATCGCTCATGACCACTGTCATTGTCCCGGGCCAGGCAAGGACGCCGGTCCACTTGACCGAGGCCCGCTTCGGGCATACCGTTCGACCCAGCATCACTGGTTGCCGATACCGTCCACGACAACGGTTTGCCAGTGGAGAAGGAGGAACGTGCCATGAGGAGAGGGCTGGTGGGGTTGGGGGTCGGTCATCGCCCTATTCGCGATGGCCGGACAGATGGCCTCGGCCGCGGAGAGCCTGGGCCTCATCACGGGGAGTGACAAGGGGACCTACTCATCAGTTCGGCTTGAACCTGCAGGCGCTGGTCAAGCCACAGGGCATCGACTTGACCGTGTATCCGTCCCGAGGGTCGGTGGAGAACATCTACGCGGTGTTCCAGCGGCCCGGCGTTCAGATGGGGATCGTCCAGGCCGACGTCCTCGCCTTCGTCAGCCGGATTCAGACGGATCCGGTCTTGAAGCGAATCGCGGGCAAGACGAAGATGGTCTTCCCGCTCTACAACGAGGAGATCCACCTCCTCGGCCGTCGCGATATCGCCACCTTCGACGACCTCGCGGATCAGACGCGTCGCCATCGGGCGCGAGGGCAGCGGCACGTATCTCACCAGCCGGCTCCTCTTCAAGACGTCGGAGGTCGTGCCCAAGGAGATGGTGCCCGATCGACACCGACGAGGCGCTCGCGGAGCTGAAGGCCGGGCGCATCGACGCCATGTTCTACGTGGCGGGCTATCCCGTCAAGCTCTTGACCGAGAAGGTGACGGCCGACGATGGCCTCGCCCTCATCCCGATCACCAACAAGAGCATCGCGGAGTTCTATCCCAGTCGTCGAGATTCCCGCGGGCACCTACACGTGGCAGGCGACGCCGCGTACCCACGGTGGCGGTCAAGGCCGTCCTCGTCTCTTTCGACTTCCGGCAAAGGGACTGCGACGTGATCGGGACGGTTCGCGCAGGCGATGTCCGACGGCCTCGAGTGGCTCAGGAAGAACGGCCATCCGAAATGGAAGGCCGTCGACCTGAATTTCCCCTGAAAGGGTGGGATCAGTACGACTGCGTCGCGAAGTACGTTCGCAAGCCGGGCCGGCCCGCGACGGCGACCAGGCCGTCGTCGCCCAATCCGGTGCTCGACGCCATCAAGGACATGCTCGGCAACTGAGCCGACCGACGTCGCGGCCGGCGGAATGAATCCGATGATGCGGGATGCGGCCACGGAGACGGCGCTCGCCGACCCGCATGGATACCTGACGTACTACAAGCTGCAGCGACGTCCCGTTTCGGACGACGGCCGATCCCCGACGGCTGTGGCTCGGCGGGACGCAACGAGCGCTGCGTGGAGACGCTCACGGCGGCGATCCGGCAGGGAGATGGAGTCCTTCTCCTCACCGGCGACACCGGGACGGGCAAGACCAGTGTGTCAACTGGCTCGTCGAGACGCTCGGCGGGGAATCGCTCGTCATCGGCAGGCTCCCTCCCTGCGTCTTCGAGGTGTCGGAGCTCTATCAGGCGGTGGCCGATGCCTTCGATCTCGACGGGCAGGTTCCTGGCGCCCGCCGCCTTCGCGACGCGCTTCCGCGACTTCCTGGCCGACGCTCAGTCGCGCGGCTCGCAGGTGCTCCTCGTCATCGACGAGGCGCAGGGGCTCGGCGACGAGCTCCTGCGGAAGGTGTTCGACCTGTCGACCATCGGGACGTTCGAGGAGCATCCCTTCGCGATCCTTCTCGCCGGGCAGAAGGAGCTGAGCGCGGCGCTCTCCGACGGACCAGCACGCCGGCCTGCGACAGCGCATCACCACGAGGTGTGTCCTCGAGCCGCTGACGATGGAAGAGGTTGGCGAGTACATCCATTCCCGCCTGCGCACGGCGGGATCCGAGGAGGCGATCTTCGCTCCGGATGCCGTCCGGCAGATCGGGTCGGCTTCCTGCGGCGCTCCGGGGCTGATCAACGTGATCTGTGAGCACGCGCTCCTGGACGGGTACCGGCGACAGGCGCGCGCCATCGGCCCGAGATCATCGATGCCTGCCTCGGAGGGCTGGGCCTGGGCGATGACGGGCGCTGGTCGGCCGAGAGGCCAAGTGGCCCCAGCGAGCAAGGCCTCGAGGCCCCGTGTTTTCGCGGCGGCGTTGGAGCGCGCGACTCGGAACGACGCTCGAGATCGTCTTGCTGAGCCTCGCGATCCTCGGCGTCGGCGGCTACGCGCTGTACGTGGCGCGGTTCGGCCGGCCGGTCGCCCACCCGGCCGACGGCCGACGCCCGCGACAGAGACGCGGCCGAGGGCAATGGCGTGAGCTCGCCGCCAGCGCACTCGCGGGTGACGCCACGGAAGCCAGCCCAGACAAGGGCGAGCCTCCGACCGCTGCCGCCGCGTGTTGAGGGGCCGAAGCTGTCGCCGCGCACCGCGCAATGGTGAGCGCGTGAGATCGGCGCCGTCGAGGCGCAGGCGCCGGTCTCCGCCGGACGCTCGAGGCCGCCGGACACACCGCCCGCGAGCGGGCAGGTGTCCCGGCGCCAGAGCGGGAGACGGATGCCAACGATCCCGGAGCGATCATCGACTGGTTGATGAGAAAGTCCGGGCGGTGATAGCCCGGAGAGCGGCGACCCTGGGAGCGCGACGGCGCCGGCAGCTGGAGCAGGCCGCCGGCGCGCCGCGGTCAGTAGCCCCCGCCGAGCTTTCGGTGATCCCAGCTCACCACGCGGGTCGGGGTGAAGCGCAGCTCCCACGCGCTTGGGCGCCTGCTTGAGCACCCCGCCCGCGCCTCGGCGGAGACGTCGGCGCCCGCCGGTAGCCCGGCATAGCGGCGCGCGAGCGCGAGGCCGATGGCCTCCACGTCGGCCTGGTCGCGGAGGATCTCGACGTCGCACTCGAGCATCACGCCGCGCAGCTCCTGATAGCGGTCGCGCCCGGCCTCGATCTGGAGCGTCGCCTGCGGCACCCGCTCGAGGTTCCGGACCTTCTGCGATTTGCCGAATGTCCACCCCGCGATCAGCCCCTTGTCGACGACGTACCAGAGCGGCATGAGGTGCGGGCGCCCATTGGGCCCGATCGTCGCGATCGTCACCACGCGCTCCTCGTCGAAGAACGCCTGCATCTCATCGTCGCTCAGGGTGATCTGGGAGCGCTTGAGCGCCATGGGTCGCCTCCTACTTGGTGTTGACGATCTTGTCCCACATCTCGGCGTACTGCTGCTTGTACTGCGGCCAGATCTTCTCCTCGGCCAGCTTGCGGAACGAGGCGACGTCGGCCTGGTTCACCTTCATGCCCTTGGCCTCGAGGATCTCCTTGGCCTTGGCGAAGTTGTCCACGCTCTCGGTGGCCTCCCGAATCTTCTTCTGGGCCTCCATCGACACGTCCATGATGAGCTTCTGCTGGTCGGCGGGGAGGCCCTTCCAGATGTCGAGGTTCATCACGACGACGGTGGGCCCGTAGTTGTGATAGGTCATCGAGGTGAACTTCGAGACCTCGTAGATCTTGAGCGCGTTGATGTTGACGATGGGCAGGTCGGCGCCGTCGATGACGCCCTGCTGGGCGGCGGGGATGACCTCACCCCACGGCATCGGCACGGCGCTCGCGCCGAGGCCGTTCACGGTGTCGGCGAAGACCCGGCCCTGCTGCACCCGCATCTTGAGGCCCTTGAGATCGGCGGGGCTATTGATGGGCCGCTTGCTGTTCCAGAAGTGGCGGAAGCCGTAGTCGAAGAAGAACAGCACCTTGACCTTGTACTTCTTCTGGAACGTCTCGTCGAGGTCCCTGCCGATCTGGCCATTGAACATCGCGTAGGCGTGCTGGTAGTCGCGCACGAGGTACGGCGTCAGGAAGACGCCCATCTCCGGGAACACCGTCGAGGCGGCGCCGCTCGGGCAGCCGATGGCGACGTTGCCCGGATTTCACCGCATCCATGATCTCGAGCTCCTTGTTGAGGAGCGTCCCGCCGTGAAAGACCATGTTGATCGCCCCGTTGGAGCGCTTCGTCACCTCCTCGGCCATGAACTTGAGCCCGGTGGCCCCCGACTCGGGCGGGGCCGTGAGGTAGGCGATGTCGAGCTTCTTCGCCGCCGGCTTGGCCTGGCTCGAGACGGACGAGACACTGCCGGCGACGGCCACGGCGGCGATGAGCGTGACGGCGGCGAAACCCCGAAGCAATCCGCGCATAGGACCTCCTTTGATAGCGACGCGTCATCGCGTGGCAGCGGCCGGCGGCGCCCCCGGCCCGGGCGTCTCTATAGGCGATGATCCGCCCGGCAAAGTCAAGCCTGCCGAGCCCGGGCGCCGCGCGCTTGACTTCCCATCGCGGCGCGGTCTACCATCCGCGCGGCCATGAGACGGCTCGCGCGGGTCATCGCCGCCACGCCCCACGTCGTCGTCACGGTCCTGATGCTCGTGGCCATCGCCGACATGCTCACCGGCGTGTTCCTGCGCTACGTCATGACCAAGGTGTCCGCGCGTCTTCGACCTGCCGAGCATCCGCTTCTTCTGGGTGGAGGAGATCGGCGAGCTGTGCCTGGCCTGGATGTCGTTCATCGGCGCGGCCATCGGCATCCGCAAGGGCATCCACTTCTCCGTCCAGATGATCACGGATCGCCTGCCCGCTCGCGTGCGCCTGGCCGTCTTCACCATCCACTACCTGCTCATCGCCGCGTTCGGCGCCCTCGTCGCCGTGTTCGGCTGGCAGGTGGCGGAGCTGAACAGCCAGTCGTGTCTCCCCGCGCTCGACTTGAACCTGCGCTGGCTCTACCTGTCGTCGGTGGTGGGCGGAGTGCTCATCGTGATCTACAGCCTCGCGTCGATCGCGGACGGCTGGCGCGGGCGCTGGCCCGCGCTGCAGCGGTCCCGAGGGCCACTGAGCCGTGCTGTTCGGCGCGGTCGGGCTGTCGTTCGTCGTCCTCGCCGCGCTTGTCGATGCCCATTGTCTTCGCCCTCGGCCTCTCGGGATTCGTCGGGCTCCTGATCGGCAACTTCTCGCTGGAGAAGCTGCCGTCGAGCCTGGTGGCGGGGACCCAGCACTGGGTGCTCCTGGCCATCCCGACCTTCGTGTTCGCCGGCAATCTCATGGAGCGCTGCGGGATGTCGTACGCGCTCGTCAACCTGGCCCGCGTGCTCGTGGGCTGGGTGCGGGGCGGGCTCGGCATGTCGGTGGTGCTGGCCGAGTACTTCTTCTCGGGCATCTCGGGCTCGACCATCGCGGACGTGTCGGCCATCGGCTCCATGCTGACGCCGCCCATGCTGCGCGCCGGCTACAAGCCGGAGCACGCCGTCTCGCTGGTGGCCTCGGCCTCCGCCATGGGCATCCTGGTGCCGCCCGCCATCTTCATGATCGTGCTCGGCCAGATCACCGACACCTCCGTGGTCGGGATCTTCCTCGGCGGCTTCATCCCCGCGGCGGTGAGCGCCCTCTGCCTGATGGCGGTGATCCTCCTGCAGGCGCATCGCCTCCATTGGCCCAAGGACGAGCCGCCGACCTGGTCGCGCTTCATCGAAGCAGGAAGGGCATCGCTCGTGCCCCTGGTCGTCCCCGTCATCATCGTGCTGGGGTTCTTCTTCGGCGTGTTCACCGCCACCGAGGCGGGCGCGCTGGTGGCCGCCTATGCCATGGCCGCGGCGTTCTTCTACTACAAGAACGTGACGGGCGCGCGAGATGCTGAAGCTCATCTACGAGAGCGCGCTCCTGACGGCGGCGGTCATCTTCCTCCTCGCCGTCGCCAGCGTCTACCAGTTCCTCGATGGGCATGCTCGGCGTGCCGCGGATGCTGGGCGAGCTGCTCGGACCGCTGGCGTCCACGCCGTGGCTCTTCCTGGTCGCCGTGAGCCTCATCGTGATCCTCTTCGGCATGGTGCTGGAAGGGCTCCTGCCGCCGTGGTGCTCGTGCCCGTGGTGTTTCCCATCGCCAAGGAGGTGGGCATCCACCCGGTGCACTTCAACATCGTCCTGACCGCGGCGGTGGGGATCGGGCTCTTCCTGCCGCCGATCGGCGTCGGCCTTCTCATGGCGCTGCGCTTCGCCAATATCTCGGTCGGCCAGCACTTCAAGGCCTACTGGCCCTATCTGCTCGCGCTGCTCGCGGGACTGCTCCTGCTCATCGTCTTCCCCGGCATCACGCTGTTCCTGCCGCGCTGGGCCGGGGGTGATCAGGTAGCGAGGACGACCTGGCCGCCGACGGATCAACCAGGTCGGCGCGGATGTCGGGCAGCGCATCCTGGGCGCCGTGAGCGCGTCCTGGTGGAGGACGGCGGCGGCATGTCGGTGAGCTTGCCGAGCTCGAGGGTGCTGCCATGTTCTAGCCCGCAGAATGGGAGCTACGGCCATCGGATCGCGGCGGACGACGCGATGGCGACCTGCCCCACCTCGCGCGCGTGACCGTCCGCGGGCCGATACACCGACCGACCGGGAGCCAGGCCCTCGGGGCGGCGTCGCATCCCGCGCGTCACGCCGCTAGAAGAAGAAGTCGGGTGCGTGGATCTCGCCCGCGGCGAGCCCGATCTCCTCGAGGTAGGCCTCCAGATGCTGGTGGATGAACTGAACGCCGAAGGGCGGCCCAGGCCGAGCCCGAGCGCCGACGAAGCCCGCACGAAGGCCGGTGTCTGAGAGTAGCCGAACTGCTCGACCTGCGAGGCAATCAAGCGCGACCAGAGGATCCGAAGGCCACTGGAGTGCGCACGCCATAGAGCCCGGGATCGCGCGCAGCTCAGTCGTCCTGCCAGGCATGCGTGACGACGTCGTTCGCGTTCCGCAGGTGCTGATAGCGCGCGCCCAGCATGCGTCCGACGCGGGCGGCGAAGGCCGCGTTGCCCGGCGTGGGTCCGGCAAAGGCGTAGCGACGACACCTGCGCGCTGCCCTTCGTGTCCCACCCGCTCAGCCGCCGCACCGGAAGCGCGGCCTTCCTCGAGCCACAGCGCGAGGGCCGGCGCGAGCGCTCCTCCCCTGCTGTGGCCCGCGACGACGACGTTCAGCGCGCGGCGCGCAGCGTCGCGTCCGACTCGGTCTTCAGAAACGTCAAGAGATCTGGATCGCCGGACGCCGAGGTGGGCGCGGAGAGCGTGGGCCGCAGGTCGAGCGCGGGAATGCCCTTTGGCTGCCTCGGCCGGCTGAAGGCGTGGTCTGGATCATCTTCGAGAATGCTGGCGGCGAACCGTGTCCAGTGCTCGAGGGACTGCGCCATCGAGCGCCCCGCCATCCTCGTGGCAGGCGGCACGGCGTGGCCATACGGGCAAGCGTCGACGCCACGGCAGGCGCGCGCATCGCCTGCAGCGTGGCGAGACCGACGGCCGTGCTCGCCGAGAGCGCCGCGCCGTCGGGCGGTGAGCATACGGCCACGGCGCCGTGCGTCGTCACCCACAGGTCACCGAGAAGCCAATCCGACGCGGAAAGCCGGATTCGTCCCGCGTACTCGCCACGCAGCCATGCCGATGCGGAGGCCGGCGTCGTGCACCACGTACATCGCGCTTCGAATCGAACGCGGCGCGCGGGACCGCGGCTCGTCACGAGGCCCCAGACGAGATCCCAAATTAGCCTTCCACGGGTCCAGCGCGCCCAGCCCCTCGAGGCGCCCTGGGCGAGGACGTCGGCGTGGGGTCGCCCACTGACTCGATCTCCGGAATCCGCGATACGTGAGGCCCGCGAGCGTGAGCATGACCTGCGCGTCGACGTCGTTCATGGGCTGTCCTCCTCGGCCGTGCGGTCGGCGTCACTGTCGCCTGCAGCTTCGATGCGGGTCTCCTGGCGGCGGGACGTCCCCGCGATCGGGTGACGAGGCGGCGAGCGGCGAGGCGACGGGCGTCACGGCGTGGCGCCGACGTCACCACCGGCGATGACGACCGCCGTAAGAGCGTCCGGGACCAGACCGTGCGCGGCGCTGTAGGCGCCCTGATCGCTCCCGTCGGCGGTGCGCGGATCGAAGCCGTGCCACCAGGTCGCGGCCTGCCAGGATCGCCTGCGACAGCTCGATCGGCTTTCGCAGGCCCGGTGTGAGATCGAACGATAGGCAGGACAGGCGCGAGGCGCCCGCCGCGGGGTCGGAGTGGTGGGGACGCCGTGACGGCGACGTCGGCGATGTTGACCCACAACAGCAGGCGCTGCGGCGAATCGATCCACATGCGGACGCAGCGAGAGCGCCACGTTGTCACTCCTTCAGCCGAGCGGCGATCGATCCGCGAACGATCGACGGTATAGTGCGGCGCGCCCGGCAGAAGGTGTCAACGGAATCCTGCCCGTACTGCGTCTCTGTCACCAACCCCGGTCTGGCTGGTCTCTGCATCTTCGCCACCGAGGTCGACCACAGGGCGGAGAAGAGTGAAGTCACCGGCCGTGGAGCGCTGACCCCGGGTGGTGCACGAGTCGATCTCGAGTAGCGAGGACGACCTCGCCGGCTCTCATGACGCATCACGCCGGTCGCCATCGTGTCCCGCGGTGGCGCGGAGGCATGGCGATGATCAGCGCGAGCTAGCGGCGCCAGGAGGAACACGCCGAAGAGCCAGTCGCCCGCGGTGGCCGCCGCCGTCGGGGTGGCGGCCGTGGAGAGCCCGGCCGCGCTGGCGATGATGCCGCACGCAGCGCGGCGCCGAGCGACACCGCGAAGGTCTGGGTGGTCGGGATCAGGGACGCGGTCGCGCCGCGCCCTGGCCCTCGCGTCCGGAGCCGAGGACGGTCGAGGCCACGCGCCCCGGCGTGCGCCGATGCCCGCGCCGACGAGGATCGCCGAGAGAGGTGATCGCCGTCATATGGGCCCCGCCGCGAGGGTCGGCTTGGGACGCCCCGCGAAGCCCACCCCGATCATGACGGTGACCCAGGATCACCGCACTTGGCTCGCGCGCTCCCACCGGAGAGCCGCGCACCCACGAGCGCGGCGGCCGTCCACGAGAGCGATTGCGCTCGCATACAGGTAGCCACGCGGCAGCCCGGTGGGAAGCCCGTGCCAGCACCTGGAGGAGCAGCGGAGATGATAGAACGCCTCGGGAGTGGTGCAGATCGCCACAGCAGAATCGTCCAGAAGCCCTCTCCCGCCGCGCCCGCGCAGCCGGGAGCATCTTGGCGGGGAGGTTAGCCGAACGGCGGCCTTCCCGTCGCGGCGAAGCATGAGCGCGATGGCGGCGGCCGCCCCCACGAGCAGGGCCCCGCGCGTCGCCGCCGTTTAGGCGCGTTTGCCACCTGCAACGCGACGCCGAGCCACACCCGCGCAGAGGAGTGCAGAGCCGACCCAGCCGGCTCCCGCGCCTCGGGCGGCGGCAAGGGTCAGCTCCGTGCGCGGTAGGATGTGTGCCAGGTCGTGGCAGCGGCAACGATGGTCAGCGGCACCATGATCCAGAACGCAGCTCGCCAGTCCCCGCGCGGCCGGCCAGGAAGCCTCGCCAGCGCGGGGCCCGACATGGCCGCGATTCCCCACGCGGCGGAGACCGTCGCGAGGAGCCGTGGCCACAGGACCGCCGGAACACCTCGCGGATCACCCCGTGCACCGCGGCGATCATCATCCCGGCGCCAAGGCCCTGAAGGCCGCGCGCGCCGTCCGCGAAAAATCGGCATGGTGGGCGCCAATGTGCACGCCCGTGCCTGCCCGGGAGGAGCACGGCAGCGGCAATGATCAGCAAGCGGCGGGCGTCTCCGATGCGGCGCACTACGATGACGCCACGACCCGCGCTGCCCAGGATCGACGCCGGCGGCATGAGGCCGTGGAGGCCCACGCGTGGTGAGCGCGAGGGCCGCCGATATCCGCGACCACGGACGGGCGCGCGGTCGCCGTCTACGAACGCGCTGAATGCCGGAGACAGGGGTCGAGAGGAGTGACGGCGGCGGCGGGCGGATCGGTGTACCGGGGCGTGAGGAGCACGCTCCACGGGGCGTCCTCGGCGTCGGCTGACGCTGGCGTGGATCGTCGGTGCGCGCTCATCGGCCCGAAGGTAGGCGGCGCCCCCACGCGGGTCAGCGCCGCGCCGGCCCGTCGAGGCCGTGATCGCAACGACAACGCGGATGGCTTGAGGAAACTCCACGACAGCCTGGCCGACTACGACCCATCCGGGGCCTGGCTCCATCTCGGTGTCGCCCTTCATCCGGGCGCCAGGCGTTACTACCGCGAGAAGGGCTGGCTCAAGTGACGGTAGCGAGGACGACCTCGCCGCCGACGATCACCAGGTCGGCGCGGATGTCGGGCAGCGCGTCCTCGGGCGCCGTGAGCGCGTCCTGGTCGAGGACGGCGATGTCGGCGAGCTTGCCGAGCTCGAGGGTGCCCTTGTCGTCTTCTTCGAAGGTGAGATAGGCGCCCTCGCGCGAGGCGCACGCGAGCGCTTCCTCGCGCGACAGGCACTGGTCGGGCCCGACGGGCTCGGCGGCGCCGCGCGGCCTGCGTGTCACGGCGTGGTGGATCGCGTCGAAGAGCGAGGGCGGCACATTGTCCGTCGACAGCGCGACGTGGACGCCGGCCTCGAGCAGCGCGCGCAGCGGGCGATGCGCGAGGCGCCCGCGGGCCCGAGCTGGCCGCGGCGAGCATGGCGCCGTCCTTCCAGATGTACCGGCCGGTATACGCGGTCAGGACGAGGCCGAGGTCGCGGATGCGGCGGATCTCATCCGGGCCGTAGACGCCGATATGCTCGATGACCCACCGCCGGTCCGCGATGGGCACGGCGCGGTTCACTCGCTCGTAGAGGTCGAGGATATTCGGCGTGAAGCTGCCGACGCGGATGTGGCTTCTCGCGGCCTCGATCATCATCTCGACCATGACGTCCTCGGGCAGGGCCGCCTGGTAGGAGAAGCCGGCCCAGCCCGTCTGGGGCGCGGTGGCCGCGCGCAGGCGGTTCTCCTCCGAGTAGTCCGATTCCGTGTAGAGCCCGCCCACGCGCAGGTACTCGTCGCCGAGCCCGCGGCGGCTCAGCCAGGCGCCCCAGCTCCGCACGAGGTCGAGCACGGGCGCGGCATCGGCGGACGGCCAGGCCGGGCTCCACAAGAGATGCGCCCGCACGCTCGGCCGGCCCCGCTCGCGCAGGCGCCTGGTACGCCGCGAGGACCTCGTTCGAGATGCCGTGGCCCTCGAAGACGCTGGTGGTGCCGCAGCGATTGTAGATGCGCATGGACTCGGCGAGGCCGGCCACCCGGTCATCGAGGGTGAAGCGCGGCGCCACCGCCATCAGCGTGTGCTCGACCAGCGGCTTGTACGTCTGCTCGACGAGGACGCCGGTCGGGTCGCCGTGGGCGTCGCGCTCGATCTCGATGGACGGCGCGGGCGGCCGCGTGTCGCGCCCGATGCCCGCGCGCTCGAGCGCCTTCGTATTGGCGATGGAGACCAGGGGCAGGGTATTGCGCCAGTGCCCCAGATGGCGCGGATGTAGACGGGATGGTCGGGCGCGACCCGGTCCAGGTCGTGGCGCGTCGGCCAGCGATTCTCCGCGAGATTGCCCGGCACGCCCTCGTACATCGGGGGCTCGCCGATGGGCATGGTCACGATCCACTCGCCATGGCGGCGTGCGACGCACCTCGGCCTCGACGATTTGCAGAATGTCGTCGATGGACCGCGCGGCGGCGAGTGATGGCCAGCGGAGCTTGAGGCCCTCGCGGTCCATGTGGGCATGGCCGTCGATGAGCCCGGGCACGGCGAGGCGGCCGCGGAGGTCCAGGCGGCGCGTGTCGGGACCGATGAGGCTCGCGATCGTCGGATGTCCCGGCCGAGGGCGGCGATGCGCCCGCCGCGGACGGCGAGCGCCTGCACGATGCGCGAGTGTCGATCGAGCGTGAGGATCTTGCCGCCGGTGAGCACGAGATCGGCCGTGGTCATGGCGCGTATTCAACCATTGCCCGCGCGCGCCTTGGCAAGTCGCGCCCCGCGTCCTCCGTCGAAACGGCGGGCTCGCGTCAGCCGACGACCTCGGGCTGGCGCGCGAGATGCGGGACGGGCGAGGTCAGGATCAGGGCGGCCTGGACGAGGAAGCCGAGCGCCGCCACGACGATGCAGGTCTCGGCGCCGTAGGTGGCGCCCACCAGCGCGCCGATCGCCGCGCCGACCGGCCGGGATCCAGAGGTCGCGGTCACCATGATCGCCGAGACGCGTCCGAGCGCATGGCTCGGCGTGACGGCCTGGCGCAGCGTCGTGGTGCTGATGACCCAGAGCATCGGTCCGGCGCCGATCAGGAAGAAGCAGAGCGCGGCGAGCCAGGGCGACGGGATCCAGATCGTGAGGACCATGACGAGCGCCGCCGCGAGGCCGGTCACCGGGCCGAGGGTGATGACGGTGCCGAACGCCAGCAGCGCGCGATCGGCATGGCCGCGAGGGCGGCGGCGAGCATGCCGAAGCCGTAGGCGGCCAGGGTGAAGCCGACGCCGGACGCGGAAAGGCCGAGGTGATGGATCGCGTATGGCACGCAGACCGCCTGCAAGACGAAGAACGACGTGTTGAAGAAGACGGCCGTCAGCAAGAACGGGCCGGAGCAGCGGGTGCCCGAAGACCAGCACCGCCCCTTCTCTCAGGTCGTGCAGGGAGATGGCGCGGCGGCGGTCCCGACCGAGCCGGCTCGCGGAGACCGCGGAGCGTCACGACGGCCCAGGTCGACAGCGCGGCCGCGACGCCGAACGCGACCACGGGGCCGGTCCAGCCGACGAGCGCGCCGCCGAGCGCCGGTCCCGCCGCGAAGGCGGCGCTGCGCGCCAGCTCCATGCGCCCGTTCGCCGCGGCCAGCGCCTCGCGCGGGACGAGCGCGGGCACGAGAGCCGGCGCGGTCACGCTATAGGCGACGGTGCCGGCCGCCCCGATCGCTCCCAGGAGCGCCAGGAGCGGCAGCGTCAACAGGTGGAACTGGGCGAGGGCGAGGATGGCGACGAGCGAGGCGACCCGCAGCCCCTCGGCCGAGGCCATGAGGCCGCGCCGCGAGACGCGATCGGCGAGGACGCCGGCGGGGATCGACAGCAGCAGGAACGGCAGCGTCTGTGCGGTCTGCAGGAGCCCCGTCTCGCCGGCTCCCGCCCCGAGCGCGAGCACGGCGACGATGGGCGCGGCGGCGAGGCCGATCTGCTCGGCGGATTGCGCGGCCAGGTTGGACCACGCCAGGCGGTTGAATGCGGTGGGCAGCCGCGCCGCGGATCTGGTGGACGAGGACATCGTGCGCATCTCGAAACGGTATACGGGTCGGGGGCGGTTCGGGTGGAAGCGCGTGAAGCCACCCGGCGATCGGATGCGCAGTGTCGGGGGTGCGAGTCCGGCTGGCTCCGCGCGAGGTCAGGCTCTTGGCCGCGCCGCGCGTCTTCTCTCCGAGATAGGCCGAGAGGTAGCGCCGGTACTTCCGCCGGAGCGCGGGCTTGGTCCAGTCTCGACCCGTCAGGATCTTCCGGCACGTGGCGGCGCCGCAGCGGCACGTCGGTCCTCGCCGGGATGTTTTCCTCCATCGCCCAGTCATAGGTCAGCTCCTCGCCCGCGCGGACGTCGCGCATGGCGACGAAGATGATCTGGCCGAGGATGCCGACATTGGGCGCGCAGGAGTGGTTGATGAAGAGCTTGTTCCGCTTCACCTCGGCGGCGGTGGCGGCGCCGATGAAGAAGCCGTCGGCGATCTGGATGAAGGACTGCGCGATCTTGCCCTTGACCCGCGCCAGCGCCCGGCGATCGAGGATATGGCCGCCCTTGATCGCGACGATCTCGCCCTTGCGAATGGCCCGGCGCGCGAACAGGCCCCGCCCTTCGATGGGGCTCGGGCGGATCGCGGTCTTGGGGGAGAGGTAAGACGCGGGCATCGCGGGTGCAGGATAACGCATCGGCGCCGCGCCGAGAACGCGCCCGCGCGTGACGCTGCCGTCACCGGGCCACGTGCCGGTTGACGGCGGCGGTGTGCCGGCATAGGATGCCGCTCAGCCAGGCGGGCGCGGTCGGCGCGCGAGGAGGCTCTAATGTGCGCTGTGGCATTGGGCTCCTGGGTGGCCAGCGTCCGAGGGTGGCAGATTATGTTGCGACGACGGAAGACCACGGGCGAGGTGATCGCCGCCGGATGGCGCTAATGGCGCCTCCGCTCAGCCGCCGTAGCGCGCCGGAAAGCCGCCGGTCATCAGCGTGACGTCGCGGACCGTCGGGTCGATGAACGTGCTGAACAATCCGCCGAGGTGAAACGGGTTGTAGATCGGATAGCCGTCGATGAGGATGAGATTCTGATCCGACTCGCCGCCGCGCACGTTCAGCGCCGGTCGAGAAATCGTTGCGCGCCTCGACGCCGGGCAATAGTTGCACAATGCGAATAATGTCCGGCTCGCCGAACTTCGGCACATGGCCTCGCCCGCGCGCGCCGTGATCTGCACCGTTCCGACGCTGGGCCGCGACTCGAACGCGTCGCGCTCGACCGGGCGTGCCTCGCTGCGGACGGCGCCGAGCACGCGTGGCTTCGGTCTCGGGCGCGGAGCTCGATGCGTCGTGTCGCCGGCCCGCACCGTCACGACACGCGTCGATGGTCTTGAAGCCGATCAGCCGCGCGCGAAGCGTTGGTTCGCCCGGTCGGGCACGCCGGAGATGACGAAGCGTCCGGCCGCGTCGGCGATCGCGCCGCGGGTCGTGCCGACGATGGCGACGCCTGTTCCGGCGCGCGCGGCTCAAACGTGGCGAGCGTCCGATCACGCGTCCGCGATCACGCCGACTGCTGTCACGCGCCGGCTTGCTGGGCACTCAGCGCCGGGACCAGGGCGAGCAGGCACGCCGTAGCAGCCGCGGCGTAGCGCAGTCATGACCGAGCTGTGGATGTCGCGCGCGTCCTCGATGTGCTCGGCGTCGGAGACTTCAGATGCGGCGGCCCGATGAGGAAATGGATACAACTGGTTGCCGCCGGCGGCTCCGTGCGCGCCGATCTGGTCGTCGAACGACACGATCTCGTAGCCGTCGTACGCTCCGAAGATGGTGATGTCGCCGGCGTTTCACTGTGACACGAGATGCTCGACGGCGCGCACCAACGCCTCGGTCGATTCGTAATGCTCGAGTGGATTGTGCCCGTCGATTACCTCGAGATGTCCGTTGTGGTATCGGGCTCCTGGGTAGCCAGCGGTCAAGGGTGGCAGATTATGTTGTCGCACGACGGAAGACCACGGGCGAGGTGATCGCCGCCGGATGGCGCTAATGTCGCCTCCGCTCAGGATGAATTCCAGGCTCCATCGACGGTCATCTCTCCTGAGGGGATCGTGAAACTAACTGTTGGCAGCGAGGGTCTCGACGGGAGAAAACGGCGCTGCCCTCGTGGCGTACGCCGGACGACGGCACCGCCGGGCGAGCGCGCCGCCCCGAGCCCGTGGCGCCAGACTCCATAGCCACCTCGGATCGCTGATCGCGGCGCTCCTCATCGCGCACCTGGGCCACCTCGGGCACGGCCGCCTGCGCCACTGGGACGAGGTCTACCACTTCCTAGGTGGCCAGCTCGCTGCTCTTGGATCCCATGGACTCTCCCGGGCTGCGCGTCGCGCCGCTTGCTCGCCTCGTCTCCACTGCCAGACTGGTGGAACAGCGAGGGTGTGGCTGCTGGCGAGCCATCCTCCCCTTCTGAGTCTCGGCGCTTCCTCGATGAAGGCGCTCTCGGCCTTCTCGCCGTTCGCCTTCCGGCTGCTCCGGCGCGCCGCTACGCACTGGCCTGTGCGCCGCGCCTTGCCCTCACCCTGGGCGGCGGGTCTCTGGCGAGCGGGCTTGGGGCTTTTGGCGGCGGCGCTCTTCGCCGGCTAACAGCTCTCTCGCCCTCGACGTGGTGCAGGGCGTGCAGTTCGCCGATCCTCACCGACATCCACCTCGCGGCCTGGAACCTGCTCGCCGGTGGTGCTGCGCTGCTGCGCGGCGCCTCGACCGGCAGCGCGCGCTTCACGGGCTCCGGCCGGCGCCGCCGCGGGGCCTGGCGGTGCTCCTGGCAAGATGTTTCCTCGCGCTCGCGCCGCTCTGCCTGTGGGCTGGCCGCCTGGGCGCTCTCGCGGCTCAGCACGGCTCGTCGACGCCCAGGGTCACGCTGCGGAACGTCGCGCTCCAGTGGGCGTGCGCGGCGCTGGTGGCAGGGCCGGTGCTGCTCTACCTGCGCCTCCGCTTCCCGGCCCGGATTCGACCATTCGTTCCCTCTACGGGCTCCACCACATCGACGGTTCGCTCGATCCCGCCTGGGTCCACCAGCGCCGACTGGACGTGGAACGAGATGCTGCAGCGCCAGCCTTCGCGAGCCCTTCGCGCTGCTGGGGCGCGGTCGCCATCGCCGCCTTCCGCCTGCACCGAGGCCTTCTCCCGCGAGCCGCCCGCTGACCGCCATCTGGCTGGGCGCGACGATGGCGATGTCTCTCGGTGGTGAAGATGAAGGCTCCCGCCAGCTCTTCGGCGCCTTTCCGCGGCCTGCGTGGCCATCGGCTGGCTCTGGATGAAGGCGGCCGCGCGCGCGTCGCCGCCCTGGCCGGCGCCGCTCGGGCTGGCGTCGCAGGCCGCGACCTGGCCATGGAAGTCGCTCATGCCGACCGTCGTCGCGCGGATCGCGGCGCTGCACTGGGGCCGCCGTGACGTGGTGGAGCACCCCCGGAGCGCGCGCGGGACCTTGCTGGTCGCGGCCGGGATCGCTTTCGTGCTCGCGGCGGGCCTCGCGCGCGCGGCGCGAGGCCGATCGCTGCCGCCGGACGCGCTGCGCCTGCCGGCCTTGCTGCTCGCGATCGCGCTCGCGGTCGGCTGGCCGGCGTTCGCCCAACGCGCTCAGAGACGTGCGCCTCCACTGGTGGCGGTCCTGGTCGCAGAGCGCCGCCGCCGCCATCGCGCAGTACGCATCCCCACGCGCCGCCGCGCTTCATCGACGGCGCTGCCAGCGACGACCGGCTCGATCTCGAGGTCGAGGCCTTCTCGGGCCAGCCGACCCTCGGCGTGAGCGGCCTGCCCGGCGACCGCGAGCGGCGCGCCGCGGCTGCGCAGCAGGAGGGCGCCGCTCCTCGTCAGCGCGCGGCTGCTGCCGTTTGCGACGCTGCCGCAAGATCCGCCGGCAAGCGGTTCGAGGTCTACGATCTGGCGCGCCCTGCGCCACCGCCCGACGGTCCCCGCTCGTTCGGCATCGAGCCCGGGCCGGCGAGCGCGGAGAGGCGAGCATCTCTCGGCGCCAGCCTGAGGTGGGCGCGCGGCGCGCGGTGACCGCCTGGCTCACGAGTTGCTGGCGCGTCGACCTGCGGCCGCGGTGGTCCTCGCTCGCATCGCGGGCGTGCAGGGCGGCCACACGCTTTAGCGCGCGCGCCGATCGCCTACGGGCTCGACGGCCGGCTGCGGCCAGCGATTCACGTTCCGCCGAAGCGCGCTCTCTTCGACGTGCCGGGCCGAGGCGTTGGCGCGCGGGAGGATCACAGCTCTGGCTCTCGCTCGGCGACCTTGCGCCAGTGCCCTGGAGCGCGAAGCTGCTGGTTGAATAGCTTTGCGTCTTCTCTTTGCGGCCTCTGCGGCTTTGCGGGAGACGCCTTCTTCAGCTACTCCCGCTCAACGTCTCCGGCGCGATCCCCGCCAGCAAACGCTCGGCGGCGGCGAGGTCGCCCCCTCCATCTTCGCGAGCGCCTCGTCACCAGCGCCTCGGCAGTGCCGGTGCGCAGGACGTCGATCTTGCGGCCCCTGGGGGTGACGCGGAACCGGGCGCGCGGCGGCCGTCGCTCGATTCCTGCTCGCGCAGCAGGATCCCGCGGGCCTCGAGGGCGCTGGAGCACGCCGGTCAGCGTGCTCGGGTGCACGTGGAGCATCTGCGCCAGCTCGCCTGCGGTGGCCGGCGGGTAGCGGGCCGCGAGCCGGATGACCAGCCGCTGCGGGCCGGTCACGCTGAGGGTCGCGGCCATCTGCTTCGAGCGGCGGTGCAAGCCGTGGTCGACGGCCCGGAGCAGGCGCATGAAGTTGAGGACGCCAGGCATCGGGCTCCTGCGGCCAGCGTCCGAGGGTGGCAGATTATGTTGCGACGACGGAAGACCACGGGCGAGGTGATCGCCGCCGGATGGCGTTAATGTCGCCTTCGCTCTGACTGATGTTGCTCGGCGGGCAGACGAGAGCGGCCGCGCCCGCGCCGTCTCAGCCCGTGCGGTTGAACACGGCCGCTCCCCACCCGTTCATGGCGACGCCGCCACCGCGAGCACCCACCAAACCCTGGTCAGCGGGTTCCGTCCCAGCGATAGCAGGAGCAGCAGGTAGGCCGTGTAGTCGAGCGAGAACCGGTGAACCAAACTGGTACCAGCCACTGTTCTGGTACAGGAAACCGGGCACCGCGACGGCGGCCGTCGTGATCCAGAGGGGCGCGTGGAGCCGCGACCACTGTCTCGGCCGGAGGAGCGGGACGAACAGCGGTGTCGTGACAAACACGCTCATGCCCTCTCCGCTGAAGCCGATCCGGAGCGGATGCAGCCGGACCTCCGGGAGCCGGGCAGAGCGCGTCATGCGGTGGCTTGCGCGCGAGGAAGTGGTACTGAAGAGCCGTGCTCCTCGATCCGCGCGTTCGCCTGGTTGTCGTAGAGCAGGCGATGTCCGAATTCGAGCGGGTTGCCGAATCGGGCCGCGTTCATCCAGGCGACGGCGGCGCTGACCAGCACGAGCGGCAGCACGAATAGCGCGACTCGGCGGAACGCATCCCAGGCAGGCCGGTCGCGCAGCCCGCGCGCGGAACGTGGGTCCGAGCCGGCCGCTCCCGCCGAGCGCTTCAAGACGAAGCAGACCGCCGCGAAGGTGAGCGGCGTAGCGCGTGGCGGCGGCACACGCCAGCGCAATCCCGGCGAGCAATGGACGACGCGCCCGGTGCGCGGCGTGCAGATCTACGAGCAGCGTGAGCGTCACTCCGATGGTGTGCGCGGTGAACCAGACCTCGCCCCGGATGGCGCAGTACCAGGCGAGCGTGCCGAATCCGAAGACCAGCGCTGCGCCACGTGCTCGGCCGCGGACGGCCGCCGTCGGCGCCCTTCCTCGCCCGACGCGGCGAGGCGCCGGAGGAGCGCGCGTAGACAGCGCGCATCGCTCAGCGCGCCGAAGAATCGAGCGTGTAGCAGGACTCCTTTTCGTTGAAGCGGTGAAGCTCCCGCGCATCCGCGACGAACGGCTTTTCAGCCGTCGGGACAGCCGGACATGAGGGAACGAGACGTACCAGCGGCCAGGTTGCTGAGAACCCAGTCGTTGAGGTTCGGCGGCGGCAGGGCGAGGCTGAGCCGGCCCCGGCAGAAACGCATCGGCCTGATACGCGAAGTGTGGCGCTCGCGACTGCCGCCACAACATGTGGCCGCTTGACGCAAACGTGGCAGGCGACGGAGGCTTAGCGCAGTCGCGAAGAGTCCGAATCGCGTTGCGCCGTAGTCCGTCCGGTCCATGCTAGCGACGGCGCACGAGCGTGAAGCCGTCCGCGCGCGCCGCGACGCAGAGCTCCGTGCCCAGACGTTCGCCGAACACGCGCGACGGAGGCACACCCCGGACACGTGGGAGCGCGATCGCACGGACAGCCCGTGGGTTGAGGGGTCGAACTGCTCGGGTCTCCATCTCCGGAGGCAAACGTCGGAGGCGGTGGTCGCCTTGTAGCCGACGGGCGCAGTGTGGTGTGAGCGCGAACGAGAAGCTCGGGACCCCTCCTCTGCGCGCTCGGGCCAGGACGCTGGCCGCGTGCAGGTACACGGGGTGACTCATGACCCGCGACGAGGGATCGTACAGGAGGCCGATCGACCGTCGGCCGCGGCGCCGTCGCCGCGACCATCGCGCGTCGAGGGCCGCGCGATCTCGTGGTCGAACGTGGCGAAGCCACGGGTGAGCGCGACGCCGGTGAGGATCGCGGCGGCGGCCGCGGCCACTCGTCAGCCCTCTGGCCAGACGCGGCCTTACGGCAGGCACCGACGCGAGCAGGAGTGGCGCGGCGAAGTGCGCGTACCGCGTGTTGACATAGTACGCGTAGCCGCGCACATCGAACGGCACGACAAAGAAGAGGACCTAGCGCGACGGCGGCCAGCAGCATGATGCGGCTTCGCTCGACTCGAGGCTGTGCTTGCAGGACGCCGCGACAGGCCGGGACGAGGCAGGCGGCGAGCGCAGCCATCGCGCAGAGACAGGCAGCGTAGAGCCCGTAGCGATCGGAGCCATCGCGCAAACATGTCGGCCAGCACCCGCAGCAGGTCGGCGGCGTTCTCGGCGAACGCACTCGCAGGCGAGGTTCTCGCTCGACGCAACGGGCCCCACGGCTTCCACGGTCGCGCCCGGCGTAGCTGCCGCTCCTGGCGGATGCGTGACACGAGCCACGAGGCAGAGGGGAGCGCCGCGGTGGGCAGCGCGCTCACCAGCGCCAACGTCCGGCGCACTCAGGTACCCTGGCTCGTCCACCGCGCGGGTGGTCGCGAGCAGCACGGGAAGGGCGAGGCACAGGAAGACAACCGCCTGCGCGTGGAACACGAACGTCGCAACGAGCGCGGCCGCGAGGAGCGCCGCCCACAGCGCCCGGCGGCGCGGCTGGTCAGCATCGCGGCATCAGTCCGCACGAAACTGAACGCCAGCGGGATGGCGGCACAGTATTGACGAACCCCCGACGCGAGCTGTCGCCGTAGGCGAGGCAGCGCGAACAGCGAGGGCCACACCGGTCGCCCGAGGCTTCAGGCAGGGAACGCCATCGACAGCGGCATCGACGACGACGCAGCTGCTGATGAAGAGCCGGTTCGCCAGTTCCAGCGGCGCACGACGCGGGCCAGCGCGCCGACGGCGGCGTAGTAACCGAGGTACGGGGTCAGCGTGCCGCGCGCCTCGAAGAATTGCGGGTAGAGGGTGGCGGGGTCGTTCAGACGCTGGAAGCACCGAGACTGGGGTAGAGGTGCGGCGGCAGATCGACGAATGGCGATGGTCGGTGACCCAGAGCGGCAGGACGCCGACGAGCAGCGCGACGGCGTACGCCAGCCGATGCACGTGCACTGGTCCCAGCCCCTTGCCGCCGACAGAATGGTCGTCATGCGCCGGCGGCGCCAACGAGCGCGACCGCGGCACCAGCCGATGAGCAGCACGTTGCGGACGACGAGTGTCAGCAACGCCCAGCCGTGGCCCGGCGCGCGCGGCGCCAGCGCGTCATGCAGGTACGGATAGAGGGCAGTGGTGAGCACCGACACGACCGAGGGCGCCGGCCCAACGCGTGCCGGTCCCGCCGCCGTGGAGCGCCAGCAGCGGGCGATCCAGAGCACGCACTGGGGCGACAGACCTTACTCCCGATCATCAGCCCGAGGATGCCGCCGAGCGCGGCGTGGACACGCGGCGTCCAGGCGCGCCTGCCATCGCCCGCGCCACTCGCTGACGACAGCGACGACCTGAGGCCCCAGCGCAGGCACGATCGCCACAGGTAGGGCGGAGCGCTGCGAACCGGGACGCCGCCAAGGCCACATGAGCTAGAATGCGCCGAACTGGTACTCCTGTTCGGCGGTCACGAGGCTGGGTAATCCTGGAGCAGGCCAACCGTTGCCCACACGCTGCCTCGATCTGAATGCCGCGCGCCGTCTGGTACTCGAGAAACGACGCCGCGTGCCGACCCGCGTGGGTCAGCGCCGGAAGCGAGACGCCCAGTGCTCCGGCGACGACGAGTGCAGCGGCGCCGAGCGCGGCGTCGCGCCCCGACGGCGATGCACCCACGCCAACCAGACCGGAGGAGTCCGAAGGGCCAGGTAGATCATCGCCCCCGCGACGCCGAGCGAGAACCGCCGACGCCGCCCAGCGCTCGCGGTGCAGCGCGCAGAGGGCGCCGAGCACGAGCACGGCCGGGCGCGACGTCGAAGCGCGCGTAGAGGGCACAGGAAATAGCGCCGCCGTCACGAACGTGTAGAGCCCGCCGGCCAGGAGCGGCACCGCGCCAGCCGATGGCGCCCTGTTGGGCGCTCTCGACCACGAGCACACAGCCGACCAGGCGTCGGAAGCCAGCCATCTGGAGCCCGAAGGCCTTCGCGTAATGGGCAGCGCCGCCGATGACCCTGTGGCAGTGTGAACAACAGCAGGGCGCCGGGCGGATACTCCGGATGAAAGGCGTCGCCGCTGGCACGGCACCGCGCCCCATCGCTCGGCGTAGAACTGGTACAGGGCGACGTCGTGGCCTGTCCCCCAGCCGAGGTGAGCCAGAGCTGCCCAGGTGCGAACGAGCAGCCAGAGCGTCACGACGCAAGCGACGATCACTGGACCACCCTAGTACGAGGCGCGGCGTTTGCCGAGGATTCCATGGCGCTACCCTCCGCGACGCCTTATGCTCGTCCCGCAGGAGGCGGACCCGAACAATCATCCCACGCTCGATGCTGGCCTGCGCCGTCCTGTCATCGTCGTCCTCCTCACGCCTCGGTCGCGAGGTAGGCCCCGGATGGAGGCGCGCACCGTGGTCGGCCCTGCCGGCGTCTGCATCTCGCCTCGTGGTTGCCGGGACGGTCCCTTCTGGCCGCTGCCGCGGCCGCGCTGCTCCGGGGAGCCTTGACCTCCGCGGCGACCCGCTCTTCGGTGCTGGGGGCTCCCCGGTCAGTCGCCCTCGGCGGCGCGCGGTGAATGGACCGTATCCCGCTCGTATTCGAGGCCGAGGACGCTCGTCTTCCTGACCCTGGCGCTCTTCGTCCAGGCCGATCCGGAGCACGGCCGAGGCCGTGGTGCCACCCTGACTCCCGGCTGCTGTTCTGGTCGATGCAGATAGTGGAGAGCCGATCCTCGAGCTTCATCGGCGAGGCGCTCGCAGGTATGCGGAGACGAGGGACGCCGTCCAGGGTCAGGACCTTCGCGGGCTGGACGTGGCCGTAGGCCTCCCAGATCATGAAGTCGACCTCGTTGAAATGCTTCTCGTGGACGACGAGAGCAGCATCCGACTCCGCGGATGCCGCCTGCGTCGACGATGTCCGGCCATGCTGCCGAGCGCGCGCAGGTAGAGCTCGTAGGCGTCATGGTTGCAGTCGTGCAAAAACAACCTGGCTCGCGGCGGAGATCTCGGCGTTCAGCCAAGGAAGAAGGCCCCGACGGAGTAGCCCCAGAACTGCCGGTTCATCCCCAGTCGCGCGCCGCCCGGGCGCCACCGGCGACGAGTTGTAGTGCGAGAGACCGTACGGATGGGAGCGGATCGGTCTCGGACTGGCCGCGGGCGCGAACACGATGACGAGCAGCGCGACCGGATGCGGCGGTCCGGCGCCGTGAACGGCACGCCTGGTCAGGTTCTTGCTCCAGCAAAGCGCCGAGCCGGTCGGTCGCATAGCCGGCGCACAGGGCAGCGGAACGGCATCGTCGCCATCCAGTGCTTCGTGGCGCCGTAGATCGGCAATGCGCCCAGCAGGGAAGACGGCGACGGGCAAGGCACCTGCCAGAGCATCCAGCGCTCGGGTCGAGCACTCCTTCCGCGCCGGGGCGCAGTGGGGACGACGGGCGGGCGAGCAGGACGATCCCGGCGACCGCGAGCACCACGGAGCATGACTGGGCGCGGTGAGGACGAGCATCCCGAGTGGCTCGTGCCATGGATAAAGGCGGCGCGGCGTAGTTCCGGCCGAAATATTCGAAGCTATAGTGGACGTGCCGCCAGTGGAACTCGAGATAGCCACGCAGGTGGGCGAGTGTGTCGCGCCAGAGCCAGGGCCACGACACGAACATCACGCCAGGCCCGAGCGTGCCCATCATCAGGAGCGGCCGTGCATGCCGGTCCATTGCGCCCTTGCATGCGCCGAACCCACGCCAGTCCGGCCCAGTGGGCGAGCAACGCGAGCGGGAGAAGAAACGACTGCAGCTTCGTCGAGTAGAGAGAGGCCGTAGAGCAGGCCGGTGACAATGGCCGAGCCCCACGACTCCGAGCGAAGCGCCCGCCAGTACGCGTAGGTGGTCGCGAACCAGAGCGCGGCTGCCGGGAGATCGAATGCAGCCGTCTCGGCATGGAAGAACGCCCGCGGCTGCGCGACCATGAGCAATGCAGCCACCAGCGCACCTCTTGCAGTGCCGAGCGCCTCCGCGAAGAACAGATACACCAGGGCGCAGAGCAGACCGAAGAACAGCGCCGCCGGCAGGCGAAAGGCGACGAGCTCGGGTAGCAGGGAGAGTGTCCGGTGTCGGCCAGCCGCGATTCGCGCGTGACGTCGGGATGCCACTCTCGGTCGACCGCGCACGTACAGCGGTGCAGAAGGCGCCAGATGACAGGCCGGGAGAGAATCTTCATCAGGGGCGGATGCTCTGCGTTGTCGCTCCAGTACCGCCGGATGGATCTCGGCGGACAGCGGGCGCCTCAGCCGACCGCCGAGAGTGTCCTCGTAGTAGCGGACGTAACGCCTCGCCGGCCTTCATGTAATACGCCTCGTCCCGCGTGGATCCCCTGTCGCGTCGAGGCGCGAGCGTGATGCCGGCCACGGCCACGCAGAGGAGCGCGGCGACCAGGCGGCAGGCTGCCAGTCGTCATCGGGGCGTCCGGCTTTCGGCCGCCACGCACAGCGCGAGATGAATGGGCGTGCGCGCATCTCGAACGCGCGAGACGAACTCGACATCGTGCCGGCCCGGCTGCGTGGACGCGACAGGGAGCGCCAGCCAGCCGCTGGTCATTGCCCACCGATGCGCGGGGTGACCTTCGCGGCCGTCGACCAAGACCTGAAGCGAGCGCGGTCGCCCGGCCTCGAGACGGGTCCCGTAGTCGGCGAGGCCCGCGGAGACGTGAAGCTCGGTGCTCCAGATTCACTCCCGGAGGCGAAGCCGCGTGCCCGCGTGAACGTCACGGAGCTTCGAGGAGCACGCCCTTGCGCGGCTCGAAGTCCACCTCGTGAACTCGTGATCGATCCCTCAGATCCCAGGTGACCGTCGGGGCCGGCCGGACGAACTGGCGTACCCGGATCCGACCGAAGGTCTGCACTCGACACCGGGGACTCCCCGGCCAGCTCGGGAGCCGTCGCCCCGCGGATCGACAGCGCCCCCACACCTGGCGATAGCGAAGCGGCGTCCATTCTCGCCGCCCGGTCCAGCGAGATTCGGTCGCCGAGCCAGAGCCGCCCCAGGGGGTCAGATCCAGCGCGGTGCGAAGACCGCGAGCGCATCCGCGTCGGCGGTCGAGCGCACGACCGCGGCGGCCCGCATTCCAGTCCTCCGGCCGGGGTCGAGACTCGTGGGTGACGCCGAGGACCGCAATCTCCCCAGCTCGCCAGGGCGACCAGCGCGAGGAGGGCGATCCGGGCGCGGTAGCTCCAGATGAGGGTCATTCCGCCCGGCGGTGGGTCGGGACGATCAGCGACACGCCCGAAGAGCGCGCGCGGTCTCGTCACTGAGCAACGCCTGACTTCGTCCGCGCCCGCGTAGCGCCATCGCCGGTGGTACTCGTTGGGAGCGAGCGCTGGATGGACGATGAGCCTCGCTCACGCCCTCTCCGCTCGTGGCCAGCTCCTTCAGGATGCGCCGGGTGCCGAGCAAGCCAGGCCGGTCCAGGCCGAGGGATCCGGTCGGGGAAGGTGACTGGCAGCCTCCTGCGCCTCACTGCTCGCACCATTCCGAGAGAGCAGAGTCGAAGCACGAGCCCGCGCGCGGAACGGCCGGACAAAGACGACCCGGACCTCTCCTATCGCAAACTCGTCCAGCAGGTTCCAGGACGATTCCCCGCAGGGGGAAGCAGGTGCAGATGCCCGTGGGCATTCAGGCACCTGACGTCAATCCCGGCGCCGACCGCTTTCGAGATCTGTGCCCTCCACTCGGACCGGATCTCGCTGCGCGACAGCCGCCCGCTCAGGCATCCAGCGCCAGCATCCCCGTAGTGCCGCCCGCCCCGGAAGCAACCGCTCCGGTTCAGCAGCGTCGGCACTTCCGTGGAGGCCAGGACCGGTCGTCCGTCCGTCAGATTGAGATGGATCCCGACCTCGAGCGCTGTTCTTCTCAGGAGCGCCTCCGCGCTCGACTCCGAAGTGCTCGGTGTTCACGCATGAAGGAGGTGCGCTGGACGACCCCGCGGTCGTGCAGCAGGCAGATCGCGTCGTTGACCTTCTTGGCACAGGCCGAAGTCGTCGGCGGTGACGATGACCCGCGCCATCAGCGTGGCGGCTTCATCCTGATGAGCATCGGGTACGCTCAGCGCCATCTCGCGCACGATCTTCAGGATCGTGCGCACGCCCGACAGGTTCCGAGGAGCCGTACCGCCTCTTTGAAGTAATCGACCCTGATCTGGGCGATGAACAGCCCCATCCGGTCGGCCTTGATCATCATCTCCGCGTCGATGAAGGAACCGTCCGATCGCAGGTCCATCTCCCGGACCACTGCCGTCCGGACCAGTTTGAACGAAAAATTCACGTCTTTGACGCGTAGGCCTGAAGACCAGACGAATCAGCCAGTTATACTACTGAAGGAGTACACGGTACGGCGGAGAGCCTTCTGTTGGTGCGGTCATGGCGGAATCCTGCTATTACGTCGGCGCTCTTGAATTCCATCACGCGCAGCGCGCGCGTGAGTACTCGGCGAAGTCGAAGGGAAGATCCGCGTCGGAGTAGAAGGCGACTCCTTGCGGCAGCGGGCGAACCCTCGTGCGCAGCGTGCGTCCCAATCCCGCGTTGCGCTGGTGGTGCGCGATGACTAGATAGGGACGCGAGCGTTGCAGGCACTCGAGAATGGCGGCGGTGCGGTCGGTGCTTCCATCATTAACGACGATGATCTCGAAGTCGCCGGTGAGGTCCTTGAGGACGATCTCGAGCGCGATGACACACCTCTCGATGTACACCCTCCTCGTTGTAGGCGGGAATGACGACCGAGAGAGACTTGTGGGAACGAACGTCGAACATGCGACGGGGCGCCCTCAGCCGAGCCGGGTGGCGCTCACGCCTCGCTCCTTACCGCCATCATCGCCCCGGAAGGGCGTTGAGTCGATCCGGCTCGCCAGTCGATCTGATGGAGATCTCGGCTCCCAAGCGCGTACCTTGGCATCATTGCCCTCCCCGGCGATGGCGGGAGTAATTCTCGGTCCAGGCGGCAACGGTTCAAGGCCGCGTGTCGCCAATTCGAGCAGCATAGTCCACTCCGGGCACCCCGCGCCAGCGGCGTGTCACGCCATCCTGGAGCCTGGAGGCTTCCATCGGCGGTGCGAGGCTCGGTGTGAATCGAGACTTCGTGCCGACCTGGGCTGAGGGCCCCCTTCTTCCTCGTCCCCTTCGCCATGTCTCCTCTCCTGGCGCCTCCGGCCGCGGGCAAGGGGGTGTTTGCCTACGATCTTCGGACGCCTCCTCTGGCCCGGGCACACGGCCATCGGCACCGGTCGCCCTCCCCCGAGTTCCCGCGGTACGCAGGCGTGAAGGTTCTTCTGCCGTTTCCGTTTGACGGCGTTCCACTCTGTTGACGGTCTACCGGCTGAAGCGAAGCCTATCAGTCGCTCCACAGATCGAAGACGAAGTGCGCCCAGAAATCCTTCCCGCTCGTGACCTCCACCCGGAGGCTCCGCTCCGCGCGCCCGTCGGTGATCGGGATCGTGAACGTCCGCCATCCACGCTGCCGGGGCGCCTCGCCGTCGAACACGGGCCGCCCATCGACGAGGATCTTCACGCGCACGGGCGCGGCCATGCCGTGTTCCATCGCCTGTGCGACGGAGAAGTCGGTGACGCCGAAGTAGCCGCGCAGCCTGCTTGCCGTCACCACCCTCGGCGTCTCGATCACCAGGGTTGTCCCGTCCCTCGGGTGTGCCCAGAGCCCCTCCCTCGACTCGCCTCCGCTAAGCTGCCGGGTTAGCCCCACAGCGTCCCAGAGTGCCGGTCCGAGCGCCCACCGTCCGCGGAGCGCCCCTTCTCCACCGGGCCCCTTCGTCTCATGCATCTCGCTCGCCGAGTAGGTGCGTGGGTCGTGTGAGGAGCTTCGAGCCGTCGAGCCCCTTCCATTCTATAGACACGCAGCCGCCCCACGGAGTCCTTGAGCGTACGCCCATCGGTGAGGATCACCGCGCTCGGGCTCCTCTCTCCCGCCTCGAACGGTCCTGCGGGCGCCCGGCGCGCCGCCGTAGCCAGGCGGAAACCGAAGTCACCGGTCCGGTCGGCCGGGGTGGTGATCAACAGGACTAGCATCGGCAGCCTTCCCGCGAAGCGCAGCCGTATCGACGGTCAGCTCCATCCAGCCGGACGCGTTCTGGTCCACGGCATCAACCCCTTCGTCCCGTCAACGTAGATCGTGAGGCCAACGCCGACCGGGGGTCCGAAGCGCCGATCAGAGTCCGCGATGCCGTAGAGGAGGCTCAGCGTCTTCTTCATCTCCACTGCAGGGAAGGCGACGAGGAGAACGAGAGTCCCCCCGCCGGATGGGCGAGGATCACGTCTCGTTCGACCCCCGCTCGACGTGCGCACGTCTTCCGACCACGTCGCGCTCGCCCGGGCCGAGCCTCCAGGATTCGCTCTCGCCGCGCTGACTCGCGAACAAACGGCCCTCACGGATCGCGCCGTCCGGCTGCACCTCGCGACCAGGGCCCTGGCGAGAATCGGGCCAGTGCTCGCGACCAGTCCGTCTCTCTTGAAGCCGGCGGCGCGCCCAGGCCACCACGCTCTCCGGCGTGGCGTCCGGCTCGATCCGGTCCGCGCGAGCGAAGCCCTCGATCTGGCGCAGCGTGAAGATCTGCAGCCTGCGCGCCCCAGACCGGCAGCACAGTCTTCCCGTATCCGAGCTCTTCCAGGTAACGGGTCCGCCAGGCCATCTCTTCGTTCACCGGTCTCCAGTGCACGAGGAAAACGAACTCTGGCCTGACCGACCTCCTCCTGAACCGCGCGCGGGTCTTCTCGGGTCGAGGGGCGGATGTCCCGCAGCCCAGCCGGGAGACCAAGGTGCCAGCCGAGCAGCCGGGGCGTCCCGGTCTCGGGGCCGGGCGGCAGTGTAGACCACCATGGACGACCGGTGGATCTGCTGGAGGCCAAGCAGCAGTTTCGTCCACTGCGGGTAGCGCTCCGGCAGCTTGCACGAGAGAAGCCAGAGAGAGGCTGTCACGACCGCGAGAAGGAGGGCGGCGCGCACCCCGCGCACGATGTCACCCGGGACGCCGAGCCGGGGTGACGGCAGCAGGCCGAGGGCCCCTCCTGCGATGGCGACCCACAGTAGCGGCAGAGCCCAGACCAAATGCCGGTCGCGCACGTCCAGCTGCGCCGCGACCAGGCCGAGGGCGAGGAGTGCACCACGACCCAGAGGCGGCGATCGCCGCGAGCCTCCGCTGCGCCGCGAGGGCGCCCGCGGCCGCGAGGACCACGAGGCTCGCAAGATAGAGGGCTGTCAGCGTGGCGCGAACTGTCGCGCAGGCTTCCCCAGTCGGAATTCATGAACCAAAACCAGCTCACGCGTTCGAGGAAGGCCCGCGAGAGACCGGGCAGCGACCGGCCGGGGCGAAGCGGCAAGCCCCCGTCGAGAAGCGGGCGAGCCGGACCAGCTGGGGCAGGACCAGGAGGAGGATGGCCAGGGCGGGCGAGCATTACCGGGACGAACGGTCGCCGCCTCGCGAGCCCCCGCCCTCGCGGACCCAGCGAAGGAGCGAGTCCCGGCGTCAACGAGGAGCGCCAGGAAGAGGATCGCCGTGATGAAGAACCCGAGCTGAAGTGGTTGCACACGTTCAAGACGCAGAGAAGCGCGAGCGCGACCAGATCGCGTGCCCGACGGCGCTCGAGGTAACGCAGCACGCAGAGCAGGGAGATAACCGAGAGGAGCACCTGGCGGAGTACATGCGCTCGTTGCGCACGAGCCAGAGGCTCGCGGGCGAGATAGCCTGAGGAACACGGCACCGAGCGCGGCCGGGGAGCCGAAGGACGCCCGTCCGAGCGCGTAGGTTGAAACGAGTGTCAGAGTCAGCAGCATAGCGTTCAGAAGCTGGATCGTGAAGGGCGACTTCCGGAGATTCCTCGCGACGTGGAGCGCGAGGAAATAGAGCGGTGACTGATCCCCCACGGACGCTGGACAATGATCGTCATCACTGACCCCTCGGGCGAACATCAACTCGTTGACACGGCGTCGTCGTGATCGTTCACACCCATCCGGTGAAGCCAGAGGACCCAGCCGAACAGGAGTACGACGATCAGGATGGTACGGTCACGCCGACGCTTCAACGAGGCAGCCACCTCCCGGCGAGGCGCGGCCGAGAGCCCCAACCACGTGAGCGTCAAGCGGCGTAAAAGCTCATGAATTTTCGGTCGACGCGTGGCCTTGACAGGTTCCACGGGAGACGCCAGCCTGAGGCGGCTTTTTGATCCTGGTTGGTGTCGATTCGTAGGCTCATTGCTCCACGCGAGGAGGGCTGACCATGAAGCGCGGGACCGTGATCGTGGCTTTTGGCATGACGGCTGTGGCGCTCGGATTGGTTGTCTGGATGACCCTCGTCGGAGGAGCGCAGACGAGCGGACCGGGGCCTGGTCGTCCAGCGCCGAGGCCAATCTTCCCGTGGTGACATTGGTCAAGGGAGACACGCTGGCGATCTATGGAATCAACAAGACCACGGCAGGTCAAGCCATGGGATTTTCACGTCACCGTCTCGTAACAAGGATGGGTCCGTCGTCAAGTGACGACACGTGCCAGGCTTCGCCCCAGTGCGTTTTGCTCCGTCCAAACCGACTGGCGGCAAAACGCGGTGCGAGTGCTCCGGGCAATATCGTACAGCCATCTGCACATCCCGGCCGGCCCGGTAAACGGACAGCGGATACGACCACGACCACGTGCAGGTGGAGCACCAACGCCGCGGTCGTGCGGCGCCGTAACGGTGTGCGAAGATCGTCACGCCTGCGATGCCCGACTTCGAGGAATCCAGCCTCTCAGCCTGGGACCGATGTTTGCGGCTTTTTACGGGACGAACAGCATCGACACCGGCGCACGGGCGGAGCGCAAGGGATGCGTGCCACCGTCGGGATGCGGCCGTCGGGGGCTTGTCGCCCAGAGATAATCCGGAAGAGGTCCCACCCCTGCCTCGCCGAGAAGACGAGGCCCATAGAAGGTCTCAGGATCGATCTTCGCGGAGGGGGTTTTCCTCGAAGCGTGGGCCTTCTTCCGAAGTAATACGAGAGCATGCTGTTTAGCGAGAGCGCGTCGCCGGGCCCGAAGGGCGCTCTGTTGGGTGATCCGTCAGTCCTCCGCCCTGACCGACAAATCCCGGCGGTAGTCCCGGACAATTCTTTGCACCCCGCAGTCCGGCCCGGCTCGTCTCCCCTGCGTCGACCGCCAGCTCCCTGCCACGAGGTAACGGGCCCTGAGTCGACATCAACGCCCTCCGCGCCCTCGCGCCCCTTCCCCGCGCCCCCGTTCCCAGGCCATCACGCCCCCAGCCCCGCACACCGCAGCCCCGCTGGAGCCGCAGGCACAGCGCACATTAGCCTCCGGGCGCGCCGACCGCGCCCGCCCGGCTGTGAGCGGGATGCTAGGCGCGCGCACCGCCGCCGTCAAGCGGCAAATAGACCCGCTGTAGGTAGCACATGATTTGTCCGCGGTTCGTAGCACGTGAATTGACCGCTCCAGCGGACGGCGGGGGCCGGGCATGGTGGACCAGGAGGTCCGTCATGCCCTTTGCCCCGGCCGTCGTGGAGCGAACCATGAAAGTCCAAGAGGTGTTGATGCAGGCGATCAGTGGACAACTCACCTGGCTGCAGGCGGAGGACATCCTGGGCTGGCAGCCCCGCACCCTGCGGCGCTGGCGGCTGCGCTATCGCCAGCGCGGCTATGACGGGCTGTGGGATCGCCGGCGGCAGCAGCCCTCGCCCCGCTGCGCCCCCGTGGCGGAGGTCGCGCGCATCACGCGCCTGTACCGGGAGCAGTATGCCGGCTTCAATGCGGCCCACTTCCATGAGTTCGCCCAGCGCGACCATGGCGTCACGCTCGGCTACACGTTCGTCAAACGGCTCTTGCAGACCGCCGGCCTGCTCCCCGACGCGCCGCCCGCGGGGCCGCCACCGCCGCCGCCGCGAGCCGCGCCCCTGCTTCGGCGAGCTGCTGCACATCGACGGCAGCCCCCATGCCTGGCTCGCCCTGCGGCCCACCGAGCGGCAGACGTTGATCCCCATCATCGATGACGCCACCAAGCGCGTGCTCTACGCCCAGCTCGTCGCCGCCGAGTCCACCGCCACGATCATGGCCGCGCTCTGGAGCGTGCTGGTGACCCACGGGCTGCCCCAGGCGCTCGTACAGCGATCGCGCGAGCTGGGCCTTCTACACGCCGAAGGCCGGGCAGCCCGTCGCCAAGGCCGTGCTCACGCAGGTCGGCCGCGCCCTGGCCCGCCTCGGCATCGAGCACATCCCCGCCTACTCGCCCGAGGCCCGCGGCCGCAGCGAGCGCCTCAACCGCACCTTCCAGGAGCGCCTCGTCAATGAGCTCCGCGTCGCCGGCATCACCGCCGTGCCCGCGGCCAATCGCTATCTGCACGAGCGCTTCCTCGCCACCTACGCCGCCCGCTTTACTCACGCCCCCGCCGATCCGGCCTCGGCGTTCGTGCCTCTCGGCAACGTCGACCTCACCCACATCCTCTGTCACGAAGAAACGCGCACGGTCGCCCCGGACAACACGGTCTCGCTCGAGGGCGTGCGCCTGCAGATCGACAAGCAGCCGGGCCGCCGCACCTGCGAGGGGCTGCGCGTGCTCGTCCGCCGCCACCTCGACGGCGGGCATTGTGTCTGGTTTGGCGCCCGCTGCTTCGGTCACTACGACGCCGGCGGGCGGCGCGTGCCCGCCGGCGCCTCCGCGGCCCCACCATTTTCGCCCGCCGTCCCCCTACCGTTCCCCTTACCCGCCTCGTCCGCGTCGCGCCTGAGCCCTCTACGGCCCCGCGCCCGCACGCGTGGCTCGGCCAAACCCCGCCGCCGTGCTCTGGTGCCCGCATGACCCCATCCCGGCTGCGGTCAATTCACGTGTCAAACCCCGAGGCGGTCAATTCACGTGTCAAACCCGAGCGGTCAATTCACTTGCTAACAACAGCGGCATAGGTGACCCGCCCCGTGACGCTGCCAGCCGTTGGGACCGGCCGCGAGCGCCCGT
>ERZ1370068.9686-contig-8445_pt1 | contig 37164 bp, 46 predicted proteins | sample MGYA00561227_ERZ1370068 | MGnify/ENA primary metagenome ERZ1370068 (study PRJEB38410, sample SAMEA6850437) | metagenome | study: Metagenomic assessment of the ecological functions of the soil: analysis of the soil microbiota associated with the...
TGCTGGAGTGGCATCAAGCCGATGGCCAATGGCGCAGCCGCGAGGTCAAGGCGCCCCATCCCGGCACCATCGGCGTCGCTGCCTTGCACGATCCGATGATCGAGCGCGACGAGTGGGCCGAGGCGTACTGGCTCCACTACAGCGACTTCCTGACTCCCGATTCGCTGATGCTCGCCACCACCGGCAGCGACGAGCGCCAACTCGTGAAATCGCGGCCGCGCTTCTTCGATGCCACTGGCATGCGCGTGGAGCAGCGCGCCGTCGCGTCGAAAGACGGCACGCGCGTGCCGTACTTCGTGGTGTGGCCGCGCGGCGCCAAGGCCGATGCGGCAACCCGACCGTGCTGTACGGCTATGGCGGCTTCGAGGTATCGCAAAAGCCGTGGTACTCGGGCGCCTTCGGCAACGCCTGGTTCAACCAAGGCGGCGTGCTCGTGGTGGCCAACATCCGCGGCGGCGGCGAATTCGGCCCGAGCTGGCATCAGGCCGCCGTGCTGCAGAACAAGCAGGCGCAGCTACGACGACTTCATCGCGGTTGCCGAAGACCTGATCAAGCAGCGCATCACCGACGCCGCGCCATCTCGGCATCGAGGGCGGCAGCAACGGCGGCCTGCTGGTGGGCGCGGTGATGCTGCAGCGGCCGGAGCTGTTCAACGCGGTGGTGTGCCAGGTGCCGCTGCTCGACATGAAGCGCTATCACAAGCTGCTGGCCGGCGCTTCGTGGATGGCCGAGTACGGCGACCCCGAGCAGGCCGAGCAATGGGCGTGGATCGCGCGCTACAGCCCCTACCAGAACGTGCGCAAGGACCAACAGCTGCCGCGCGTGCTGTTCATCACCAGCACGCGCGATGACCGCGTGCACCCCGGCCACGCGCGCAAGATGGCCGCGCGCATGCTCGAGCAGGGCCACGATCTGCTGTACTACGAGAACATCGAAGGCGGCCACGGCGCCGCCGCCGACAACGCGCAACGCGCCGACATGCTGGCGCTGGAGTTCAGCTTCCTGTGGCAGCAATTGAAACGGTGAGCCGATGTTGCGCGAGCTCGCAGATGTCGTGCACAACGCAGGCGCCACGCGCTTCGAACTGCGCGTGCAAGACAAGTTGTGCATCGCCGAATACCGACTGATCGATGGCGTGATGTGGCTGACGCACACCGAGACGCCGCCGGCGCATGCGGGGCCGCGGGCTGGCTGAGCGCAGTCGTGCGCGCGGCGCTCGACCACGCGCGCGCGCACGGCATGAAAGTGCGACCCGGCGTGCAGTCTACGTGCGCACGTATCCTGCGGCGCCACCCCGAGATGAAGAGACCTGGTGGCGCTCGCCATGATCGACACGCAGGCTCAGGCGGTGCTCGATTTCTGGTTCGGTGCAGCCGACGATCCGGAGCATCTGCTCGCCGCGCGAAAATGGTTCGTCAAGGACGCCACGTTCGACGCGTCAGATCAGCCAGCGCTTCGGTGATCTGATCGAACGCGCGCATCGACGGCGCCATGCGCGGACTGGGCCGCCACCGACGACCGGTGCGGTCGCGCAGATCCTGGTGCTTCGACCAGTTCACGCGCAACGTGTTTCGCGGCGACGCACGCGCGTTTGCCGGTGACGCGCGTGCGCTCGCAGCCGCACGAGCGCTGGTCGGCACAGCGGCCAGGACCGCACGCTGAGCGGCGTGCAGCGCCAATTTGTCTACCTGCCGTTCGAACACGCCGAGGACCTGCCCACGCAGCGCGAAGGGCTGCGGCTGTTTGCTGCAACTCGAACTCGACGTGCCCGCACTTGTCGGACTGCTGTTGACATGGGCGCAGCGCCACCACGACATCGTCGAACGCTTCGGGCGCTTCCCGCACCGCAACGCGGCGTGCTGGGCCGCCCGAGCACGCCCGAGGAGTTGGAGTTCTTGCAGCAGCCCGGCTCGGGCTATCTAGCTCACGCCTTGGCGGCGCTCTCCTGCTCCTGCAGCAGGCGCCACATCACCTTGCCCGAGCCCGACTTGGGCAGCGCGTCGACGAACTGCACGATGCTTGGGCACCTTGTAGGCGGCCATGTGCTCGCGCGCCCAGTGCGATGATGTCCTCGGCGCTGGTCTTGCCCTTGGCGCTCGGCGCGCAGCACGACCACGGCCTTCACCGTCTCGCCGCGGTAGGCGTCGCTGCGCCGCGATGATGCAGGCCTCCTGCACCGCCGGGTGCGGTACAGCAGCGCCTCGACCTCGGCCGGCCAGACCTTGAAGCCGCTGGCGTTGATCATGCGCTTCAGGCGGTCGGTGATGAAGAAGTAGCCCTCCTCGTCCATGCGGCCGAGGTCGCCGGTGCGGAAAAACGACTTGCCGTCGATCTCGATGAAGGCCGCCTTCGTCGCCTCGCGGGTGGCCCCAGTAGCCCTTGAAGACCATCGGCCCGTGGCGTGACGATCTCGCCGACCTCGCCGATCGGCAGCTCCTTCAGCGTGATCGGGTCGACGACGCGCGAATCGACGCCGAAGATCGGGATGCCCAGGCACTGCAGCTTGGCGCGCTCGGGCAGGTTGGAGTGGCGTCGGCGCGGCGGTCTCGGTCGAGGCCGTAGCCTTCGGCGAAGCGTGATGCCGAACTCGCGCTTCAGGCGCTGCGGCCACCGCCTGCGGCATCGCCGCGCCGCCGCCCGACAGGTAGCGCAGGCTCGTCAGGTCTGAAGCTCGCGTACGTTGGGGCTGCGCGAACAGGTCGATGATCATCGTCGGGATGCAGGTCCAGTGCGTCACGCGGTGGCGCGCGATCAGCCGCGCCAGCGAGCTCGCGGTCCCAGCGCGGCATCAGCACCGACGGTCGCTGCCGCTGGCAGACGCGAGCGACCACGCCGAGTACATCAAGCCGGTGATGTGGAACATCGGCACCACGCCCAGACTCACCGCCTCCGGGCCGCCATGGCCCCACTGGCCGCCGCCGGCCACGTTGTGCATCAGCGTGCGGTGCGTGTGCATGCAGCCCTTGGGCAGGCCCGGTGGTGCCCGAGGTGTAGGGCAGCACCGCCATGTCGTCGGGGCTACGCTGGCGTGCGCGCGCGGCGCGTGCGCCGGCGGCGATCGCGTCGCAGCGCACGGCGTGCAGCGCGGCAGGCAGCTCGGGCCGGTGCGCTGCAGCCATTGCAGGATCGGCGCGATCGGCTGCTTCGGCGGATCGAGCGGCGCCCTCGGGCATCGCGTCGGTGAAGTGCGTGACCACCAGCTCTGCGCGCAGCCGCTGCGCGGCGAGTCACCGCGCGCATCGGCCTGCGCGACGATGCCCGCGCAGATCGGCGGTGGTGATCGCCACCCGCGCACGCCGAGTCGGTGATGTAGTGGCTCGAACTCGTCGACCTTGTTCATCGGGTTGACCGGCACCACCACCGCGTCGGCGCGCAGGATGGCCGTGCACCGCGATCGAGAACTGCGGGCAGTTCTGCATGAACACGATCACGCGGTCGCCGCGCGCCACGCCACGCGCCTGCAGCCAGCCGGCCAGCGCCACCGGCCTGGTCGTCGCAACTCGGCGAAGCTGAGCGGCGCGGCCGCAGAACAGGTACGCCGCCTTGTTCGGAGTAGCGCTTGGCCACCACCTCGGTGTTGAACCACAACGACGTTTCGGGCAGCACGCAGCTCGCGCGGCAGCCGCGCCGGCCAGATGGCGTGGTGGGGTTGGTTCAGATTGATCGACATCGGCAGGCAAGGCTCCGCGTGGGCAAGTGCAGACTGTGCCCGATGAGCACCTCGCACGTGCATCGTGTGGAACCCGACGCGCTGTCGCTTGGGCGACCGAGCTCGCGGCCGGCTCGGCTTCGGTCGAGCGCCGTCGCGCTCGTTACTGATTCGATGTCGCGCACCCGCTGGCACTCGCGCGGTGCGCCGTGAACTCGGGCTTCTGCACTCGCGCACCAGACAGCGGTGCATCGCGATCAGGTGACGGTTCCACGCAGCGCTCGCGCGGGTTGTGTGTGGCCGTCGCCACGCTCACCGGGGCCTGTCCAGGGCGTCGCATCGGCGGCGGGCGGCAGGTCGCCGGCGGTGCCGCGGCAGGCATCCGATCGGCAGCGGCCGCGATCGGACGCGCACTTGCGATGGCCTCGGTGGCGCGCGCCGGCGTCGCCTGGGTCTTGCCGTTGGTCGTGGCCGAGCGCGCCGGCATGCCATCGGCCTTCGCCGCTGCGGGTGCGCGCGTGCCGCGCGGCCGCGGCAGGCGTCTGCGCCGCCAGCTGGCCGCATTGCATCGGCTTTGTCGGACGCAGGTTGTTCGCTGACCGCAGCGACTCGGGCGTCACCGACGCCATCGTCGGTATCACCGAGGTGTTCCGCTGCATTGTCGGCGGCCACGGCGGTCGGTGGCTGGCAGTCGAAGGCGTGCCAGCACCTGGCGAGGCGCTGCGCAGCCGACGCCCACCAGGCCCCGCTCACGACCATCAGCATCACGGTCGCCGCGGCCCAGATCGCAGCGTGTGCGCCGCGCGTGCGCCGCGCGCGCCTGCGGAACCGGCGAGCTCGCTGGTGCCGAACGCCGAGGCGCCGGGCTCGCCCTCGTCCATCTGCACGACCGTGGTCTGCCATGAATTCGCGCTGCTGCGCCGGGGCCGCTGCGGCACCGGCAGGTGCCCCGCCAACGCGGCACGCAACTCGGCGACGTTCTGTGCGCGGTCCTGCGGCTGCGGTGCCAGCATCCAGTCGCACAGCTGCAGCAGCACATCGGGCACGCCGCCTTGGCCGGAGCCGGCCAGGCGGGGCTGCTCGTCGCTGATTGAGCGCGCGGTGGCCGGCACTCGGCGGCTTGCCGGTGATCAGTGTAGTGCAGCGTCGCGCCGAGCGCGTAGAAATCGGTCCACGGCCTCGACGCATCGCCGCGGACTCGGCGTACTCGCTCGATCGGTGCATAGCTCGGCTTCAGGATCGCCGTCAGCGTTCTGACTGGCGGTCGCTGATCACTGCGCCGCGCCGCGCCGAAGTCCGAGCAGCACCGGCGGCGCGTCGTCGGACACCAGCACGTTGTCGGGCGCGATGTCGCGGTGGTACACGCCCTCGCGGTGCAGCACGCTCGAGCGCCCCCAGCAGCTGCTCGAGCAGGCGAGCCAGAAACGCGCCATCCGGGCAGGCGTCGGATTGCTCGCGCAGGCGGCGCAGCGTGATGCCGCGGACCAGCGGCATCACCATGGCAGGCAGTGCCGTTCTCCTCCCAGAAGCGGTGCACCTTGATCAGCGATGGATGGTCGAAGCGCGCCAGCAGCCTGGCCTCGTTGACGAACGAACTCAGGCCGAGCGCGAAGGTCTCCGGAATGCGAGGCCGACAACAGCGATACCTGCTGCTTGCCCGCTGCGCCCGGCCAGCGCACTGGGCATGTATTCTTTGATCGCCACCTCGCGTTCCAGCGAATGGTCGAACGCGCGGTAGACGATTCCAAAGCCGCCAACGCCGATCACGCCGCGCAGCTCTGAACTCGTGCAGCCGGTGCGCCGATCGGCAGCGCGTTGGCGGCATCGGGCACAACCGGCGCTGCTCGGCAGCGGCGTCGTGCAAGGTGGACGTGCTCTGAGGACATCACCCGAACGAGCTTAGTCGAGGGCTCGCGCCGCGTTGCCGACTGCAAGCGTCTGTTCGTGACTGGCTTCTCGGTCGCTACCTCGCTGTAGCACCGCCAGTCGGCGGCACCTTGGCGACAGGCCTAAAATCCACACGTTTTGCGCCACACACCGCACCCGTCCTTGCCGTACTCCCAGCCTCGCTCGCCCGCACGCTGCATTCACGCCTCAACTTCACACGGGCCGCGGCGCCCGGCAGTCGGCGCACCCACCTGGCATCGCTCGGCCGGGGCGCCCCGGCATGAAGACCGCTCTGAGGCGATGGCCCGTCGGCGCGCGCTGGTGTGGATCGCCGGCGCTGCGTTGCCGCTCCGCATGGCCGCGCCCAGGCACTGCCCTCGCCCAGCGCCGTCGTGGTGTTGAGCATCGGCGGGCGCATCCAGCGCGCCAACCAGGGCGAGCGAGCCGCGTTCGACATGGCGATGCTCGAGGCGCTGGCGCAGCACACTTTCACCACCAAGACGCCCTGGTTCAAGCGAGGCGCGCAAATTCACCGGCCCGTTGCTGCGCGACGTCTTGAATCTGGTGGGCGCCCAGGGCACGACGCTGCGCATCGGGCGCGCTCAACGACTACCGCATCGACGTGCCGAGCGACGACGCGCGGCGCTTTGACGTCGTGCTGGCACGCATGATCGACGACCAGCCGATCACCGGTGCGCGAGAAAGGGCCCGCTGTTCATGATTTACCCGTTCGACAGCGACGCCGCGCTGCGCAACCCGCTCTACTACAGCCGTTCGGTATGGCAACTCAAGTCGATCGACGTGCTGTAGCGGCTGGCACGTCGCCGCTGTCGGGCTGGTTCATCGCCAGCGGCGTGGTGCTGATCGTGTCGCCTGCTGGCGGCGTTCTTCGTGCAGGCGCGGCCAGCAGGCGCTGCTCAATCAGGCGGTGCAGGGGCAGGACGACTACCTCGTGCTCAACCTGTTCCAGCTCGAGACCGAGTACCTGCGACTGCGCGAGCGCTGGCGGCAGGCTGCCGCCGACCCGGCCAGCGCACGCGAGCAGTTGCAGCTGCGCTACGACATCTTTCATCAGCCGCATCGGCTTGCTGCAGACCGATCGCGCGCAGCGCGTGTTGTCGGACAGCCCGGAGTACGGCTTCGCAGCGGCGCGCGCGCTGCGCGATTTTGTCGACCGCTGCGATCTCTACCTCGGGCAGTCGCGCAGGCCCCGTTCAGCAGCGCCTCGATGAAGGCGCTGCTGGCCGACCTCGAAGCGCTCGACGCACCGGTGCACCAAATGCTGTTGGCTGGTGCGCACCGCGTGGCGCAGCAGGTGACGACACGCAGCGACGCGATCGCACAGCACAACCGCGTCGGCATTGCCTTGACGGTCTTCCTGTCGGGCATGGTCGGTCTGTTCGGCTACCTGGCGCTGCGTCGCATGCGGCAGCTCGAAGACAGCCGCCGCGCGTTGGAGGCGATGGCGAACCACCTGAACGATGCGCGCGAGCAGGCGCTGCGCGCCAGCCAGGCCAAGAGCGAGTTCCTCACCAACATGAGCCACGCCGATCCGCACGCCGTTCCACGGCATGCTGGGCATGCTGGCGTTGCTGCGCGAGTCCAGGCTCGACGCGCGCCAGCAGGATCTGCTGCCGCACCGCGGTCGATTCGGCCGATCACCTGCTCGGCCTGCTCAACGACATCGTCGACCTGTCGAAACTCGAAGCCGGCACGCTGACGCTCGACGTGCATGACGTCGAACTCGAGCCGCTGCTGCGCGAAGTCGAGCGGGTGATGCGCGCGGGTGCTGCGGCCAAGGACCTGCAGCTGGCGATCGAGATCGATCCGGCGCTGCCACGGCGGTGCAGGCTCGATGCCACTCGTTTGCGGCAGGTGCTGACCAACCTGACTGCCAATGCGATCCGCTTCACGCATCAGCGGCACCGTCAGCACTGACGTGCCGGGTCGTGCCGGCAACTGCGGAGGCGAGCCTGGCCTGCTGTTCGTCGTCAGCGACACCGGCGTGGGCATGAGTGCCGACACGGCGTTGCGCCTGTTCGAGCGCAGCCACCTGCCCGAGCGTGGGCCCGCGCGCGACCCGATGCGCCAGGGTACGGGGCTCGGCCTGAGAGTGGCCTATCGCCTGATGCGCCTGATGGATGGCGACATCACGGTTGACAGCACGCCGGGCCAGGGCAGCGTGTTCCGCGTCACGCCAGCCGCTGCGCGCGCAGTCCGAGTCGGCCGTCGTCGAGGCCGCAGCGGATGAGTGCACCCGCGGCGTCCGGCGCGCGCGCGGCACGTGCTGGTGGCTGAAGACAACGCGGTCAACCGCCTGTTCCTGGCCGCGCTGCTCGACCGCATGGGGCACAGCGCCCACTTCGTCGAAAACGGGCTCGAGGCGGTGCAGGCGGTGCAGGAGCACCAATTCGACATCGTGCTGATGGACGTGCACATGCCGGTGATGGACGGCATCGCGGCCACCGAGGCAATCCGCCAACTCGACGCTCAAGCAGCCGCGCTGCCGATCGCTGCGCTCACCGCCGACGCGTACGCGGACACGCGCGCGCGTTGTCTGTCGGCGGGCATGGATGACGTGCTCGTCAAGCCGCTGGGGATTGCCCGAACTCGATGCGTTGTTCCAGCGCCGCTTCGGCAGCACGCGCGGCGCCGGCGGATGATGCGCGCACCGGTCAGGGCACCGCTGCGGGCATGGCGCTGCTCGACCCGCAGGTGCTGGCGCGATCTGATCGAACTGATGCCACGCAGCGAGGCCGCGCGCCTGTACGACTCGCTGCTCACGCAGGCGGGCGATGCCACCGAGCGCATGCGCCGCGCGCTGCGCGACGCCGACACCGACGAGTTGCGCCGCGTCTCGCACGGCCTGAAGGGCGCGGCCCTGAACCTGGGGCTGCACGCATTGGCCGAGGCCGCGGGCCGATTGAGCGCAAGCGCCGCCTCCACCAGCGCCAGCCAGCTCGCGCTGGCATCTGCAGCGGCTTCGACGAGACGCTTGTCTGCCACGCGCGCGCTGTGCGCCACCGGAGCCTGAGCGCTGGCCGCGGCCTAGACCACCACCGGCTCGGGTTCCAGGCGGATCCCGAAGCGGCCGTAGACGCTTTCCTGGATCGCGCGCGCCAGCATCAGAACCTCGGCCCCGCTGGCGCCGCCGCGGTTGACCAGCACCAGTGCCTGCTTGTCGTAGACCGCGGCGCGGCCGATCGACTTGCCCTTCCAGCCGCAGGCGTCGATCAGCCAGCCGGCTGCGAGCTTGAAGCCGCCATCGGCGCAGCGAGTAGTGCACGATGTGCGGGTCGCGCGCGATGATGTCCTGGCACTGCTCGGCGCTGACCACCGGGTTCTTGAAGAAGCTGCCGACGTTGCCGACCTCGCGTGGATCGGGCAGCACTGCTGCGTCGGATCGTGCACACCCAGTCGAACACCTGTTGCGCGCTCCGGCTCTATGATGCCGGTGTCGTGCACCTTGCGCTCGAGGTCGAGGTAGCCGAGCACCGGCGTCCAGCGCTTGGGCAATCGCAGTGCGCAGGCGCGTGATCACGCTCTTGCCGGCGAGGCCGCGCGAAGCCGCCGTGCTTTGAACACGCTGTCGCGATAGGCGAAGCGGCAGGCCCTCGCATCGAGCATGACGCTGCGGCCGGTGACGAGGTCGACCGCGTCGAGCAGAATGGAACCGCTCTGCAGCTCGACGCCGTACGGCACCGATGTTCTGCACCGGCGCAGCGCCGACGGTACCTGGAATCAGCGCCAGGTTTTCGAGCCCCGGCCAGCCTTGCTGTAGCGTCCAGGCGACCACGTCGTGCCAGGTCTCGCCGGCACCGGCTTCGACGATGAATGCGTCGTCGTCCTCGCGCAGCAGGCGCCGGCCCGAGACCTCCACCTTGACCACCACCGCTTCGGGATCGCGCGACAGGATCAGATTGCTGCCGGCGCCGAGAATCAGCTTCTGCGCGCCCAGCTCCGGATGGTCGACGACGCGGCGCACGTCGGCATCGCTGGTCACTCGCACCAACGTGGCGCGACCGCAGGCAGGCCGAACGTGTTGTATGCACGCAAAGGCGACACCGCGTTCGACATGCAAGCTGCCGTTGGTTGTGGGCATGGCAGAATTCTCGCCGATCCCAGCCCGCACCGCCTGCCTCAATGCCCAGTTTCGATGCCGTCGTAGAACCCAACCGCGTGGAGTTGCGCAACGCGACGCGATCAGTGCGTGCGCGAAATCGGCACCGCGCTTCGATTTCAAGGGCACGCACGCCGCAGTCGAGTATGCGGAAGACGCGCTTGACGCTCGTCGGCGACAGCGACTTTCAGCTCGGGCCAGGTGCGCGACATCGTGCTGGCCAAGCTCGCCAAGCGCGCGCGTCGATGCGCGCTTCGTCGACTTCAGCGCCGCGCCCGAGCGTGCCGGTGGCGACACTTGGCGCCAACACGCCGAGATCAAGGCCGGCATCGGCGGCGAGGACGCCAAGCGGCTGCAGACGCTGATCAAGCAGGCCAAGCTGAAGGTGCAGGCTTCGATCCAGGGCGACACGCTGCGCGTGGCGGGCGCCAAGAAAGACGAATTGCAAGCCGCGATGGCACTGCTGCGCAAGGAAGCGGGTGCGCTTGCCGCTCGGTTTCAAGAATTTCCGGGACTACGGAGATCTCCATGGGCGTGCGACGTCGCCACCTCATCGTCGCGCTGCGCTCTGTGCGGCACCGATGCTGCTGCAGGCTCAAACCGTGTCGATGGCCGGCAGCATCGGCGACACGAAGGCGCTGTTGATGATCAACGGCGCACCGCACACGCTCGCCATTGGCAGCACCATCACGGGCGTGACGCTCAAACGCGTGATGCCCGGGCAGGCCGAGATCGAGATCGCCGGCAAGACGCTGCTGGTAGCGATCGGCGGTGCGCCGGCGAGCGTGGGAGCGGGCGGCGGTGGCGGCGGCGCCACTGGGCGCGAGATCCTGATCGCCGCCGGGCCCGGCGGTCACTTCGTCACCAGCGGCCAGATCAACGGCAAGCCGGTGCAGTTCATGGTCGACACCGGCGCCACGTCGGTGGCGATGGGAGTCGGCGAGTGCCGAGCGGTTGGCATCGACTGGCGCAGCGGCCAGCGCGGCGCGAGCCAGATCGCCGCCGGCGTGGTGGCGACCTACGCGGTGTCGTTGACCTCGGTGCGCATCGGTGACGTCGAGGTGTTTGGCGTCAACGCGATGATCCTGCCAGCTGAGATGCCGTTCGTGCTGCTCGGCAACTCGTTCCTGGGCCGCTTCGATGCGCCGCGACTCCAACGTGATGCGGCTCGAAAAGCGCGACTGATTGTTGATCTCCTCACGCTCGCTCCGCTCGCTGATCCACGGCCTGGCCTGCATGCCAGGCCGCCTCGGCAGGCACGCATCAGGCCGCGGGGCCTGCCGCCTCGTCCGGCCTCGGCCCCGAGGGTTGGCCTCGCCTTCGGGAGCGGCCGGCGGCAGGCCGCGCTGCTAACAGCGGCCGCCACTCGCCGAGTTGCAGTCGGGCTCCGCAGCGCTCGGCCAGGTGCAGGTCGTGCGTGACGACGACGAACGGCGGTGCCGTCCTCGTGCGCCAGCTGCAGCATCAGCTCGAACACCGCGTGCGCGGTGGCGCGATCGAGGTTGCCGGTGGGCTCGTCGGCCAGCACGCAGCCGGCTGCGCCACCAGCGCGCGGGCGATCGCCACCCGCTGGCGCTCGCCGCCCGACAGTTGCGACGGTCGATGTGCCACGCGCGACTGCCAAGCCCACGCAGGCCAGCATGCGCGCCGGCACGCTGGCGCGCGCACCGCCACCGGCTCGCGTCGGATGCGCAGCGGCATCGCCACGTTGTCGAGCGCGTTGAACTCGGGCAGCAGGTGGTGGAACTGGTAGACGAAGCCGAGGTGCCGATTGCGCCAGCGGCCCTGCTCGGCGGCATCCATCGCAGACGAAGTCGCGGCCCATCAACTGCACGTTGCCGGCGGTGGGCGCTATCGAGGCCGCCGAGCAGGTGCAGCAGCGATGCTCTTGCCCGAGCCCGAGGCGCCGACCACGGCCAGCGTCTCGCCGCGCTGCACCGACAGGCTCAGGCCGCTGCAGCACCGTGACGTCGATCGCTTCGCTGCCCATTGCCGCTTGTCGCAGGCGCGCGCGAGGACCACTGGCCCTGCAGGACCGCGCTCACTCATAGCGCAGCGCCTCGGCCGGGCTGCACGCCGGCTGGCGCGCCAGCTCGGGTACAGCGTGGCGAGGAACGCGAGCAGCAGCGAGACCAGCGCGATCGGCACGATGTCGGCGCCAGCTGCGGATCGCTCGGCATGCGGCTGATCAGGTAGATGCTGCTCGGGCAGGAAGCTGCACGTGCGAGCACGCGCTCGATGGCCGGCACGATGACGTCGATGTTGAAGGCCGACCAGCAGGCCGAGCAGCCACGCCGCGCGAGCGTGCCGATCACGCCCGAGGCCGCGCCCTGCACCATGAAGATGCCCATCACCGAGCGCGGGCGTCGCGCCCAGCGTGCGCAGGATCGCGATGTCGGCGCGCTTGTCGGTCACCGTCATCACCAGCGTCGACACCAGGTTGAACGCCGCCACCGCGACGATCAGCGTCAGGATGATCGAACATCAGGCGCTTCTCGATCTGCACCGCGTCGAACCAGTTGCGGTTGGTGCGCGTCCAGTCACGCACCACGACGTCCGGGCCGAGCGCCACCGACAGCTCCTGCGGCGACGCGGCGTGCGCCTGGTGCAAGTCTGCCAGCCTGAGTTGCACGCCGCTGGGCCCTTCGAGGCCGATAGAGCTTCTGCGGCGTCTTCGAGATGGATCCAGCGCCAGCGCGCTGTCGTACTCGTAGTGCCCGGCTTCGAAGCGTGCCGACGACGGTGAACTGCTTCAGCCGCGGCACGCACGCCGGCCGGTGTGATCTGCCCGCTGGGCGCGACCAGCGTCACGTTGTCGCCTTGCGCCGCACGCCGAGCTGGCGCGCCAGCTCGATGCCGAGCACGATGCGCCACGCGCCCGGCTGCAGGCTGCCAAGCGCGGTGTCGCTGCAGCTTGGCGGCCAGTTCGGTGACGCGTCGCCTCCTCGTCGGGCACGATGCCGCGCACCAGCGCGCCGCGCAGCGTCGTCGCCGCGCGCCAGCAGCGCCTGGCTGGCGATGAACGGCGCCGCATCGAGCACCTCGGGATTGCGCTTGACCTTGGCCACCGTGGCGCGCCAGTCGGGCAGCGCCGAGCCGTCGGCATCGAACACCTCGATGTGCGAGATCACGCTACAGCATGCGATCGGTGCACTTCCTTCTGGAAGCCGTTCATCACCGACAGCACGATGATCAGCGCCGCCACGCCGAGGCGCGATGCCGAGCATCGACACGCCCGAGATGAACGAGATGAATCCGTTGCGGCGGCCCGCGCGGCCGGCCGCGTGTAGCGCCAGCCGAGTTGCCACTCGTAGGGCCAGTTCATGGGGGCCGATGCTGGCAGGCGCGTGCTGCGGCCGATGAATCAGGTCGGCCGCGCGGGGCATCGATAATCGCAGCGCCCATGCAGCTGATCGTTCCCTTTGCCGGCGTGTTGTCCGAGGCCGGCCGCCATGCGGCGCAGAGCCTGGCGTTGCCGCACCTCGAACAACTGCTCGCGCGATCGCAAGCGGGTGTGGCGCTCGGCGAAGACGAGCGCTCGCTATCGGCGCCGCACGAGCTGGCGCTGGCGCAAGCCCTCGGTTGGCCGCTCGTCGATGGCCGGTTGCCGTGGGCGGCGACTGGCCGCCCAGCGCGACGGCTCGGACATCGGGCCGCGCGCGGTCGGCCAACTGACGCCGGTGCACCTGCACGTGGGCACCGAGCAAGTCACGCTGACCGATCCCGACGCGCTGGCGCTGAATGCCGGCGACGCTCGTTTGCTGTTCGATGCATTGCGGCCGTTGTTCGGCGATGCTGGATTCACGCTGCATTGGGGTGATGCGCAGCGCTGGTTCGTCGAGCATCCGAGCTTGGCCGAATTGGCCACCGCGTCGCTCGACCGCGTGGTGGGCCGCAACGTCGATCCTGGTTGCCGGACAGCCCGCACGTCGCGCGCTGGCAACTCTTGCTCAGCGAGGCCCAGATGTTGCTGCACGGGCACGCGGTCAACGAGCGGCGCGAAGCCATCGGGCCTGCACGCCGTCAACTCGTTGTGGCTGAGTGGTTGCGGCATGCTGGCCGAGGCTCCACAGCCGGCGCCGCAGGTCGACGATCGGCTGCGCACGCCGGCATTGAACGAAGACTGGACCGGATGGCGCGACGCTGGCACGCGCGCTCGACGCCGGGCCGATCGCGACGTTGCTCGAGCCGGCGAAGGCGCCACGCTCACGCTGGCGGGCGAGCGGCGCGCGCTGCCGTTCACCCACAGTGGTGCCTCGCCCTGGCAACGCTTGCGCGCGGCATGGCGGCGGTCGGCGGCGCACCCCAGGTGCTCGACGGCTTGTGACACAGTGACCCCCATGACCCAAGGCCCGACGCTGGTTGAACGCGACGCACCGCCGCGCACCTGTCATGTGTTGGAGGCGGCCGGCGTGCACCCGCTGCTGGCGCGGCTGTTCGCGGGCCGTGGCGTGCGCTCGATCGACGAGTTGAGCGACGACGCGGCGCGCCTGCTGCCACCGGCCACGCTCAACGGCGCGCGCGCGGCCGCCGCGCTGCTGGCCGACACGATCGATGCCGGGCAGCGCATCTGCATCGTCGCCGACTACGACTGCGACGGCGCCACGCGCATGCGCCGTGGCCGTGCGCGGCCTGGCGATGCTCGGCGCGCGCCGCGAATCGCTGCACTACGTGGTGCCCGATCGCCGCGTGCACGGCTATGGCCTGACGCCGGCGATCGCCGAACTGGCGCGCGGCACACGCGCCGTCGCTGCTGATCACGGTGGACAACGGCATCGCCAGCGTCGAGGGCGTGGCGCGCGCGCAGGCGCTCGGCATGAAGGTGCTGGTCACCGACCACCACCTGCCTGCGCTCGGCGCCCATGGCGTGGTGCTGCCGGCGGCCGAGGTGATCGTCAACCCCAATCAGCCGGGCTGCGCATTCGCCAGCAAGTCGATCGCCGGCGTCGGCGTGATGTTCTACGTGCTGCTCGCGCTGCGCGCCTTGCTGCGCGAGCGCGGTCGCTTCACCGAGGCCACGCAGCCGCGGCTCGACCGGCTGCTCGATCTGGTGGCGCTGGGCACGGTGGCCGACGTGGTCAAGCTCGATGCCAACAACCGCCGGCTGGTGGCGCAGGGCCTCAGGCGCATCCGCAGCGGCCGCATGCAGCCCGGGGTGGCGGCGCTGCTGGCCGCGGCCGGGCGCGACGCCACGCTGTGCAGCGCCGAGGACTTCGGCTTCGCGGTCGGGCCGCGCATCAACGCCGCCGGGTCGGCTGGCCGACATGACGCTGGGCATCGAGTGCCTGCTCACCGACGACGCGACGCGCGCGCACGAGCTGGCCACCGCGCTCGATGCCATCAACCGCCAGCGGCGCGATCTGCAGGCCGGCATGCACGAGCAGGCCGAAGCGCTGCTCGCCGAACTGGCGGGCGAAAGCGCGCAGGCGCGCCGCCGTGGTGCTGTTCGACCCTGGGTTTCACGAGGGCGTGGTCGGCATCGTCGCCGGCCGCATGAAAGACCGCTGGCATCGGCCGAGCTTCGTTTTCGCGCGCGGCACCGATGGCCTGCTCAAGGGCTCTGGCCGCTCGATCACCGGCTTTCACCTGCGCGATGCGCTCGACCTCATCAGCAAGCGCGAGCCCGAGGTGCTGTTGCGCTTCGGCGGCCACGCGATGGCGGCTGGCTGCACGCTGCACGAAGCCAACCTGCCGGCGTTCACGCGTTCGCTGCAGCAGGTGGCTGCCGAGTGGCTCGACGCGGCGGCATTGGCGCAGCGGCTGTGGACCGACGGCGCGCTGCAGCCCGAGTGGTTCGATCTGCCGACCGTGCGTGCACTCGAGTCGCACGTCTGGGGCTCAGGCTTCGAGGCGCCGCTGTTCTGCGACGAGGCGCAGGTGCTGCAACAGCGCCTGGTGGCCGACAAGCACCTGAAGCTCAGGCTGCAACTGGCCGGGGCCGCGCGCGAAGCCATCTGGTTCGGCCGCACCGAACCCCTGCCTGCGCGCGTGCGGCTCGCGTTCCGGATCGGGGCTGACCGCTTTCAGGGGCTTGAACGCGATACAGCTGTTCGTGCAGGCGGCATTCGAGTAACCGCGGGCCCTCGCTTGCGGGGCTGTTACTCCTGAAGCGGGCTGGGTGAAACGCTTTCGTGCCAGCATTCCGCATGGCATCGAACAGCGTGGCTCGAAGGCGCGTCGTGACGGGCCTTGCCGCCGTCGTGCTGCTGAGTGCTTGCGGCGGCGACGATGGCCCCAAGCGTCCGCCGTTGCCGGTGGGGCCCATCCCACCCAGCGGGGGCGGCTTGGCGCCGCGCGCCGGTCACGCTCACCTCCGGCCTCGAGAACCCTTGGGGTTGGCCTTCCTGCCCGATGGCCGCATGTTGGTCACCGAGCGGCCCGGGCGCATGCGCATCGTCAGCGCCGACGGCACCACAGTGTCGGCGCGGCTGACGGGCGTGCCACCGGTGCACGCTGTCGGCCAGGGCGGCTTACTCGACGTGGCGATCGATCCCGATTTTGTCGCCACGCCGTGGGTCTACTGGACTTTTGCCGAAGACGGCGTCGTCGGCTCGGGCACGGCGGTGGCACGTGGCCTGCTCAATGGCAACGCGCTCGATAGCGTGCAGGTGATCTTCAGGCAACTGCCGAAGGTCGTCAGCGACATCCACTACGGCTCGCGGTTGGTGTTCGGCAGCGACAAGACGCTGTTCGTGACCCTTGGCGACCGCGACACCGACAACCCCGCCGCGCCGACAACCAACAACGCGCAGAGCCTCACCAACCATCTGGGCAAGGTGGTCCGCATCAACCGCGACGGCACGACGCCAGCGGACAATCCGTATGTCGGTGTGACCGGTGCGCTGCCCGAAATCTTCAGCCTCGGCCACTGCAACCCGCAGGGCGCGGCGCTGAATCCGGTCAGCAACGAGTTGTGGCTCGACGAGCATGGCCCGCAAGGCGGCGACGAGGTCAACCGCATCCAGGCGACGCACAACTACGGTTGGCCGCTGCGCAGTTATGGCTGCCCTGAGGGCTCGCCGGTCGGCGTGGGTTGCCAGATCGGCGGCGGCACGCACTTTCCGAACTTCGATGAGCCACTCGAGGTGTGGGCGCCGATCGCCACCGCCCCGAGCGGCATGATGTTCTACACCGGCGCCCAGTTCCCCGAGTGGCAGGGCAGCGTGTTCGTCGGCGCGCTGGTGGACAGGACGCTGTGGCGGTTGCCACTGGTGGGCAATACGCTGGGTGCACGCGATCCGCTGTTTGCCGACCTCGGCGAGCGCATCCGCGACGTGCGGCAAGGGCCCGACGGATTCATCTACCTGCTTACCGACAACAGCCAACGGCCGCATCGTGCGCATCGAGCGCTGAACCTTCGCTCAACAACCTGTTGCAGCCCGGCACCTGCGGCCGCTGCGGCGGCGCCAACTAAAATCTCAAACGTGCATGACCTGAACGCCGATCTGCACTGTCACTCGACGGTCTCCGACGGCACCCTCTCCCCCGAACAGCTGGCCAGGCTCGCCAGGACAACGGCGTTGCATTGTGGTCGCTGACCGACCACGACGAAGTCAGCGGCCAGCAGCGCGCGGCAGCCGCCGCGCGTGCGGCCGGGCTCGACTACGTGAGTGGCGTCGAAATTTCGGTCAGCTTCGCTGGCCAGACGATCCACATCGTCGGCCTGGGCATCGACCCCGACGACGCCACGCTGCGCCGCGGCCTGGCCGACACGCGCGACGGCCGCGGCCGGCGCGCGCTGGCGATCGGAGACTCACTGGCTTCCGTGGGCATCGACGGTGCGCTCGACGGCGCACAGGCCCTGGCTGACAACCCCGACATGGTGACGCGCACGCACTTCGCGCGCTGGCTGGTCGCTACCGGTGTGTGCCGTGACACGCACGACGTGTTCCGCAACTACCTGGTGCGCGGCAAACCGGGCTACGTGGCGCAACAGTGGGCCACGCTGCGCGACGCGGTGGGTTGGATCACCGGCGCCGGGTGGCATCGCGGTGATCGCACACCCGGCGCGCTACAAGATCAGCGCCAACGAAGAGTGGGCACTGTTCGAGGAATTCAAAGCGCACGGCGGGCGCGGCGTCGAGGTGCAGACCGCTAGCCATCGCGACGCCGACGTGCGCCAAGTACGGCGCCCTGGCGCAACAGCATGGCCTGCTCGCCTCACGCGGCAGCGACTTTCACAGCCCCGACGAGAGCCGCATCGAACTCGGCGCGTTGCCGCCGTTGCCCGCGGCTTGACGCCGGTGTGGAGCGAGCTGCACTCGCGCATTGCGCGAGCCGCCTGAAAGCCGGACACGCCCGTGTGCGTGTCATCCGTCGCGCCGCACTCGTTGTGCGCCGTTGTGACGCTCACGGCGCCCTGAGCGATGCCCGAAGATCGATCATGACATTGATGTGGAACCTGCCGGCACCCAGACCGCCTCTCGCTCAATCGGCTCGGGAGCGGCCCGGCGCCGTCTGACGTGTCGCAATACTTCGAGGTCCACCCCGACAACCCGCAGCCGCGCGCTGCTGAAGCAGGCGGCGCAGATCCTCGAAGACGGCGGCATCTGTGCGGTACCCACCGATTCGAGCTACGCGCTGGTGTGCCACCTCGACGACAAGGCGGCCGCCGACACGTTGCGGCGCCTGCGCGGTGTCGATGACAAGCACCACCTCACGCTGCTGTGCCGCGACTTGTCGGAGCTGGCCAGCTACGCGCGGGTGGACAACCGGCAGTACCGCCTGCTCAAGCACGGCACGCCGGGCCCTTTCACGTTCATCCTCGATGCCACCAAGGAGGTGCCGCGGCGGCTGTCGCACCCGTCGCGCCGCACCATCGGCCTGCGCGTGCCCGACCACCGCGTAACGCAACATCTGCTGGGGTTGTTCGGCCACCCGCTGCTGGCGACCACGTTGATCGCGCCGGGTGAGACCGAACCGATGAACGACCCGCACGACATTCGCGCGCGCTGGCAGAAGGTCTTGCATGCGGTGGTCGACGCGGGCGCTTGTCCGATGCAGCCGACCACTGTGGTCGATCTGACCGGCGAGAGCCCGTGGTGCTGCGCATGGGCCGCGGCGACCCGGCTCGGCTCGGGCTGGCGTCGCAGGCTTGACGCGCGAACCTCAGGGCAACGCCGCGGTGACGACGATCTCGACCTTCCACTGCGGCTTGGCCAGCGCAGCCTGCACGGTGGCGCGCGCCGGCGCATGGCCGGGAGCCACCCATTGCTCCCACACCGCGTTCATGCGCGCGTAGTCGTCCATGTCGGCGAGGTAGATCTGGGCCCGCAGGATGCGGCTCTTGTCGGTGCCGACGCGTTCAAGCAGCGCATCGATTGCCGCCAGCACCTCGCGAGTCTGGCCGCCGGCCTCTTTGGCGCCGCCGGTGGACACTTGACCGGCGAGGTAGACCACGCCGTTGTGCACGACGGCCTCGCTGAGGATCGGACCGGCATCGATGCGTTGGATCGTCACGAATGTCCCTTTCTTCCGGGCGTGCGCGCCGGTGTGATGTGCCACGTGCTCGGTCGCCGCTTTGGTGGCCCAGCTTGCTCTCGGTACCCGCCAGCAGTTTGCGGATGTTGCCGCTGTGGCGCCAAATCAGCAGCAGGCTCATCACCGCGACCGCAAGGGCTGTTGCCGACGGCTCCCAGATCAGCAGTTGATAGAACGGTGCGAAGACCGCAGCGACGATCGACGCCAGCGATGAGTACCGAAAGAACAACGCGATGATCACCCAGGTGGCCAGCGTGGCCAGCCCCAGCCAGGGTTGAGCGCCAGCAGCACGCCCGCGGCGGTGGCCACGCCCTTGCCCCCTCGAAGTGAAAGAACACCGGCCACAGATGGCCGAGAAATGCTGCCAGCCCGACGAATGCGATCGTGGTTTCACCAAAGCCAAAGCGCGGCGCCAGCCACAGCGCCAGCCACACCGGCACGTAACCCTTCAACGCATCGAGCGCGAGCGTCAGGATCGCCGCGGCGCGGTGTCCCGAGCGCAGCACATTGGTGGCGCCGGGATTCTTGGAGCCATAGCTACGCGGATCGGCGAGCCCGAAGCCCCGGCTGACGAGCACCGCGAACGACAACGAGCCCACAAGGTAGGCCACGACGATGGCCGCCAGGCTGTTGAACGCGGGAGTCATGACTCGGTGGCGCAGTGCAATTCGGCCGCGAGTGTACGCGCGGCGCCAACCACCGCATTTCAGCGATTCTCAAAGCGGGCGCGGCGTTCGCGCAGCGCCGCTCGTTGCGTGCGACGCTCGGCCTTACGTCCCGGTCCAGACGAAGTTGGGAAGCTCGTTCAGCTGGGTGCCAATCTGGATCGTGATCAGGCGGTGCGAAGTCAGCTCGATCGTCCCTGGATCACCATCGTGCACGGTGGTGACCCCGTTGTCGGTCACGTAAAACACGATCGGCATGCCCGTGATGCCACCAACGTTGTCGCGCGACAGCGGCTGGCCCCAGACCGTCGAACCAGTTACCCAGGGTGGCGGTGAACGGCGTCGCCCCTCAATCGTGCATGCGGCCGCCCTCGTCGTGGTTGTGGATCTGATAGAGACAGCCAGCTCGGGTCGGCGTCCGGGGCACCCGTCCGATGTTGACGGGAACCACCAGCAGCTGGCCGTTGAGCACGACGGCGAGGTGCGGGTGGATGTGAATCGTCTGGGGCACCGAGGGAAGCACGCGAGGCCGTCGACCGGGTCGCCCTTGCCGCCGTTGGCGGTGCTGTTGTCGCCCCAGTAGTCGATACCCACCGGCGCCGCCGTGCCGCTGATATCCAACGGTGGCTGCGCCATCGGCGGGATCGGGGTCGGTGCCGGCGGTGGCGCCGTGTGTCGGCGCTGGCGCCGGCGCTGGTACGGGTGCTGGTGCGGGCGGTGCCCCAGCTGTCGCGCCGGTCGAATCATCACTGCCACCACCACAGCTGAGCAGGACGGTTGCGAAGAGAAGCGACAGCAGGGATCGTGTATTGACGGTTTGCGACATGGTGTTCTCGATGTTGTTGAATGAGACGGCTGGGGGACTGAGGCGGTTTTGCTACGCGGCTGTGGGTGCCGCCGTCTGGCGTCGCTTGCTGAAACCGTGCAGCAGCAGCCAGCCAGCACCGATGAGACTGATCCAGACACCCGGCGGCGCGAGGAGACGCTCCGACCACAGGGACAAACTCCACTGCCGGATCGCCGTCCACCACAAGCGCGGCGACTCGGTGACGATCAACAGGCGATAGCCGTCCCACTGAATGGGATAGGTCAGCAGGTAAAGAATTGCCGCAGTAATGGCAAAGCCAGGGGCGAAGCGCCAGCCCGCGATGAGCAAGGCCGCGCTGGCGATCACGAGGGCGGCACGGGCCACTTCGGCACGCCATTGGCGCGCCATCGCAGGCTGGAACAAGCCGGCCAGGTCAGGAGAGCATCGGCGCGCTCGACGTCGCGCCGAGCGCGGCGGCCACCGAGCCCGCCTGAAAAGCGACCGCTTTGAAACCTGGCCCCTGGGCGCGACAGATCTCGGCGGCGGCCAGCGCCTCGGCGCGCTCCTGCGGCAACACGCCCAACCTCGACAGAGGAAGCGACCACGCCAACAGCAACGCCGCGGCGACCAGGCCGCGCGCCAAATGACCCACCAATTGCGACTCCCGCGATTTGCGTCACGCCACAGCAAACGGTGTGCCGTCGTCATCGAGCAAGCCGATACACTTGCCGCCATGTTTCGCCAGCGCTCGGTCGACCGTTGCCTGCATTGGGGGTTGTTGTCTTGCATTGGTGCTGGCCACGCTGGCACCGACCGCGGCGCACGCGCTGCGCCATCTGCGCGGCGACACAATGCCGTGGTCGCAGCTGTGCAGCGCCACCGGCGGCAAGCGCGTGGTGTTCGAGTCGCAGGCCGGTGATCCGGGGTCGACGCCACGCGCACACGCCTTCGAGCATTGCAGCTTCTGCGCGCTGCTCGACGGCCATTGGGCGCCACCGCCCAGTGCCAGCGCCATCGCACTGCGCTACCGGAGCCGTTCGCCATCGCGCCGACACCGCGCCCCTGCCCGCGCTCGGGCCGCCTCGCCTGGCGACTGGCGCAACCGCGCGCGCCGCCCGCGTCCTGACCTTCTCCTGAGGCCCCGCTGCGCTTGCGCGACAACGTGCGCGTGTTGCCGCGGCTGCGCCGCCGCGACGTCGCAGCGGCGGACCGCATGGCCGCCAGGACAAGACCATCGACCGCGGTCGCGCATCGCGTTACCGCGACACGATCCAATCCATCGAGGAGCTCTCCATGAAACCAACGAGCCGCCTGCGCCTGGCAGCGCTGCTGCTGCCGCTGGGCATCGCCCCATCGGCCGACGCCGCTTGCGGGTCGGCCTTCTGCACCTGCTGAACGACCGTTTTGCGCTCGGCACCTGGGACCACGTCGGCTGGAGCGCCGACGTGCACATCGAATCGCTGTCGCAGACCACGCTGCGCAGCGGCACGCGCACGATCAGCGCCAGCGAGGTCACCGACGAAGAGGCGCTTGAACGGCATACCTACAATACCAACCTGATCACGACGATCGAACGCTCGTTCGACATGAACTGGTCGCTCGCACTGCGGGTGCCGGTGGTGCGACGCGATCACCACGCATGACCTGATCGACGAGAGCACCGGCGCGCTCGGCCCCAGCGAAAGCTGGCAGTTCACCCAGCTCGGCGACATGGCCCTGCTGGCGCGCTGGCAGGCACCCGACGCCGGCTGGGCCATCACCGGCGGCCTGAAGCTGCCCACCGGCAGCTTCAACGTCAGCAACGCCGACGGCGTGCGCGCCGAACGCTCGCTGCAGCCCGGCAGTGGCACCACCGACTTGGTGCTGGGCCTGGCGTGGCGCCGCCTGCTGGCCGCCACCGACGCGCTCAACCTGCAGGGCGCATGGGTGCAGCCGTTGAACCTCGCGCGAGCAGTTCAAGCCCGGCCGCCGCATCGAGCTGGTGGCCGGCTGGTCGCATGCGTTCGACCCTTCGATCAGTGGTGTGCTGCAGGCGACGCGTGGTCGACAAGGCGCGCGACAGCGGCGAGCAGGGCGAACCGGACAACAGCGGGGCCACCTTCGTTGTCGTTATCGCCCGGTCTCAACGGTGGCAATCAGTGCACAAGGCATCCTGTACGGCTACGTGCAGGTGCCGGTGTACCAGCGAGTCAACGGCATCCAGCTGGTGCCCAAGACCAGCTTCGTGCTCGGCTACACGGTGACGTTTTGAATTAGCAACCCTACACAAGGAGTCATCCATGAATCCCTGTTTGCGATCGATCGGCCTGGCGGTGCTGATCGCCGCGGCCAGGCGCGGCCGGAGCCCAGACCACGGTGAAGGACGCCTGGGTGCGCGGCACCGTGGCCCAGCAAAAAGCCAGCGGCGCCTTCATGCAGATTACCTCGGTGCAGGCGGCAAGCTGCTGTCGGTGAGCACGCCGGTGGCCGGCGTGGCCGAAGTGCACGAGATGTCGATGGAGGGCACGACGATGCGCATGCGCGCGGTCGGGTCGCTCGAGTTGCCGGCCGGGCAGGCGGTGGAGCTCAAGCCCGGCGGCTATCACGTGATGCTGATGGATCTGGAAGCAGCCGCTCAGCGCCGGTGACGTGGTGCCGTTGAGCCTTGTGATCGAGGGCAAAGACGGCAAGCGCGAGACGCTGCAAGTGCAGGCGCCGGTGCGCGCGCTCGGCGCACCCGAGCCCAAGCACTGAAGCGCTACAGCGCACACCTCACGGGCTTGGCGGCGAGCACATCCACCAGCACCGCCGGGGTGATGCCCACCAGGTAACCACGCCGGCCGCCGTTGATCAGGATGCGCGGCAGCTCGAGCACGCTCGCTTCGACGTAGACGCGCAGCGCCTTGCGAGTGCCGAACGGCGAGGTGACCGCCCACCAGGTAACCGCTGGCGCGCTGCGCGTCCTCGGGCTTGCACGGCCTCGACGCTCTTGACGCCGATCTCGCGGGCCAGGCTCTTGGTGCTGACGCTGGCATCGCCATGCATCAGCACGATCAGCGGCTCGGCGCGCTCGTCGCGCATCACCAGCGTCTTGACCACCATGTGCTCGTCGACGGCAAGCTGGCGCGCCGACTCGGCGGTGCCGCCGTGATCAGACGTACTCGTACACGTGTTCGGTGAACGCCACGCCGTGCTCACGCAGCCACTCGGTGGCCGGCGTGGCGCTGACGTGCTTGTCCTTCTTGGCCATCGAGGCGGTCAGCTGGGCGCCGGGCCGCTCCAAGCCCAGCTGCGCCCGCGCGGGGTGAGGCTGGACGAGCGCCGGCGCCTGCGCGCCGGCGAACGCCTGCCGAACCGGCCGGGCATGCAAGCGTGGCCGTGGGGCAGCGAAACGAAGTGAGCGTGGGGGTCAACATCACTGCGCCGGGTCGCGAATCTCGCGACGAATGCCATCGATGCGTGTCAGCAGATCGGCCGGCAACTTGGTGCCCCAGGCGTCGATGCACTCGTCGAGCTGCGCCACCGTCGTCACGCCGAGCAGCGTGCTGGCGACACGCCAGTTGGTGTAGACGAAGGCCAGCGCCAGCCGCGTCGGTGTGAGGCCCGCCTCGCGCGCCAGCGCGTTGTAGCGCGCCGCGCGGCTGTCAGCGTTTCGGCACGGCCCCAGCGCTGTGCCGCGCATGCTGGCAAAAGCGCGCCAGGCGGCTCAGTTGTGGACGCGCCTCATCGAAGCCGCCGTCGTCGTACTTGCCGGTCAGCGTGCCGAAGCCGAGCGGCGAATACGCCAGCAGCGACACGCCGCTGCGGTGCAGCGTTTCGTCCAGGCCGTTGTCGACCACGCGATTGACCAGCGTGTAGCGGGTTCTGCACGCTGATCACACGCGCCAGGCCATGAGTCTCAGCCACCCGAACGAATTCACTCAAGCCCCACGGCGTTTCGTTGGACAGGCCGATGTGCCGCACCTTGCCGCGCGCGCACCAGCGCCGTCAGCGCCTGCAACTGGTCGTGGATCGAGGTGAAGGCGCGATCCTTCGTGGGGTCGAAATAGACCGCGCCAAACGACGGCGCATTGCGGTTGGGCCAGTGGATCTGGTAGAGATCGATCACGTCGGTGCGCAGGCGGCGCAGGCTGTCGTGACATGCCGATGCGATGTCTTCGGTCCTCAGGTCGCTGCCGCCGCCGCGCACCCAGTCCATGCCCCTCGCCGGCCCGGCGACCTTGCTGGCCAGCACCACGCGTTGGCGCACACCCGGTCGCTCGCCGAACCAGTGGCCAATGATCGTCTCGGTGGTCGTGTAGGTCTCGCGGCGCGCAGGCACCGGGTACATCTCGGCGGTGTCGATCAGCGTCAGGCCGCGTTCGACTGCGCGGTCGAGGATGGCAAAGGCATCGGCCTGCGCTCACCTGCTCACCGAGGTCATCGTACCGAGACCGACGCGACTGACCGCAAGCCCGCTGCCGCCCAGTGTGGTGTGCTCCATGATGGTCCTTGACTTCGAAGCCGCGCAGTTTGCCCGATGTGCGAAGACCTCGCGCCCAGCCGCCTGCGCCATCCAACGCCGAGCGACGCCGTGAAAGAAAAGGGGCCCGACGCATCGGGCCCTTTTGCGGCGCGCTGGTGCGCGACCGGCGTCAGAACTTGATCGACACGCCAAGCGAGAACAGCGTCGAATCGAAGCGCTCGCCCGCGTAGGTGGCCGACGTGCCGTCGATCTCGGTGCGGATGGCCACGCTGGGGCTCACCTTGAACGCCAAGCCGATGCCCCACAAAGCCTGCGTGCTGGTTTCGCTGTCGCTGCCACTCAGGTTGCCGCTGTTGGCGTCGACCTTCAGCTTGTTGGATGCCACGCCAAGGCGTCGATCAGATCGGCGCTCTGCACCCAACGGCACGTTGATCACGCCCGCGAGGGGCAAAGCCGGTGGTCTTCAGCGATGCTTGATCGGGGTGGAATCCCGGAATGAAGACCACGCCGGTCGTCGCGCCCATGTCGTAGCCGACGACCTCCACGCCGAACATCGGGTTGATGTTGTAGCCGGCATAGGCCTTCCAGCCGGTGTCGCTGTTGTCGCAACTCGCCGTGCCGGCGCAGTCGGCGTTGCTGCGGGTGACGCCGCCGGCGCCGCCGATGTACACCGATTGCGCGCTGGCCACGCCCGCCGCCGATGCCAGCACGGCGATGGCCACCCAATGGCGAATGCTCATCCTGCCTCTCCACGAAGTCGTTGATACAGGACGCAGTCTATGGTTGGGCCTGCGCTCGTTCGCGGTACTCATTCACGGGTGGCGCGTTGGGCTTCGAGTCTGCGCAACACACCCCTCGTTGCACCTTGCCCGTAGTGGTCATCGGCAGCGCGTTGATGAACTCGATTTCCTTGGGGTACTCGTAGCGGCGCGAGCTTGCCGCGCACGTGCGCGCTGCAGCTCGGCGATCAATGCGGCGCTGGCCGTGGCGCCCTCGGCCAGCACCACGAACGCCTTGACCAGCGCGCCGCGCTCGGCATCGGGCTTGGGCACCACGGCGGCATTGACCACCGCCGGATGCTTGACCAGGCAGTTCTCCACCTCGCTCGGGGCCGATGCGGTAGCCCGCCGCCTTGAACATGTCGTCGCTGCGGCCCTGGTACCACAGGTAGCCGTCGTCATCCATCACCGCGGTGTCGCCGGTGCGGCACCAGCTGTCGTCGGGTCGCCGGTGAACTTGGCGCGGGTGGCATCGTCGTTGTGCCAGTAGCCGAGAAGAAAACCGGGTCGCGGTCGCCATGGATGTCGCGCCGATGCACCGCCACGTCGCCGGGCGTGCCGCGCGGGCATTCGCGCCCTTCATCGTCGATCACCGCCACCCGGTGGCCCGGATACGGGCGCCCCATGCTGCCGGCGCGCGCCGGCCAACCCGCCGCACTGCGCCCGCGGCCGTCGGCGAGCGGCCGCAGTTGCCGACGATGATAGTTGATCTCGGTCTGGCCGAACATCTCGTTGACCGTGACGTCCAGCGCGTCGCGGCAGTAGGCGAACACCGCGTCGCCCACCGCCTCGCCCGCGCTCATGATCGCGCGCAGGCGCAGCGTGTAGCTGCTCGCGCGGCGCAGGTACCGCCTTCATCATCGCCTTCAGCGCGGTGGGAACAGAAAGCGTGTGCGTCACGCGATAGCGCTGCAGCAGCTCGAAGGCGCCTTGAGCCGGATCGAAGCGCCCCTGGTAGCCGACGATCGTCGCGGCCGAAGTACAGCGTCGGCAACAGGGCGTCCATGAGCCCGCCGGTCCACGCCCAGTCCGCTGGGGACCAGAACACCGCGTCGGAATAACGACCCCCTGGGCCGCCGCTGGCAGCGGCCCACCCCCGGGGGACATGGCTGCTTGGGAGCGGCCCGGCGCATCCACGTGCGGAAACCAGTTCTGGCTGCAGACGAATCCGGCTGAGGTTGCCGATCAGCGCCGCGGTGCGCCACCAGCGCGCCCTTCGGCGGCCGGTGGTGCCGCTGGTGTAGATCAGGATCGCCGGGTCGTCGGCTGCGGTGTCGACTGGATCGCAAGCGTTCGCCTTGCGCGCGCCAGCGCCGTCGAGCCAGTCGACGTCGCCCTGCCCGCCGGCGCTGCCGACGGCGATCACGCTGAGCCAGCGCCGGGCAATCGCGCGCGCGCGGCGCAGCACGCCGGTCGAGCGCGGTGGCATCGACGATCGCGCAAATGGCACCGCTGTCGCGCAGCCGGTATTGCATCGCATCGATGCCGAACAGCATCGACAGCGGCATCGCGACCGCGCACCGATCATGGTACACCGCCATGTGCGCCACCGCGGTGTCGATAGCGCTGCGGCAGCACGATGGCCACGCGGTCGCCACGCTGCACGCCGAGGCGCGCGCAGCAGAGTTGGCGGCGCGGCTGGCCTGGCGATGCAACTGGCCGTAGCTCATGCGCGCAGCCGCGTGCCGTTTTCCTGCTCGCAGCGGATCGCCACCGCATCGGGCGTGTCGCGCGCCCAGCGCGCGCAGCACACCTCGGCCAGGTTGAAGCGCTCGGGCACGTGCCAGCGAAAGCCCCGGTAGATCGTGTCGTAGCGGTCGGCCATGGCCCTGCTCACCGCGCAAAATTGCTGCAGCGCTTCACCCGCCACGCGACGAGATGCGCCACTCAGGCATCACGGTGGCGCCCATGCCGCCTTGTAGAAGCGGATCGCGTGTTCGTTCCAGTCGAGCACGCTCCACTCGAAAGCGGCCGTAGTCGCGTTGCGACGGCCAGCTGCGCCCAGGTGCTCGAGCAGCGCGCGCCGAGGCCGCGGCCGCGGTGCTCCGGCCTGACGTACAGGTCTTCAAGGTACAGCCCGGGCTTGGCGAGAAAGGTGGAGAAATTGGTGAAGAACAGCGCGAAGGCGACGACCTCGCCGTCGACCTCGCCGACCACGGACTCGGCCACCGGCTTGTCGCCGAACAAGTGCGGACCGCAACATCTCGGGCGTCACGCGCAGCAGGTGTGCGTGAGTCGCTCGAAATCGGCGAGGATTCGCGAATCAGGCCGACGATCGCCGCCACGTCGCGCGGCTCGGCAGCACGCAGCTAAGTGCTTGTTGGTGTTCATGCGGCATTCTGTCACCGCGCCGACATCGGCCCGCGACCGCCTGCACTACAGTGGGCGCCCATGACAGCGAGTTCCTATGCCGTGCGGCGCGCAGCGCGAAGCCGCCACTCGCGGTGCGCGGCCTGCGCTGCACCGTCAGCCTGTGGGGCGACCCGGCAACCATCACACGCGAGCGTCCCCTGCTGGTGTGGATGCACGGCTGGATGGACGTCGGCGCATCGCTGCAGTTCGTGGTCGATGCGATGCGCGAAGAGCGGGTGATCGCGGCGCCCGATTGGCGGCTTCCGGCCACCGGCGTGCCGCCGGGCACCGACGCGCCACCTGGTTCGCCGACTATGCGGTGATCCGATGGCTTGCTCGATGCGCTGTCGCCGTCGGCTCCAGGTGGATCTGGCTGGCCACAGCATGGGCGGCAACGTGGTGATGACGTACGCCGCGCGCGCCCGAGCGCATCCGCCGCCTGATCAACATGGAGGCTTCGGTCTGCCCGAGTCAAGCCCGAGCAAGCGCCCGATCGCCTGCGCCAGTGGCTCGACGAGTTGACGACGCCGCAGCGGCTGAGAGCCTATGCGAGCCTGGCCGACGTCGCGCGCGACTGGTCAAGAACAACCCGCGCTTGCGCAGACCACGCGCTGTGGCTGGCCGCGCGCTGGTCGAGCGCCGCGACGATGGCCAGTGGCACATCCTCGGCGACCCGCGCACAAACGCGTCAATCCGTCGCTGTATCCGCCAGGATGAGAGTCTCGGAGGGCTGGAAGCGCATCGCCGCGCCCACGCTGTGGGTCGAGGGCGACGAAACCGACCCCAACCGCTGGTGGGGCCACCGTTATCCGCGCAGCGATTTCGACGCGCGCCTTGCACTCGTGCGCGCGTGCAGCGTGTGCAGTTGCCCTCGTGCGGCCACATGCCGCACTTCGATCAGCCGCAGGCGCTGGCCGCGGCGATCGAGGCGCTTTCTCGACGCGCCCTAGGCCTGTTCATGCACGGGCTCGGCCGGCGCACCGATCAGCTGCAAGAATGCGATCGAGCAGGCGCGGCACCTCGCGCGGGCCCGCTGATGAAATAGCGCGCCGCCGACTCGCGATGATCGGCGCCCACGCGCACCGTCAACCAGCTTGGTTCGCGGGCGGCGAACACCGACTCGTCGTTGACGTCGTCACCGAGGTAAAGGCACCGGCGCGCGCGTCGGTTGCGCTGCGCAGGCGGCGCAGCGCCGCGGCGCTTGTCGTCGGCCGCTGCCGCGACGATGTCTGGTGACCATCTTGCCGCCGAACACATGCAGGCCCGGATCAATGGGCTCGAGCGAGCGGTCGATCAGCTCGAGCGCCGCGCCGCGATCGGCGGCCATGCGGTAGTGCAACGCCAACGACGCGCCCCTTGTCCTCGCACGCTGACGCCGGCGCGATGCAACTCGGTCGGCCGCCCCGCGCAGTCGATCACGCACGCCATCGAGCGCAGTCTGCCACTCCGGCCGCTGCCACCTTGCTGTGGATCCTCCGCGCCGTGGTTGCCCACCACAGTGCGCAGGCTCGAAGCCCAGGCGGGTCGCAGATCGGCCACCGTGCGACCCGAGATCACCGCCAGCGGCAGCTGCTGCGTGCAGCCGGTGCAGCCGCCGCAACGTGGTGACCGGCACCGCGCGCCTGCGAGGGCCAGCGCGACGATCGGCGCCAGCGTGCCGTCGAAGTCGAATGCCAACAGCGGCTGGCGCGCCACCACGCCAGACCAGATCGGCGTCGCCTTCGGGAGTGAACAGGTGCCGCATCACCCTCATGGTTGCATGATAGCGCTGCACGCGTGCCTCGATGCGCGCGCGCAGCCGCCAGCGCGGCCGGCGTCGGCCAGCATGCGCCCGGCCCAGCGGTAGACGTTGTACTCGCGCACCGTCATGCGCAGGCTGCGCCATGCGCTCGCGCTGCTCGGCCAGCCGGCATCGTCGCCGCGCGGTGCAACGCGTCGGCCGACTCTTCCACGTGGTACGGATTGACGATCAGCGCCTCGGTCAGTCTCGCGCGCCGCGCCGGCGAAGCGGCTCAGGATCAGCACGCCCTGCTCGTCGTCGCGCGCGGCGACGAACTCCTTGCAGACCAGGTTCATGCCGTCGTGCAGGCTGGTCACCACGCACATGTCGGCGGCGCGGAACAACTCGTTGAGCGCGTCGCGCTCGTGGTGCTGCGACCAGCAGGTGCACCGGCTGATAGTCCTCGGTGCCGAAGCGCTCGATTGATGCGATCGCTGACGCGCTGCGATGCGTTCGCTGGAACGCTGCGGTACTCCTCGAGCTCGCTGCGCGTGCGGTGCGGCCACCTGCACGAAGACGAAGCGGCCGCGTCCACTCCGGGCGCTTTCGAGCAGGCGCTGCGACCGCGTGCAGCCGCTCGAGGATGCCCTTGGTGTAGTCGAAGCGGTCGACGCCGACCGCCAGGCAGGTGTCGGCCGGCAGAGTTCAGGCGCTCGAACACGCGGCGCCGGCACTCGGCCACCGGCGGCCAGCGTCGCGCTCGGTCTGCGCCGATCGGCCACTCGATCGAGATCGGATAGCTCTCGATCAGTGTCTCCTCGTCCTGGTAGGAGATCGTCGAGTGCTCGTGCTCGATGCGCGCCTCGAGATACCGGTCGACGGTCTCGATGAAGTTCTTGCAGTGAAAGCGCGTGTGAAAGCCGAGGATCGTGCTGCCGAGCATGCCCTTCGAGGATCTCGCGCCGCCACGGGCAGATGCCGAACGACTCCGGGTTCGGCCACGGATGTGCCAGAACGTCGAGGATGGTGGCACGCGGCAGGCGCTCGCGCGATCATCGCCGGCAGCAGCGCGAAGTGGTAGTCCTGCACCAGCACGACCGGGTCTTCGCCGCGCGGCTTCGGCCACCACCGCGTCGGCGAAGCGCTGGTTGATGACGCGGTACTGCTCCCAGTCGCGACTCGCGGAACACCGGACGCACGTGGGCGACGTGGCACAGCGGCCACATGCCCTCGTTGGCGAAGCCGTAGTAGTAGCCCTGCTCCTCCTCGGCGGTCAGCCAGATGCGCGCGCAGCGACGTAGTCGCGTGCCGAGGCGGCACGCCGAGCGCGGTCGCGCGCATCGACCACCTCGCGGTCGGCGCCGCCGCTGCCGTGCGCGATCCAGGTGCCCGAGCAGGCCCGCATCACCGGCTCCACCGCGCGACACCAGGCCGCTGGCCGGCCGCTTGACGATGACGCTGCCGTTCGGCCAGTGCTCGTGGATGTAGGGCTCGCGGTTCGACACGACGATGACCTGGTCGCCGCGCAGCTGCGTGTGCAGCAGCGCACGCAGGCGCTCGGGGTTCCATTGGGCTGACCGGGCCCTGGCTGCGGCGGTACTCGTCCTCCAGGTCGCGCAGCCGGGCGCGCAGCTCGGCAGCCAGCGGCTGCAGCTCGGGCGGCGACGAAATCAGCGGCCGCACCAGGCCCTCGCCGCGCAGGATCGCGCGCACGCCCGAGACCCAGCCGCGCCAGCTGAGCTGCGCCACCACCACGGTGATGAGCGCAGATCACCAGGCCCAGTCCGATGATGAAGATGATCAGGTAGCTGGCGAGTGTCCTGGCTGCGCCGATCGACGAAGCTCAGGTCGTGCAGCAGCACCAGCGTGCCGGCATCGGTGCCGGTCGCTGCTGGCCGGGTACCAGCCCACGTGCACGGCGCCCGGTAGGCAGCTCCAGGCGCGTGGTCGGGCCGCTGCGAGGCCGCGTGCACAGCCGCGCAAGTGAGGCTTACCGGATAGGCGGCGCTGTGGCGCACCAATTCGTCGTTGTTGGAGCACATCGCGATGGCCGCCAAACGTTCGTCGCGCGCCGCGCGATCAGACAGCGCCTGCAAGCGCGCCGATGAGCGACTGGCGACCGCGTCATCGATGGCATCGGACAGCGGTGCCGGCCACCAGCGTGCCGCGGGCGTTGAGGTCGCGCGAGGAACCAACGCAGCGTCAATTGGTCCATCAACGGCAAGACCACAAGCGCGGCAACCACCAGCGCAACCAGCGGCGGGATCAGGAACCGCAGCTGGAGTTGTAGAGTTTTCATTCGGTGGCTATTGTTCGCGCAGTGCAAAGACCTGACAGCAAGCTTTGCTTGCTGGGCAATATCGTCGGCAATCCGTTCGGCAAACAATCCTCATGCCCGATATCGCCTCATGACTGGCCCGCCCGATGCCGGTGCCACCGACGGCAACTTCCCGCAGACCTCTCGATGGTGAGGATCATCAGCTGCGCGATGCTGCTTTCGGCGCCGTGGAATGTCATGCATATGCCCGCCGCTGGCCGACGGCGAGCAGGCAGGACGCGTGAGGCGCACTGGTCCCTCGGGTCCTCCGGTTACCTGCGGCCGCACTGCGGCGAGCGCTGAGCTGGTCGCTGGGCCAGGTTCGTGCTCGTGACGCCTTCCGAGCTCTTGAAGCCCTGACGCGCCCTCAAGATCGTCATCGACTCGGTGCTGGGCCACCAGCCCCGCGCCGCTCGGATGGGCCGCCGGGTGGTCGCCGCCGGAGCTCCTCCTCGCCGCGTGCGCCGCCTTCGTCGTGATTCACGCCGCGATCGGCGCGCTCGCCGTGCTGAGCAACTACACCACGATCGGCATCGGCCAGCGCGATGGTGGCCGCGCTGCGGGGCGATCTCTACGCGCATCTGCACCGCCTGTCGCTCGGCTTTCACAGCCGGGCGCGCGTGGGCGATCTCCTCTACCGGGTCACCGCCGACACGCTGGCGCTGCAGGCCCTCACGAGTGAACTGCCCTGTTTCCGGCCGTGACCGCGCTGGTGACGCTGGCGGGCATGGGCGCGCATCATGCTCGCCGCTCGACTGGAAGCTGACCCTTCTCGTCGCTCGGCGTCTGCCCGCTCTTGCTGCTCGTCATCGCGCGGCTCGACACCCGCGTCACCCGCGCCGCCGGAGCCGTGCGGGAGCGCGAGAGCGAGGTGTACGCCCTCGTGCAGCGCTCTGATGTCGGCGATGCGGGTCATCCAGGCGTTCACGCGCGAGGACGACGAGCAGCGGCGCTTCATGGCGGCGAGCGGGCGGAGCCTGGCCGCCGGCCGGCGGCTATACACGCTGCAGACGCTGCTACTCGGGCGCGGTCGGCGTGCTGATCGCGCTCGGCACCGCGGCGGTGGTGTGGGTGGGCGCGCGACACGGTGATGGACGGCTCCCTCAGCCTCCGGTCCCTGGTGGTGTTCATCTCGCTATCTCGCCTCGCTCTACGGCCCGCTCTACAGCATGTTCCACACCTGGGGGCTCGCCCAGGGGATCGCGGGTCGGGGTCGAGCGCGTCTTCGGGTGCTCGACGCTCGAGCACGCGGTGCCCGACGGGCGCCGCGAGTTTCCCGTGCCGCAGGCGCGCGGGGCGAGGTCGTGTGGGAGGACGTCTCCTTCGGCTATGCTCCGGGCCGCCTCGTGCTCGACGGGGTGAGCCTCGCCGTCGCGGCCGGGATGGAAGGTCGCGGTCGTGGGCCCGACGGGAGCGGGCAAAGTCGACCCTCCTGAGCCTCCTGCCGCGCTTCTACGACGCCGACGCGCGGGCGCGTCCTCATCGACGGCGTCGACGTGCGGGACTATCGCCTCGGCGCGCTGCGCCGCCAGATCGCCATGGTGCTCCAGCCTCCCGCTGGTGTTCCCGGCGAGCCTGCGCGGAAACATCGCGTTCGGCCGGCCCGACGCGCGGCCCGACGAGATCGTGGCGGCGGCGCATGGCGTCGATCCACGAGGCCATCGAGGCGCTGCCGCGGGGATACGACACCGTGGTCGGCGAGCAGGGTGTCACGCTGTCCGAGGGCGAGAAGCAGCGGGTCACCATCGCCCGGGCCCTCCTCCGCGACTCGCCGATCCTGATCCTGGACGAGCCGACGTCCTCGCTCGACGGCGAGACGCGGAGGCCCTCGATCATGCAGGGCGCTGGAGCGGCTCACCGCGGGGCCGGACGACGTTCATCATCGCGCACCGGCTGTCGACCATCGCGCAAGGCCGACTTGATCGTGGTGCTGCGCGACGGCGGGATCGTCGCGAGCAGGAGCTCGGACCACCATGGACGGCGGCGGCCCTCCGCCTCGCTATACCGCGCCCAGGCGCAGCTCTGCGGGCAGACCACCAGGCTCCATAACCATCCTCCTCCACTGCCTCGCCTGGGGATACCGCCACGCTCGGCCCGTCGTCAGAACCGGAACGCGAGACGCGATGACTCTGAATTTGGGTTGCCGAGCCCTGGCCCCCGCCCGCCGGAATCTCGCGACGTCACACGCTGTCTGATCTCGGGGGCCGCGGCGTATATGTCACCGAAACGCCGCGAGGCGTCGTACCTGATGAACTCCCGGGCGGTCAATTTTGCTATGTTGCGCGGGCTGCCCGTTTCCTATCGAGCAATCCGTCCTGTGATGTGACCGCGGGCGAATGGTGCGATAGCCTTTGCTCTTGAATCGTTCATTTCGGCAGGTGCGCTATCCACCGGCTGGCGCCTCGCTTACCTGTTATTTATTTGGGACCTGGACGCAGTCAATGCTCTCCTTTCTACTTTCATCTCCGTGCATGCCGCTCCAGAAAGATTTCAGCGCAGAATTTGCGCTCTATTCTGGAGTAGCCGTCGCGAAGATACTGAATCCGGCCAGTCAGCGTTTGCGATCCTGCGCGGTGGCGAAGGCGAGGCGCAGCTGCGGATGTCGGTTTTGCCAGGCGTCGACAACTTTCATTAGTCGCGGACGGAACTGGGCGATTGCGTCGGCGCGTGCAACTCTCCGGCGGAGGCGAGCTCACTTGCCACCATGCGGCCCCGACCCTAAATGCGGGCGCGGACGTCTTGTCCCCCCAGATCGGCGCCTGACTCTGGGCGGGCGGGTCAGGTCACTGCGTCATGCTTCTTGCCAAAAGCTCCGCGATGCGCAGCGTCGAAGCTGCTGTAACCTCAACCGCGGCGCGCCGCCTCGATTGCGGCGATGTCGATCTTTTCATCTGCATCATCGCATCGAACGCGCGCTTGGCGGCGGCGGGATCGGGATCGGTGATCGCTTTCGTCAGAGCGATCGGCGTAATCTGCCAGGACAATCCCCATTTGTCCTTGCACCAGCCGCACGCGCTCTCTCTGGCCGCCGTTGCCGACGATCGCGTTCCAGTAGCGATCGGTTTCGGCCTGGTCGGCGGTTGCGACCTGAAACGAGAACGCTTCGTTGTGCTTGAATGCAGGTCCGCCATTGAGCCCGAGGCACGGAATGCCCATCACGGTGAAACTCGACGGTCAGCACATCCCTTTCTTCCGGACGGAAAGTCTCCCGGTGCGCGGTGCACCGCGCCGAGCAGATGAATCGGGAAAGGTCTTGGCGTACAATCCGCGCCGCGTCCTCGGCGTCTGCCATCGTACCAAAGAGCAAATCGTGTTCTTTGCTGGCTTCACCATGCCACTCCCATCGTCAACGAGCGCCAACGCCGGGTCAACGTGCGCTCGCAGGCGAAGGGCATCGCTCGGTGGACAAGTCGCGGCAGTTCGCTGCAATATATTTCGGTGCAAATGTCACCCAACAGCTATGAAGGCGGGCGCCGCGGAGAGCCAGGCTTTGCATCGTCACGGCAGGACGAGCGCCGTTGCTCCCGCCAGCGCCTCGATCTGCGCGTCGCTGAGCCCCGCCTCCCGGAGCACCTCGACGCCGTCCTCGCCGACGCGCGGGGCGTGGCGGCGGAACGCGGTCTTGGTCTTCTCGAAGTCGAGCGGGCTGGCGAAGGTCAGGACCGGGCCCTTCGGTCGGGTGCTCGCGCTCGGTGAAGAATCCCGTCGCACGGAGGTGCGGGTCCTCCGTCAGCTCCTCGAGCGTGCGCACGGGCATGGCGGGAATGTCGGCCCTGTCGAGCACCTCCAGCCACTCGGCCGTCGTCCGCTCCTTCAGCAGGCTGTCGAGCACCTGGTAGAGCTCGCTGAAGTGCCGAGCGCGCTCCAGCCGGTCGACGAACTTCTTCTCCTTCGCCAAATCAGGGCCGGCCCGCCAGCTCGAAGAAGGTGATCCAGTGCTGGTCGGTGTAGGGCAGGGCGCAGATGTAGCCGTCCTTCGTCGGGAACGGATGGCGGAACCTGTTGATGATGCGGTCGTAGCCCATGTCGCCGCGCGGGGGCCGCCAGGTGGCGCCGAACAGGTGCTCGGTCAGCCAGAACGCCGCCATGGTCTCGAACATGGGGACCTCGATCAGTTGGCCCTCGCCCGTTCGCTGGCGGTGGTAGAGGGCGCCCAGCACGGCGATGGCGAGGTGGAGCCCGTCGTCTTGTCGGCGATCAGGCTCGGCAGGAAGCGCGGCGGCAGGCCGTCCACGCGCGACTGGAGGGACGCGGCGCCGCTCACGCCCTGCACGAGATCGTCGAACGCCGGCTTGTGGCCGTAGGGCCCGCGCCGCGCGTAGCCGAGCGAGTAGGCGTACACGATCGACGGGTTGACCTGTTTGAGGTCCTCGTAGCCCAGGCCCAGGCGCTCGATGGCCTGCGGACGGCTGTTGTGGATGAAGAGGTCGGCGCGCCTGACCAGGTCCTTCACCACCGCCACGGCCCCTGGCTTCTTCAGATCGAGGCAGATCGAGCGTTTGTTGCGGTTGGCCGCGAGATAGATGGGCCCCATGCGCTTGTCATTGCCCATGGCGCCGCCGGAGGCGCGGAGAAGATCGCCCTCCGAGGGCTCCACCTTGATGACGTCCGCGCCCATGTCGGCCAGATGCTGCGTGGCCAGCGGCCCCAGCAGCACGGCCGTCAGGTCGATGACCCGCACACCCTCAAGCGCCCCCGGCATCCGTCGTCCTCCTCTGCGCGCGTGAGCCTCCGGCTTGCAGCCGGCTGCTTGCCGTGCGTCCCCAGGGAGACTACCCTCCCCGGCGCGCCCGGTCCGCACTCAAACCGGCTCAACTCCGATTCACCGTCTCTCCTACGCACTGTCCTGCCCGGAGAGCCCTATTTCATCAGAGCGCGCCGTCGCTCTGCAGCCAAAAATTCGTGCGTCGAAGGCGTTGGCCACTCTAGCAATACGTAACGCT
>ERZ1370068.7982-contig-6868_pt1 | contig 37160 bp, 48 predicted proteins | sample MGYA00561227_ERZ1370068 | MGnify/ENA primary metagenome ERZ1370068 (study PRJEB38410, sample SAMEA6850437) | metagenome | study: Metagenomic assessment of the ecological functions of the soil: analysis of the soil microbiota associated with the...
GATGTACTTCGTTCCGGTTACGTATTACTCATTCCCCATGATCGCGACTTCGTTGAAGTTGAAGCCCGCGCTGAACCCACCGACCGCCAGCGTGCCCGTGTTTTCCCGATAGACGCCTTCGGCCTCGACGCGAAGGCCGATGAAGTCGTAGCCGAGCGCGCCACCGACAACGAAACCGGTGTTGAAGTACGCGTTCGAGTTGCTGGAGAAGTTGCCGAACGACGACGGCCCGGCAAAGGTGAATGTCGACGTGGGCGACGTGTTGAACATCCAGTTCGCACCGCCTTCCGCAGCGATGTAGAACCCGCCGGGCTGAAGCGGCGTCTGCGCCTGGGCAGCAAACGGCGCCGCAGCGAGCAGCGCAGCACCAACGACCATCCTCTTCATCATCTTGTATCTCCCCCGACTGTGTTATCTTTGAGGTGGCATAAGGGCGAGCATGACTGCAGCCGCCAATAGCAACTTCTTTAGTCATTGCGGATCTCCCTTTGTTGGAAGGCCTAGGCGCTCAAGGAATGCAAGATCCTACACCAAAATGAAAGATTTACCCGAGGCTCCCGGCCTTGAGGCTCGAAACCCCGAGGGAGCGTTGCAATCCTGCAACAGGAGCGCCCGACGGCCCCACTCTGGCGCGAAGTTCAACAGCGATGTCGATTGCTGCGATTTTCTGTTTCTATCGCGAAGTGAAGGCCGGCCTCAATCGCGGCCAGCGGTAGGGAGGACAGGGTGAAGCGACTCGATGCCGCCAAGTTGGAGCGCTTGGGCCGGCTGGTCTGCGGTCCGCTGTGGCAAAGCGAGCTGGCCCGCACCATGGGGGTCAGCCGGCAGACGGTCCTCCGATGGGCGGCGGGGAGTTCGACCCCTCGCCTCAACATACTGCCAAGGCCAAAGAGCTGGTCCGCGCGCGGATCGGGGAGTTGCAGCGCCTACTCAAAGTGCTGTGAAGGAGGAGCGTCGGGTGGAGATCGAACCCCCGTGTTGCCCGCACCCTTGGAGGGTGTCGCACTCCTACCATCCGCGTCGGCGCGCGTCGACGGCGCCAGCCGCTGCGCATCCACGTCCGGGACAGTCGGCGGAAGTCGCAGCGCAAACAGGCGGACGCTTCGGCAGGCGGCGGGCGCCTGAGCGCCCGCCACTGCGTCAGTTCAGGATGCTGCAGCGTCTTCGGGTCGAAACGCACGGGCTCGTACTGGTTGGGTCCGTTCTGGATGACGACCACGCCGCGCACGAAATCGACCGCGACGACCGAGATCGGCCCCACCGCCTTGCCGTGGTTGGCCGATCTGGTAGTTGTTGAGCAGTATGGTGGCGATGACACCCGAGATGGTGTTACCAGCGGTTGCCCGCTTCTCCACTTCGGCGCGGGTCGCGGCGTCCATTTCGCTGAGGTAGGCGCGCTCGAAGGCGGGTGAGGGTGTGGGAGGCGGCGGGGTCTGGGCCTGGACAGATAGTGCCATGACGCCCATTGCGGCCAGGGCGACACAAGCGATTACGAAACGACGAAGGGTCATGTTCTTCCTCCTTATTTGAAGGGCGCTCTGAGCCGACACGGCACCAGTATGTCGACGCCCGCGTCCATGTCGAGAACCTCCGCGCGTTAGGCCTGTTGCCCGGCTAGCATAGTACCCCTACGCTTTCGGTAGCTATCCAGGGGAATGCCGTTGGCGCGTGAGCAGCGCAAACTGGCGGCAATCGTTGCTGCAGACGTTGTCGGCTACTCCCGCCTGATGGGGCGTGACGAGAGCGGGACGTTGGCGCGCCTGCGTAAGAACCGTTCTGAACACCTCGATCCGGTTCTGACGAAATACGGAGGGCGTCTGGTCAAGCTGACCGGCGACGGGGCTCTGGTCGAGTTCGCCAGCGCAGTTGATGCGCTGAGCGCCGCCATCGAGTTTCAGCAAGCCATGGCCGAGGCCAACGGCGACCAGCCTGCAGATACTGCGCTTGTGTTCCGTATGGGCCTGCACCTGGGCGACCTGATCGTCGATGGTGACGATCTTTACGGCGATGGCGTGAACATCGCCGCCCGCCTTGAGGCGGAAGCTCCTGCTGGCGGCATCGTGATCTCGCGTACGGTCCACGAAGCCGTGGCGGGCCGGTTGAAGGCGACCTTTGACGATCTTGGCAGCCTTGCCCTGAAGAACATCGAACGTCCCATTCAGGCCTTTAGCGTGAAGTGGGAGCCGTCGGATTGGCAGCGCCGGCGACATCCGAGGTGACTGTCGCGCCCGCGACTGCGCCGCAGGCGCCGCTGCCGCTACCCGACAAGCCCTCCATCGCCGTGCTGCCGTTCCAGAACATGAGCGGCGATCCCGAGCAGGAGTATTTCACCGACGGCATCACCGAGGACATCATCACCGAGCTGTCGCGCTTCCACTCGCTCTTCGTGATCGCCCGCAACTCGTCGTTCTCCTACAAGGGCAAGTCGCCCGACATCCGGCAGGTCGGCCGGGAACTCGGCGTCCGCTACGTGCTGGAAGGCAGCATCCGCAAGTCGTCCAATCGAATTCGCGTGACTGGCCAGCTGATCGACACGCTGACCGGCAACCACATCTGGGCGGAGCGCTACGACCGTGTACTGGAGGACATCTTCGCGGTGCAGGAGGAAGTGACCCGAGCCATCGTCGCCGCGATCGCACCGCAGATTGAAGTACGGCAGAGCAAGTCGAGAGAGCAGACTCGACGGCGGCCCGACAATCTTAGCGCTTACGAAATCGCTCTGCGGGCTTGGGCGCACGCGTTGGAAGGGACATGGCAAGGCGGATCGGACACTTATCGATCGGTCGATCCGCGAGGCCGAGAGGCGCTGGCGATCGACCCGAACAGCGTGACGGCGCTCACATGTCCTTGCGCTGGGCCCAAGGAAGTCGCGCTGCTCGCTTCTGATGGCGGCAGGATCGGGAGCAGGCCGCTTCGCGAGCGCCATGTGGGCCGCCGCCATGCGATGAGATTGGACTGGACAGAGGATGCGTTCGGCTACGCGCTGCGCGGGACTTGGCGCTATGTGCAGCGCGGCCAGCTGGATCGCTTTCCTGAAGCGCTCGCGGATGTACGTCGCGCTCACGAGATGAATCCCAACGATACATTCGTGCTGCGCTGATCTGCGGCGCTCTGGAAGCTGCGATAGGCGAACCGGAGCGCGGGATCGAGCACTGCATCAGGCCTTGCGCCTGAGCCGCGCGCTGACGTCCCGCAGTCACGATAACCTACCACACATGCTGGCCTATGCGAGCTTACATGCGCGAAGCAATATGTCGAGGGCGTTCGTTGGGCGTCGCGTGCGACTCAACGATAGGCCTGAGATGATTCAGCGCACACGGCTAACCTCGCAGTATGTCTCGTCGGCGTCGGAGAGAGATCGACAAAGCGAAGGCGGCGTTCGCGGCGAGGCAAAAGGCTCGCGCCGGACGATACTTCGAGAGCAGGCTGGAGGGCACAAGAACGACCATACGCCCGACCGGAGGATCGCAGAGCACGGGCGAGCGTATCTCTGCGCATCGCCGCTGGCCTCGAAGACCCGAGCGCCGCCGAGGCGCTGCGATGACCACCGAGCAGCGCCGCCTTGCCGCCATCGTGTCGGCTGACGTCGCGGGCTACTCGCGGCTGATGGGCCGCGACGAGAGCGGCACGCTGGCGGCGCTGAAAGCCCTTCGGCAGGAGGTGGTCGACCCGGCAATCGCCAGCCATGGAGGGCGCATCGTCAAGACCACGGGCGACGGGCTGCTGCTGGAGTTCCCGAGCGTGGTCAATGCCGTGCGCTGCGCGGTCGAGGTGCAGACGGCGATGGCCGACCGCACCGCCGGGATCGCCGAGGATCGGCGCATCGCCTTCCGCATCGGCATCAACATCGGCGACATCATCGTCGAGGGCGACGACATCTTTGGCGACGGCGTCAACGTCGCCGCCCGGCTTCAGGAGATCGCGGCACCGGAGGCATTTGCATATCGAGCCGCGTGCATGAGGATGTGCGCGACCGTCTCGACACCGCGTTCGACGACGGCGGCACACAGACACTCAAGAACATTGCTCGACCGGTCCAGGTCTGGCGCTGGCAGCCCGGCACGGCGGTACCGCCGAAGCCAGCGCCCGCGCCGACAGCGCTCCCGCTACCCGACAAGCCGTCCATCGCCGTGCTGCCGTTCCAGAACATGAGCGGCGATCCCGGAGCAGGAGTATTTCGTCGATGGTCTCGTCGAGGACATCATCACGGCGCTGTCGCGCTTCAAGTCGCTGTTCGTCATCGCCCGAAATTCGACCTTCGCGTACAAGGGCAAATCGCCAGACATCCGGCAAGTCGGGCGCGAACTCGGGGTGCGCTATGTGCTTGAGGGTAGCGTCCGCAAAGTGGGCAATCGCATTCGCATCACCGGACAGCTCATAGACGCAGCTAACGGCACACATTTGTGGGCAGACCGCTTTGATGGCGCGCTCGAAGACGTGTTCGAGCTTCAAGACCGCGTGACCGCAAACGTCGTTGGCATCATCGCGCCGCGGGTGGAGCAGGCCGAGATCGAGCGCGCCCGAAGCAAGCCTGCGGGCAATCTTGAGGCGTACGACCTGGTCTTGCGCGCCGTGGCGCTGACGCGAACCCTACGGCGGCCCGAGATCGAGCAGGCGCTCGGCCTGCTTAGACAGGCGGTGCAGATTGATCCGAGCTACGCACGCGGCATGGCCACATCTATCGCAATGTTGCTGGACATTCATTGCTCAGGGCTTTGGACATCGAGACAACCCTCTAGTCGCAGATATGATCGAGGTGGCTCAAAGGGCGCTCGCGCTCGACCCGGCTGATTCCAGGTCGTAGCCGTCGCCGCCCTTATCCTCGGTGTGCCGGGCGACATGGAGACCGGCTTAGCCTTAGTGGAGAAGGCCATAGGTCTCAATCGCAACAATGCCGAGGCGTTTCGGGTGGGCGCGAATCTCTACGCGTTCAAGGGGCGAGATCGATAGGGCGGTCGAGCATCAGCAGCAAGCCGAGCGCCTCAATCCATTGGACGCGGGCTGGAGTGGGAATGTGACCTACCCGATTGCCTATTTTGGCGTGGGCGATCATGAAAAAGTCGTGGATTGGACGGCGCGCATCCTTCGCGAGCGCCCCAATGCTCGCGGGCGCGCTTCGCTACCGCGCGGCGAGCCTCGCTCTTCTCGGCCGCACAGACGAGGCGCGGCAGGTCATCGCCCGATTGCTCGAGCATGCGCCGGGCTACACCGTTTCCGAGGTGCGCCGCCACCATGAGTTCGACATGAATAGCCCTTTCAAGAGACCAGGTGTCGCCGAATCCCTGTACCGTGGATTGCGGCTTGCGGGCCTGCCCGAATGACCGAGCAGCGCCGCCTTGCCGCCATCGTGTCCGCCGACGTCGCGGGCTACTCGCGGCTGATGGGCCGCGACGAGAGTGGCACGCTGGCGGCGCTGAAAGCCCTTCGGCAGGAGGTGGTGGACCCGGCAATCGCCAGCCATGGAGGGCGCATCGTCAAGACCACGGGCGACGGGCTGCTGCTGGAGTTCCGAGCGTGGTCAATGCCGTGCGCTGCGCGGTCGAGGTGCAGACGGCGATGGCTGACCGCGCCGCCGGGATGCCGAGGATCGGCGCATCGCCTTCCGCGTCGGCATCAACATCGGCGACATCATCGTCGATGGCGACGACATCTTTGGCGACGGCGTCAATGTCGCCGCCCGGCTGCAGGAGATCGCGGCACCGGGAGGCATTTGCATATCGAGCCGTGTGCATGCAGGATGTGCGCGACCGTCTCGACACCGCGTTCGACGACGGCGGCACGCAGACACTCAAGAACATTGCTCGACCGGTTCAGGTCTGGCGCTGGCAGCCCGGAACGGTGGCACTCCGAAGCCAGCGCCTGCAGCCGACAGCGCTCCCGCTACCCTGACAAGCCGTCCATCGCCGTGCTGCCGTTCCAGAACATGAGCGGCGATCCTGAGCAGGAGTACTTCGCCGACGGCATGGTCGAGGACATCATCACCGGCGCTGTCGCGCTTCAAGTGCGCTGTTCGTGATCGCACGAAACTCCTCGAGCTTCGCCTGGCAAGGATAGCCCGGTCGACATTCGGCAGATCGGCCGCGAGCTGGGCGTCCACGGTATGTTGGAAGGCAGCATTCGGAAGGCGGGCAACCGGGTTCGAATTGCCGGTCAGTTGATTGACGCGATCAATGGGTCCCATATCTGAGTGCCGACCGGTTCGATGGCGACCTCGAAGACATTTTTGAGCTACAAGATCAGGTGGCAGGCAGAGTAATCGGTGGCATTGCCCCTTCGTTATGGGAGGCGGAAAAAGAGGCGCGCCAAACGCAAGGTGGGAAACCTCCACGCTTGCGACTATCTCTCTTGCGCGCCGGTGCGGCTTTGGACCGCGCTCAGCGCCGAAAGCTCGCTTTCGAAGCGTTGGCTTTGGCTCGACAGGCTATCACCCTCGAACCTGACTTTGCGTTGGCGCCGCCATGCTCTGATTGCGGATTTGTACGTTCAGCGTAGGTCGTTCGGCTGGACGGTGGACAGGCCAGGGGAAACGATGGAGGAGGCCAGTCGCATTGCCGTTCGCCGGGCTCTGAACTCGATAGCGATGACGCAAGAGGGGGTCCCTTGCCTGGTGCGGACAAGCACTATTCATCACCATGCAGCGCGTCGAAGAAGAGCGCGGCGCTGTCTGGCGACCAAAGCCGTTAGGATCAGCCCGAACTTTGCAAGCGGGTTGGACCTTCCGCGCCTCAATGCGAATTGCCTTGGGCGAACCTAAGTCGGCAATTGGTGATTTGGAGCGTGCGTTGAGGCTCGGTGCCACTCGATACGCTGAAATTTTACACGCTGACATTGCTGGGACGCGCGTTTGACTCTTAATGATGAGCCGGCGAAGGCCTTGCCCGTTATCCGCGGAGTCACCGTTGCGGATTTACGACCCAATTTTCAGGGGCTCTTGCTGAATTGGTAGTAGCGAACGTGCTTGTCGGCCAGAACTCACTTCCGCCCGTCAGGCCCCGGGCCGAGTACAGACCCCGCTCTTTTTCCTGAAATGCGTATTTCGATCTTTACAGGGAACGAACCCGCACTTGCCTCGGAAGGCCGGGAAGTCTACGTCGAAGCGCTTCGGGAGGCCGGGCTCCCCGAATGACCGAGCCTGGCGCTCGCCTCGCCGGGAGTAGCGCAGCAAGCCCGGCGACGATGCCCGGAGGGCGCGCGCGCTCCTCACTGCAGATCATAAGATGCGCTTGCTCGTGCCGAGGGGCTTCGGGCCTCGGCACTGACCGATTGTTTCCAGGCGACGGACATCCCATCGGAGCCAGCTTCCTGACTGCTTCCAACATTCCTGGGACGCGGCACGATCCGGCTCGGCGGCGAAATTGTCGGCCATGTCCAACCACTGCTTCGCTTGACCGGGGTCGGCGACGGCCGCGGCTTCCCGAAACGCGGCGATCGCCCCGGCGATGTCCTCCTGAAGGAGGAGGGCCCAGCCAAGACGGTAGCGCGCCTCGGGTGCGTGCCCATTTATGGCGGTGGCGAGGCGCAATTTGTCAGTCGCGCTGAGGGAAGAGTCGCGGATCGCTCGAACAAGACGAGGGCCCCATTTCTCGTATGCTGTACCGGATCCTGGGGATCGAGGGCGACGGCGATTCGATACTCGTTCTCTGCGCGATCGTATTGCTTGCGGTCACGCAAGATATCGCCCCAGACGCGATGAATGCGCGAATCCCGACCGCCAGCCTCGTCACCCTGGCTACTGCGTGACGCTGGCTATCCGCCTGACGAAGGTTTTGCCTCGGCGGCGGACAGCCCATCGCTGAAGCGAGCGCCAGTGCCTTCGCCCAGCTACCGTAAAAGTAGCACGTTTGACTTCGACGGCAGCTTCTCCGCCTGCTCGAACACCTCGATGGCCTCGTCCAGCCAGCCGGCCTTGGTAAGGGCTTCGCCATACTTGATCATGACGAACTTCCCGTTCGGGTTTGCTCTGATGGCGCGCTCGAAACTAGGGCAGCGCTCGTCGAAGCTGGCACTGCTTAACAAGGCGAACGCCGCGCGAGGTCCATGCTCGGACCTTTATCTTCTGCTTCGACGATTCCACGAGCTGGTCAAGCAGCTTGTCGAGCTCGCTCCACTCACGGGCCTGGTAGAGGTACGACGCCAGAGTAGCAGGAGCGGTCTTCTCGACGATGGCCTGCGCGGACCGTTCGATCAGTTTGTCAAGGCTGGATGACTCGAAGGGTTTCACGAAGTGCCGACTGTCCCAGTAGGTCGGCCCAGGCGGTCGGGGTTGTTGGCGGTTCGATGTCAAACCCAAGAGACACCGCATAGGTTCGCGCCATCAGGCCTTGGGCTTCCTGCTTTATCGTGATCTCGCCGCCGATCCCTGTCGTCGGGCGGCCTGAACAACTTACGCAACATCGAGACGATTGTCTGAATCGTCAGCCCGGACTGCGGCACCTGCAGACTGGATAGCGAGGCGAACTGGCTTTCGGGGCCCGATCTGCTGGCGTTCGACCCGCGTCTTGGCCGTCGAGTGGATGAACTCCACCCTGTCGATCAGCTGCTGGGCGACGCTCGTTCCAGTGTAGCCCTGGTCTTCGAGGGCTTTAGGCACGGTGAAGGAGTCGACGATTATCATGTCCTCCTCGACCGCCTCGCCAGATCGTGTAGCCGATTAACGGGATCGGCGCGACGACCAGGACATTAATGACCAGCCTGCGGACTTCATCGAGGGCCTTGGGCGTACGACCCCACAGCCAGGAAAGGCCGCCGACGCCGGCCATGAGCAGCCAGCCGGTGAAAAGCCAGGACGGCACGATCCGCCAACCGCGAGCTTCCTGCTCGGTGTCCGGACTGTTTGGCATTGTCCTCTTTCCCCTTCCGGTTGTCTCGCCCGACGAGGGGCTTCGGGAAGGACGGCCTAAGCTCGACGATCCTGACGGCAGGGTAGAGCAGCCACTGACAGCGCAAATGTGACTTTAAGACACACTGCTGGCTTTCGCTTCATAGATGACCAGGACCCGCGCGCTTTTGCCGGCAACTCTTTTTGTAAACTTTTCCGGGCGAGACACCCTCTCGCATCCGAACCCGCCCCCCCCATGGGGTGGTCCCCCGGTGGGGGGCTCCCTGGCGCGTACTTGGTGACGTTCGTCGTTCGCAACTGAAGCTGCGGTCCCGACGTAGCAACCTGGGCTCGTCCAGCTCACGTCCGACGTCGCGCCGTTGACGCTTGGACGCGGACGCAGCCTGCGTCTGCCGTTCGAGCGTTGCCGCGACGGGATACCGCCATCTGCTGCGGCACGCCACATCTACGTCTCGGCGCGCCGGCCTGTGCGCCCAGGACGGCGCTCATCGAACGTTTCGGGTGCGCGGCAGCGCGCGGAGCCCGGTCTGCACCGAGGCGGACGGCTCCTACAGATACAGGTGACGGAGCGGAAGAAATGCAAGGAGGATGAGGTCCCGAGGATCGGCGACCGAGTAATCCCCGGCGGAGATCGGGATGGACTGATCGTGTCGACGTATGATGTGGTCAGGGATTGGAGGGAGTAGGAATGAGCAAGCTCGTCTACGGGAAGCTGGCCCCGACGGAGGTCTGGAAGGGATTGCGGATCGACTATTGGCGAGAGACCACCGGAACGTACATTTGGACGATCCCGCTGAAGAACGGTCGAGGCCATCCGTTCCGGCATCCATTTCCCGGAGTTGAACGATGCCCTTCCCTTGGGGCAGGCGAGCCGCAGAACGGCGTAGGAGACCTTAGTTCGACGGCGCTGGTATAAGACGCCGATCGCTTGAGTGTGGCGTCAGCATGGTGATGCGGCGGAAGCCACGGGCCCATTAGCCGCTACAGCATCTCCGCCTTGATCCGCTGGACCGTTCCAGACCCCACCCCGAACTCTGCGGCGATCTTCAAGATGCCCCTGTCCCCCTTCGCCAGGGCCTTCCTGATGCTCGCCTCGGTGCTGGCGGCGATCTTCGGGCCGACCGAGGGTCTTGCCATTGGCGCGGGCACGCTCGAGCCCAGCGTTGACGCGGCTGACGATCATCGACCGCTCGAACTGGGCGAAGACCCCGCACATCTGGAACATGGCCTCTCCCGCTGGCGTCGAGGTGTCCAGGGCCTGCTGGTGGAGGTACAGGCCAACGCCTGCCCCATGGACCTCTCCGAGGAAGGCTGACGAGGTGCTGCAGGGACCTCCCAAGTCGATCCACCGACCACGCGGCGATCATGTCGAACTCGCGGCGTGTTGCGCCCCGGAGCATGCGGTCGAAGGCTGGGCGCTTGTCGCGGTCCTTGGCCCCGCTGATCCCGTGATCGCTGTACTCCTGCACGACCTCCCAGCCTCGGCGCTCGGCGACGGCCAGCAGCTCGCGGCGCTGGTTCTCCACGCTCTGTCCGTCGGTGCTCACCCTGGTGTAGATCGCTACGCGCTTGGGCTTGGTCATGGTGTCGAGAGGTCTCCTTGGTCGAGAGCCTCGATATACGCCCAAGTCTATGCGACAATCAATTGGTTACGGCATAGTTGGTTTGGTCCAGTAGGCTGCGTTGATTTCATTGGCCTTTTCACTCGCCACTACGCCGGGGATTACTGCATAGGCACGGCCACATGCCTACTCGTCCTCGTCTTCGGCCTTCCGATCGTCCGCCAGGTCGATCGGCTCAGCCTGGCGCTTGCGCGCCAGTTCGAGGAGCGCAGTGACATGGCTGTCGTTCAGCTGGCCCGTGAGCTGCAGGCTGCGGTCGATCCATCCCGATGCGATCGTTGCCCAACAGCTCCTCGGCACTGAACGGCAGGGGCCGAACTTGGCCAGCCTCCTGCGCTCGCGTGACTGATCTCGTCGAGGCGGCGCATGCACCCTCACGGGCGTGATCATCCAGCTCCGACGCGGGCCAATTCTCTGCTTCAGCGCCTGTTTTACGGCAGGTTTCCGTAGGTTCGACGGCCTGCTGTTTCAACACACCATCGGAACTATCGGAGTACCCGGCCAAACGAGCGGATTGGGTGCCATTGCCGGTCCTGGCATAGGCCTTGATAAACTTTTCCTGCTTGATGGTGAGGGTGCCTTGACCTCTGAGCACATGACATCCGCTTTGCCGGGCTTCCTGTGAGACGGGCTTGGTCATGTGGGTACTCTATCTCGCCGCGAGGGGCGGTCATGGCCGCCCCTCGACCGAATAATAAAACCAAGTACCGGCATTCTGGTACTTGCGGCTGCGAAGTTGATGATGTCGGCGGGGGCCGGGCCGGTGATGTATGGGGTGGCAGCCGCCGCCACCGCTCACGGCGCCGAGGATCTGGCGTTTCCAATTTGGCGGTAGGTGACGGGTCCGGCGAGGTAGGTCGGCACATCGACCGGCATCAGCGCGATACCGCGGCGTGGCGTGAGGCAGCCAGGGTGCTGCGTGGAGGCGATCTCGGGACCAAGACTGAGCAGTTTTCCATTCAGCTTAGTGATTATATTTCAAGTTATTTACGGTCGGTTCTTGACATTCTTACTGAGGAAGACAAGCTTAGTGATATAACTAATTGAGGATGCCTCAAATGAATTGGCGCCGCGCATTGATTTTCACTTCCGCTTTGCCTTCGTCCTCTCGGCTTGTGGCGATGCTTGGGGCGAACGAGCCGCAGCAGGAGGCGGCATGGGTGCGGGAGCGGGCCTCGCCATTGGTGCGGTCGCTGGCTGGCCCCTGTTGGCTCCAGTTCTTGTGGGCGCTGCGGTTGGAGCGGCAGCATTGGCGCCAGTAACCACGCCCGGCAAAGAGTTCAAGTTTTAGGCGTTGAGCCCATCCGGTAAGGAACAGCCGTCCACTCCGGATAGTGGAGTACGAAGCATGCCCCCACGTGAGCAGCAACGCTTCGTTTCTGTTCTTGGTGGTTCTGATCACCGGTGTTGCAGTGGCAGCCATACGCGAGGGACGCGACGGTTCGATTGCTCACGGCCAGGGTCTCAGCTCAATAGCAAATGCCCTCTATAGTGTTTCGGACACCTGGCGCACATCAGTAAGGTTCCTCGCCGCTGCGTCGTGCGCGGGACTTCCAGAGCGGTAATGGTACCCAGAAGGTTACCCAAGAGCGCTGCTAAAACCCCATAAATACCGCTTGCTTTACATCTTGCCCTGATAGATGCCGATGATCTTGTCGAGCATGTCGAGCGCCTGATCGCGCGGGCGCTGGAAGGTGTTGCGGCCGATGATCGAGCCGTTGGCGCCGCCGTCGCGCAGGCCGCGGATCTCGGTGAACAGGCCCTCGAGGTCCTTGGCCTCGCCGCCGGAGAACACCACGATGCGCCGGCCGTTGAAGGTCGCCTGCATGACGTGCTTGATGCGCGCGGCCAGCGTCGAGATGTCGATCCTGGCCTTCTCGTAGGCGGCCTTGGCCTCGGGCTGCCACAGCACGTCGGTCGGCGGCTTGACCTTGATGATGTGGGCGCCGAGCAGCGCCGCCATGTGGGCGGCGTAGGCGCAGACGTCGAGCGCCGTCTCGCCCGCCTTGTCGAGCTTGCCGCCGCGCGGGTAGGACCACATGACGACGGCGAGGCCGACCGACTTGGCCTCCTCGGCCAGCTCGCGGATCTCCTCCATCATCTCGTACTGGTCTTCCGGAGCCGGGATAGATCGTGAAGCCGATCGCCGAGCAGCCCAGCCGCAGCGCATCGTTCACCGAGGCGGTGACGGCCTGGTCCTTGTTGGTCGACAGGCGAGTTGGCCGAGTTGAGCTTGAGGATGGTCGGGATGGCGCCGGCGAAGGTGTCGGCGCCGGCCTCGAGCGGACCCAGCGGGCGCGGCATAGGCGTTCAGCCCGGCGTCGATCGCGAGCTGGTAGTGATAGTGCGGATCGTAGGCGTCCGGGTTGGGCGCGAAGGAGCGGGCCGGGCCGTGCTCGAAGCCCTGGTCGACGGGCAGGATCACCATCTTGCCCGAGCCGCCCAGCCGGCCGTGCATCAGGATGCGGGCGAGGTTGGCCCTTGGTGCCCGGGCAATCGCTCTCGTAGTTGTCGAGGATCTTCTTGACGGTGCGCGTGATCTTCATCGCCAGCTCCCCAAGGGTTCATTCTGCCCAAAAGCGGCGCCGGTGATAGCGGGCGGGGCCTATTCGTTCAAGCCCTTGCCGGGATAGGGATGCGTGGCCTTCCAGTGGTTGGCGATGTCGAGCCGGCGGGTGACCCAGACGCCCTGCTGCTGCTGGATATAGTCGAGCAGGCGCCACAGTCCCGCGGTGCGGCCGGGATGGCCGATCAGGCGCATGATGCAGGCCGACCGACATCATCTTGGGGCTGCGTGGCGCCCTCCTTGTAGAGCACGTCGAAGGCGTCGCGGCACCAGGCGTGAACCACTGGTCGGACGTGGCTCATGCCGGCGGCGTACTTGCCGTCGTTGTTGGTGAGCGAGTAGGGCACGATGAGGTGCGGCTTGCCCTGCGACGGTCTGCCAGAACGGCAGCTCGTCGCCGTAATAGTCGCTGTCGTAGGTGAAGCCGCCATGCTCGACCAGCAGGCGGCGCGTGTTGACGCTGGGTCCATAGCGGCAATACCAGCCGGCCGGCGCGCTCGCCGACGGTCTGCTTGCAGCGACTTCACCGCCTTGGCGATGTGCTCGCGCTCCTCGGCCTCGCTCAGCTGGAAATGGCTGCACCCAGCGCCAGCCGTGGCAGCAGACGTCGAAGCCCGACTTCCTGATCGCCTCGGCGGCCGGCTTGTTGCGCTCGAGCGCCAGCGCGCAGCCGAACACGGTCATCGGCAGGCCGCGCTCCTGGAAGGCGCGCATCATGCGCCAGAAGCCGACGCGGCTGCCGAACTCGAACATGCCTTCGGCCGGCGAGGTCGCGGCCCTTCAGCCCCATGCGAGGACTGGTCGATTCGGTGAGGCCGGTCTCGGTGTAGCCCTCGCCGTCCTGCATCGGACGGTTCCGAGCCCTCCTCGTAGTTCATCGACGAAGTTGACGGCGACGCGCGCGCCGTCCGGCCACTTGGGATCGGGCGGGTTGGCGCCGTAGCCCACGAGGTCGCGTGTCGGCTGCCAGCTCATGTCGGTCTCCTCACCAGTTCGGCGCCCATCTGACGGGCGATGTCGGCGATCTTGTCGTTGGGCTGGCTCATCGAGATCCGCTTCACGCCGGCGCGCAGGCAGGCCAGCGCATAGCCCGGCGCATCGCCGCAATCGACGATCAGCGTGAAGTCGACGTCGGGAATTCCTCGCGCGCGCGCTCCTGCAGGGCGCGCGAGATAGCCCGCGCCGTAGAACGACGCGGCGTCCTCGGGCGTGATCAGGACCGGCGATGTCTTCTCTTCGCGTGCGCGTCTGCAACGCGCGCCTCCGTCTGTCGCCAATCCCTGCACCGATGATCACAGGTCTGCCCGCCATGCCGGCGAGACTACTCGTTCAACCCGTTGCGGATAGATCGACCGAGATTGTTGGAACCATGGCGCGCTATCGCAGTGGCGAAGAATGACGCTCGCTTGGGCGCGGCGATTATGAATGCAGGCATCGGTTCGTTCGCAATGCAGGGGATCCGTGAAAAGACTTAACCGCCTACTGCCATTTCCGCGCTGTAATTAGGGGATGAGAGGCATGCGTGACGACAGTCTTCTGGTCGTCGTCGCCTGCGCGGCCCTGATCGCCTGCGCGCCAGCTCCGGTACAGCGCACATACCCATCTTTCTGCCTCCGCCTACGCCGCATTGCCCAGCCGCCGCCCGGCGCTCCGATCGAGCCCGGCCGGCCAGTCAGGCTCAATGCCCGCCAGCAGCAGGCCGTCGTGGTGGGCGTGGTGAAATGGATGAAGGATCCAGCTTCGATCAGTTTCGCGGGATAGAGGCAGTCAAAACAGTCGCAGCCTGATCGCGGTTTGCGGCTTGGTGAACGGGCGCAATACACGGCGAGGACACTTCGTCGGCTTCCAGCCGTTGGTTGGCGTCGCTGATGGGGCCGGGCGCCGATGCCGATTTCGTTTTGGTCGGCATCGGCTCGTCCAACCAGGAGCGCACCGAGGTAACTTCGCTTTGCCGTGCGAGCGGGATCTGCAGGGTCGAGTGAGGGCGGCTCGCGCCCGCCCGGCCGGGCCGCGCGGCACAACCAGTACGGGCAAATAGCTGGAAATGGGTCACCGGATAGGTGCGACTGACGCGTGCTCGGTCAGCACAGAATGTGTGTGGGTTCAGATCATCGGCAAATACCTTGCGCCGCAAAATCAAAAGGACCTGAGGAGTCATGGCTCAGTGCCGGTATCGTTGGCCCGCCTCTACCTGATCAGCCACCCTTAGGGGGCGGAACGGATTCAGTCCGTGTCCTTATCGTCGAAGATGACGAGGACTACCGCGAGATCGTCGGTGAGCGAGCTGTCGTGGCATGGATTTGTCGTCCGCAGCTTTGCCGATGGCGCGTCGCTGCTCGGCTCGCTCGATACCGCCGCCGATGCCGATCGTCATCGTCCTCGACTGGAGGCTTCCGAATATTTCGGGCATCGACCTGCTACCGGAACTGCGCCAGCGCGGCGTGAACCTGCCAGTGGTGTTCCTGACGAGCCACGCCCGACCCGGCGTACGAGAAACTCGCCTTCGAGCGCGGTGCGCTCGACTTCATCGACAAGACACGCGGCGTGGAGTTTCTCGGCCAGAGCGTCTCAGGCTGGTGTCCAAACATTGCAAACCCGCCGCCAACCCCCCAAGGCCGCGCAAGCCCAAGACCGGCAAGCTCCAAGGTCGCCAAGCCCATCGTGCACCGAGCAAGCGCGTTCGCTCGGGAACTTCGACAAGGTTCGCGGCGATGAGTGCCGAAGCATCGAATAGTACTACGGGGATAGAGGCAGATCGTAGGACCACTCTCTTTTGAAGGAGTAGTTGCTGCGGATCAAGCAAGCAGGAATCGAAAGCATTTGGTGTGGACGCAAGGGATGCTTCAATGGGCTGACGCGAAGACGGTTCCCGCGTTTACCGATTTGTTGTCGAACCAGACCGCCGCCCTTGCCGTCGTCGCTCCTGTCTGAGGGCGAAGCGAGGATGCGGCTTGCGAGCGCGGCCTCGCCACCCGTATTGAGCGCACCGCCTGTCTTGCGCCAGGACCCCAGGAGAAGCGCAACCGCCGAAGTGCTTCTCGTCCGCAACACGAGCACGCCCGGCATGGCGGCGGCGAATACTGGGGCATCGGATCAACCGTCGCCGTTGTTTTCGGCGTTCTTGCGTTCTTTGGGGCAATGGGCGGAGTTGGCAGCGGTGACCACGCATTCGAGCGATTGCTGACAGCCGGATCCCGTCTTGATCTGGGGCGCTCGCCTACAGGTCGACAAGGCAGCGCCGACTTGGCGAAGTGGCATCGACGCCATTGCGTCGCGTCGGGGAGGGCGTCGCGATTCTACTGCTGCTGCTGACTGTGCTCCTGCAAAGGACCTCGAAAACCAAATTGTGACCGAGCCGTTGGCGCTGTGCATCACCCGTGCTGCTGTGGCCTCTCCCGTGTGGGCCACCGTATCTCCGCGCTGCCCTATGGCTGCGCTGGCCGATCCAGCTTCCGTGTGGTACAGCGCACGTTCACTCAGTTCAGCCCCTTGCCCGGATAGGGATGGGTCTTGATCCAGTGCCGGGCGATCTCGACGCGCTTGGTGATCCACACGCCCTCGTGCTTCTGCATGTAGTCGAGCAGCCGCTCCAGGCCGACGGCGCGGCCGGGATGGCCGATCAGGCGCATGTGCATGCCGACCGACATCATGCTTGCGGCTGCGTCGCGCCCTCGCGGTAGAGCATGTCGAAGGCGTCGCTGCACGCAGCGCGAACCACTGGTCGGCAGTTGCCGATGCCGGCCATGTACTTGCCGTCGTTGGTGGTGAGCGAATAGGGCACGACCAGCTGCGGCCTTGCCGTCGACCGTTCATCCAGAACGGCAGCTCGTCGCCGTAGTAGTCGCTGTCGTAGAGGAAGCCGCCTTCCTCGACGAGCAGGCGGCGCGTGTTCACGCCCGGTCCATAGCGGCAGTACCAGCCAGCGGGCGCGCGGCCGATCATCTTCTCGGTCGAGGCGATGGCCTTGCGGATGTGCTCGCGCTCCTCGGCTTCGCTCGAGCTCGTAGTGCTTGATCCAGCGCCAGCCGTGCGAGCAGACGTCGTGGCCGGCCTTGCGCTGATCGCGGCCGAGGCCTCGGGATTGCGCTCGAAGGCGAGCCCGCAGCCGTAGCATCGTCATCGGCAAGCTCGCGCTCGCTGGAACAGGCGCATCAGGCGCCAGAAGCCGACCCGGCTGCCGTACTCGAACAGGCTTTCGCCGGCGAGGTCGCGGCCCTTGATGGTCTGGCCCATGCCGTGCGCCTCGGTGAGGCCGGTATCGGTGTGGCCCTCGCCGTCCTGCATCGAGGGCTCGGAGCCTTCCTCGTAGTTCATGCACGAAGTTGACGGCGAGCCGCGCGCCGTTCGGCCATTTGGGATCGGGCGTGTTGGCGCCGTAGCCGACGAAATCGCGGCGGACGTCGTAGGGCATTCGCGACAGGTCTCCGGATCAGGAGATGCGGATGGTGAAGGGCTCGACCGGCACGAACTCCTCGTCGCCCTGGCCGCCGGCGCGCCACATGAAGACGGCGAAGCGGCCGGGCTTGTCGAGCACGGTCAGGCCGTGGTGCCAGGTGTTGGGCTTGTAGGTGACGCCCTGCTTGCCGGTGGCGATGAAGGCGCGCACGCCGCTGAGTGTCGGGGCCGCCCGCCGCGGCGTGCGGCGCCACGACGATCAGCCAGCGCGCGACGTCGACCGGCACGAAGGTCTGCGAGGAGAATTCGTGGCGCTCCAGCAGCTCGGCCTGCAGCGGCCGGTCGGGCGTCTCGGCCTTGAGGCTGACCGACAGGCTGGGCTGCGCGTCGGGCCGCAGGTTGCCCAGCGCGTCCTCGTAGTAGGTGCGGCCGGCCTCGCTCGGGATGTCGATCACGTCGCCGAAGGGCGCGAAGGCTTCCCGGGTCAGCGGCTGCGGGTCGATCTCCATGGTCGCACTCCCTTAATCGCGCATGCGGCGGGTCAGCCCACCGTCCATTCCATGATCAGCATCAGCACGAAGGCCGCGGCGATCAAGACGCCGGACACCGCGGCGACCCGCACGTCGAGAGTCGATTCCATCATGCCCCACATGCGGATCGGCAGGGTGTCGGTGCGGGCGTTGGACAGGAACAGCGAGACCGGCACGTTGTCGATCGAGGCCATGAAGGCCAGGAACGCGCCGGCGGCGATGCCGGGCGCGATCAGCGGCAGGGTCACGCGGCGCAGCGTGTAGAACCACGAGGCGCCCAGGCTCTGCGAGGATCGAGCAGGGCCGGATCGAGCTGCGAGAGGCTGGCCGTCGTGGTGCGCAGGATGAAGGGCATGGTCACGATCAGGTGGCCGGCGATCATCAGGTCGAGCGAGGGCCGAAAGCCCAGCAGTCGAGAAGTAGACCAGCGCCGCCAGGCCGAAGGTGATGCCCGGCAGGACCAGCGGCGACATGAAGAAATTGTCGGCGACGCGCGCCGATCTTCGCGGCGGTTGCGCGCCAGGCCGAGCGACGCCAGCGTCGCCAGCACGACGCCGAACAGGGTCGAGATAGCACGCGACCTGCAGCGAGTTGCACGGCCGCCTTGTGGATCTGGCGCGACTTCGCCGGCGTCGAACAGCTGCTCGTACCAGCCGAAGGAGAAGCCGGTGCGGCGGGAACTTGAGCGAGCGGCCCTCGGTGAACGACGTCATCAGCACGATCGACGACCGGCGCCACGATGATGCAGCACGGCGAGCGATCGCCAGGCCGCCGATCACGAGGCCGTAGGAGAGGTCGCCGAAGCTGCGGCGCCGGCCATGTCCTCAGCCATGGAGATAGCCGCCCGAGCGGCGGCCGAGCTAGGAGAGGGCGGCGATCACCGACAGCACGGAGACGACCAGCGACAGCGAGGCCACGGCGGCGAGCGGCCAGTTGTAGACGACCAGCGACTGCTGCCAGATCAGCAGCGGCAGGTAGATGAGGCGCACGCCGCCGATCACGGTCTGCGAGATGAAGGCCGTGGTCGAGCTGGCGAACACCAGCAGGCAGCCGGCGACCAGGCCCGGCATGCTGAGCGGCAGGATGACGGTGAACAGCGTGCGCCAGCGCGAGGCGCCGAGCGCCGCCGAGGCGTCGCGCAGGTTGGGATCGAGCCGCGACATCACGCTGATCAGCGGCAGCAGCATCAGCGGCATCTCGATCTGGGTCAGCGAGATCACCAGGCCGAGCTCGGTCTGCAGCAGGCGCAGCGGCTCGGAGATGATGCCGAGGCCACAGCAGCGCCTGGTTGACCACGCCCTCGCGGCCCAGCACCACGATCCAGGCGAAGGTGCGGACCACGACCGAGAGCAGCAGCGGCATCACGATGATGAAGATCAGCACCTTCTGCAGGCGCGCCGGCAGGTCGAGATAGACCAGCGCCAGCGGATAGCCGATCAGCACGGTGGCGCACACGGTCTTGACGCCGAGCAGCAGCGTGTCGCCGATCACCTTGTAGTTGAAGGGATCGCCGAAGAACTTGATCCAGCTGCCGAAGCCCGGCTGGGTGATCTTGTCGTCGTTGAAGAAGCTCACGCCGACCAGCAGCAGCAGCGGCGCGAGGAAGAGCGCGGCGAAGGCCAGCGCCAGCGGCAGCGCGAGCTGCCACTCGTCGAGTTTCACCAGATAGCGGCGAAGGCTGCCGCCGCGTCTCAGCCGGCGAGTGTCGGCTGGTCGAGGCGCCATCGGTCATTTTGCCATTTCCTTGTTGAACTTCTCGATCCAGGCGGCGCGCAGCGGATTGATCTGGCCCAGTCGTGCTCGACGTACTTCGTCATCTCGTCGAGGCTCTTCATCGGCAGGTCGGCCGGCAGGACGACGTCCTTGTTGATCGGAATGAAGTTGTAGGGCGGCTTGGTCAGCGCCTCCTGCACTTCCTTGCCGACCACCAGGTCGAGATACTTGTAGGCGTTGGCCGAGCTCGGCCGTGCCCTTGGCGATGTGCATGGTCGTGTAGAAGGCGATGGCGCCGCTCTCCGGCTTGACGAACTCGACGTCGATGCCCTTGCCCTTGAGCGTCGCGACCGTCTGGGTGTTGGTGTACATCACGTCGCACTGGCCTTGCTGGAACAGGCCGCGGCATCGCCGCCGGCAGGCCGACCGCGGCGACCTTGGGCAGCACCTTCTTCAGCTCGACCAGCGCCGGATCGACGTTGGTCAGCGAGCCGCCGAACAGCTTGGAGAGCTCGATCAGCGACGACGTGCCGAAGGTGGTCTGGAAGCCGGTGAGGCCGAGTCGCGAAACCCACGGATCCTTCAGCAGGTCCGCCCAGCCCTTGGGCGCCGGCACCTTCTTCGGGTTGTAGGCGATGCCGACGACCTGGGCGCCGACATGCGACGCCGTAATCGTCGGCGAAGCCGGCGGGATCTTGGAGAGGTTCGCGAGCTTCTTGCCGTCGAACTTCTCGAACAGGCCGCCCTCGATGCCGACGATGCGCGGGCCGGGATCGAGCACGAAGACGTCGAACGGCGGCGCGCCGCGCGCGGCCTTGGCCTTGCCGATCTGGTCCATGGCGAACAGCGGCGCCAGTTCGAGGTCGATGTCCTCCTTCTTCTTGAGCAGCGGCAGCGACGACGGTGCGGTAGGCGTCTTCCCAGGTGCCGGGATAGGTCGTGGCGACGACGCTGCCCTTGGCGAAGGCGGCGCCGGGCAGGAGGGACGCGCCGCCGAGGGCGGACGCGCCGGCGAGCAGGCTTCTACGGCTGAAAGATTGCCTCATCATGGAGTCACTCCGTTGCTGACTGGGTGGAACGCGGGAAAAGCGAGGGCGGGCATCGGGCGCCAGCGCGCAGAAGCCGCGGGCGGCGCCGGCCGGCGCGCGCAGGCGCGGCTCGACGATCTTGAGCGCCACGCCGTCGGCGGTGCGCGCCTCGTGGATGATCTGCGAGCCGAGCGGCAGGCTGAGGCCGGGCTCGATCGGCCAGCTTCTCGGCCGTGGCGACGGGCGACAGCGCGAGCTGCTCGGGCCGCACGGAGAGCAGGCACGGCGGCGCCGGCCGCGATGCCGTCGGCAGCGGGCAGGCGCAGGCTGGCGCCGGCGTCGAGCGCCACGGTGGCGACATGGTTGTCGACGCGCCGGCGACCTTGCCGGGCAGCAGGTTGGTCGTGCCGATGAAGCCGTTGACGAACAGCGTCTGCGGCCGGTCGTAGATCGCGACCGGCGTGTCGAACTGCTCGACCGTGCCCTTGTTCATCACCGCGATGCGGTCGGCGACGCTCATCGCCTCGTCCTGGTCGTGCGTCACCAGGATGGTGGTGAGGCCGAGCTGGCGCTGCAGGCGCTTGACCTCGATCTGCATGTCGAGCCGCAGGTTGCGGTCGAGCGCGGCGAACGGCTCGTCGAGCAGCAGGATCGACGGCTCGACGGCGAGCGCGCGGGCGAGCGCCACGCGCTGCTGCTGGCCGCCCGAAAGCTGGCGCGGCAGGCGCTCGCGGAAGGCGCCGAGCTGCACCATGTCGAGCATGCGCGCCACGCGCTCGTCGACGGCGCCGCCGCGCTGGCCGCGGGCGCGCAGGCCGTAGGCCACGTTCTCCGTCACCGTCATGTGCGGGAACAGGGCGTAGTTCTGGAAGACGATGCCGACGTTGCGCTGGTTGGCCGGCAGATGGTCGATGGCGGCGCCGTCGACCCGCACGCGGCCGCGCGGCCTGGCGGACGAAGCCCGCGATGACGCGCAGCAGGGTGGTCTTGCCGCAGCCCGACGGGCCGAGCAGCGCCACGACCTCGCCCGGCTCGATGGCGAGCGTCGACGCCGTCGACGGCGAGCGCCTGAGCCGTAGCGGACGGTCAGGTCCTCGACGTCGAGCGTGCGCGCCGCAGGCGGGCGCGGCCGCGGGCGATTCAACACTTTGGATCGATTGCACGCCGCCTGCCTCCTCCGTCGGAAGGAGGCAAGGCCGTGCCAAGGCTGTCAAGCCTGTCTTGGTCGATCGGGCTTGGTCAGCCGAGCTTGCCCATCGCCACGGCCGTGTCGGCCATGCGGTTGGAGAAGCCCCATTCGTTGTCGTACCAGCGCGATGACGCGCACGAAGCGTGCCGTCCATGACCTTGGTCTGGTCCATGTGGAAGGTCGACGAGTGCGGGTCGTGGTTGAAGTCGATCGAGACCGTTGGGCTCGTCGGTCCAGGCCAGGATGCTCTTGAGCTGGTTCGGCGGCGGCGGCTATCACCGCCTTGTTGATCTCGTCGCTCGTCGGTCGCGCGCTTGGCGACGAACCTGAAGTCGATCATCGAGACGTTGGGCGTCGGCACGCGGATCGGCGACGCCGTCGAGCTTGCCGTTGCAGCTCGGGCAGCACCAGGCCGACCGCCTTGGCGGCGCCGGTCGAGGTCGGGATCATCGATCAGCGCCGGCGGCGCGGGCGCGGTAGAGATCCTTGTGCATGGTGTCGAGCGTCGGCTGGTCGCCGGTGTAGGCGTGGATCGTCGTCATGAAGCCGTGCTCGATGCCGACCGCGTCGTTCAGCACCTTGGCGACCGGCGCCAGGCAGTTGGTCGTGCACGAGGCGTTCGAGACGACGACGTGGTCCTTGGTGAGCTTGTCGTGGTTGACGCCGTAGACGACCGTGAGGTCGGCGTTGTCGGCCGGCGCGGAGACCAGCACGCGCTTGGCGCCGGCGTCGATATGGGCCGTCGCCGCCTTCTTCGAGGTGAAGAAGCCGGTGCACTCCAGCGCGATGTCGACGCCCAGCGCCTTGTGCGGCAGCTTGGCGGGATCGCGCTCGGCGGTGACCTTCATCTTGCCGCGGCCGACATCGATCGTGTCGCCGTCGACCTTGACCTCGCGCGTTGAAGCGGCCGTGCACCGGAGTCGAAGCGGAACAGGTGGGCGTTGGTCTCGACCGGGCCGAGATCGTTGATCGACACGACCTCGATGTCCTTGCGGCCCGATCTCGATGATGGCGCGCATGACGTTGCGGCCGATGCGCCCGAAGCCGTTGATTGCAACCCGAACTGCCATGTCTTCCTCCGTTAGCTGCCGAGCCGGCGCGCCGCGTCGGCGATCGCCTCGGCCGTGATGCCGAAATGCTTGTAGAGGTCGGCGGCCTTGGCCGAGGCGCCAAAGCCCTTCATGCCGACAAAGGCGCCCTGCGTGCCGAGCCAGCGCTCCCAGCCGAAGCCGCCGGCCGCCTCGCAGGCGACCCGCACCGTGCCGTCGCCGCCCATGACCTGCTGCCGATAGGCTGTCGTCCTGCGCCGGCGAACAGCTCCCATGACGGCATGGACACGACCGCGGCCGAGATGCCGTCCTTGGCCAGAAGATCGCGCGCCGCGACGGCGAGATGGACTTCCGAGCCCGAGGCGATCAGGCGGACGGCGGCCGAAGCGTCGCCCGCCAGGATGTACGCGCCGCGGGCGCAGAGGTTGCCGTCGCCGGCGCCGCGCAGCGTCGGCAGGTTCTGGCGCGTGAGCGCGATGACGCTCGGGCTTGCTTCTTCGACTCGAGCGCGATCTGCCAGCACTCCGCCGTCTCGATGGCGTCGGCCGGACGCATCACCTGCAGGCCGGGAATGGCGCGCAGCGCCGCCAGATGCTCGACCGGCTGGTGCGTCGGGCCGTCCTCGCCCAGCCCGATCGAATCGTGGGTCATCACGTAGATGACGCGCAGTGCCCATCAGCGCCGCCAGGCGGATCGAGGGGCGGCAGTAGTCGGTGAACACCAGGAAGGTGCCGCCGTAGGGGATGACGCCGCCATGCAGCGCCATGCCGTTCATGGCGGCGGCCATGCGCGTGCTCGCGGATGCCGTAATGGACGTAGCGGCCGGCCGCGATCGGCGCGCGTCATCTGCCTTGAGCGTCGCGGTCTTGGTGTTGTTCGAGCCGGTGAGGTCGGCCGAGCCGCCCACCGTGTCGGGCAGCACCGGATTGATGACCTCGAGCGCCTCCTGGCTCGACTTGCGCGTGGCCCAGCTGGGCTTCTCGGCCGCGACCTTGGCCTTGAAGGCCGTGATCGCCTCGCCGACGGCCGGCGGGATGTCGCCCTTCAGGCGGCGGTCGAACTCGGCGCGATCGGCCTCGGCCATGGCGGCATGGCGCTTGGCCCATTTGCGCCGCGCCGACTTTGCCGCGCGCGCCGATCTTGCGCCAGGCGCTGAAGATCGGCTCGGGGATGTCGAACGGCGGGTAGTTCCAGCCGAGCTTCTGGCGGGCGCCCGCGACCTCGTCCTTGCCGAGCGGCGAGCCGTGCGTGGCGGCGGTGCCGGCCTTGGTCGGCGCGCCGTAGCCGATCACCGTCTTGCAGGCGATCAGCGAGGGCTTGTCGGTGACGTTGCGCGCCTTGCGGATGGCGCGCGTGACGGCGTCGGGGTCGAGGCCGTCGACCGCCTGCACGTGCCAGCCGGCGGCGGCGAAGCGCTTCTTGTGGTCCTCCGAGGTCGACTGAGCGAGGTCGGCCCGTCGATCGAGATGCCGTTGTCGTCGAACAGCACGATCAGGCGGCCGAGCCCGAGATGGCCGGCCAGGGTGATCGCCTCCTGGCCGATGCCTTCCATCAGGCAGCCGTCGCCGCACGATGACGTAGGTGTAGTGATCGACGACGTCGCGGCCGAAGCGCTCGGCGAGCAGGCGCTCGGCCAGCGCGAAGCCCACCGAGTTGCCGAGGCCCTGGCCGAGCGGGCCGGTGGTGGTCTCGATGCCGCTGGCGTGGCCGTATTCGGGATGGCCGGCGGTGCGGCTGCCGAGCTGGCGAAACTGCTTCAGCTCGTCGAGCGTCATGTCGGCGTAGCCGGTGAGATGCAGCAGCGCGTAGAGCAGCATCGAGCCGTGGCCGGCCGACAGGATGAAGCGGTCGCGGTCGGGCCAGTGCGGCTCCGACGGGTCGAACTTCAGGAACTTGGTGAACAGGACCGTGGCGACGTCGGCCATGCCCATCGGCATGCCGGGATGACCGGAGTCCGCCTGCTGCACGGCGTCCATGGCCAGGGCCCTGATGGCGTTCGCCATGTCGCGGCGGGCGGCGGTTTGTTCGGTCATTTTATGCAGGCGCCGTACGGTTTTTTGAGGTGGCGCGCAACATGCCGACCGCACTTTGGCGCGTCAATGCGCAAAACCGTCGGCGCAAGCAACATCTAGCGCACCACGATGCTCCACAGGCGCCAGATGTTGACCGCTCACGGGTGCTCAACTTATCCTTCACGCGATGGAGCAGATGCAGCCGGGAGACCAACTGCCATCCGCCGGCGGGGAGCGATGTCCAAGGCAGCCAGTGCGAAGGACCGCGTGGACAGTGCGCTCAGCCGGCTGGAATCGATGGTGGAAGAGCGCCTGCGCGCTGAATCGGCCGCGGGCCGACGAGATGGCGAAAGCGTCTCAACAAGCTCGAACGCCAGCACGACGAACTGAAGAAGGTGGCGATCGAGGTCGAAGGCCGGCTGGAGCGGGCGATGGAATACATCCGCTCGCTGCTGGCGGCCGACCAGAAGTAACGAACCCACCGCTGCTCCCAACCTCGGAGGTGCTTCGCCCGGACGCGACGTGTCAGACTGTGACTCCCCTCAAACGCCGATAAGGCGCAATAAAAGGAGTAGCGGACAATGCCGCAGGTATCGATTCAGATCGCCAATCGTACCTACGAACTCGCCTGTGGCGACGGCGAGGAAGAGCGGGTCCAGGAACTGGCCGCCTATGTCGACGAAAAGGTCGGCGAATTGCGCAAGCAGCTTCCGGGCGCTCCCGAAATCAAGCTGATGGTCTTCGCCTCGCTGATTGCTGGCCGATGAGAGCCGCGAGGCGCGCGGCATGGCCAAGGCGGCCGAGAGCGCGCGCGCCAGCGCCACCGACAGCGCCGAGACGCTGGCCACGGCGCTCGAGGACCTGATCACCTCGCGGGTCGACAAGATGTCCAAGAAGGTGAGCGGCGCGGCCTGAGCAGCCGGCCCTTGTTGCCGTGGCCGCATTGCGGCGACCGGCCCCGAGTGCCTAGATTGGCGTGGGGCGGATTTCTGCGCGGTGCGTGGTTCGCTTAAAACCCCGGGGCCAATAAGATCTCCTGGGAACTGTTCCTGGCCTTGACCGTGGTCTTGGCTACACGGTGCCCACCTGCACTAGCAGGCCTTGGAGGTTCTCACGAACCACGGCCCATCGTGGAGCCGCCCCACCTTGCCTTCTCCCGACATGACCCTGATCGACGACAAGCGCACGCTGCGCAGCGCCATGCTGGCCTGGCGCGGCGCGCTCGCCCCGGACGAACGCCGCGCCGCCGCCGACGGCCTGCTCGCGCACGCTTGCGGCGCGAGCGGCCCGTTCGAGACGCCGGCGGTGGTGTCGGGCTTCTGGCCGATCAAGGAGGAGATCGACATCCGGCCGCTGATGATCGAGCTGTTCAACGCGGGCTGCCAGCTGGCGCTGCCGGTCGTGCAGGGCCGCGGCAAGCCGCTGCTGTTTCGCGCCTGGCGCCCGGGCGATCCGCTCGAGGCCGGGCGTGTTCGGCACCCTGCAGCCCTCGGCCCGGCGCGAGACCGTGGAACCCGATGCGCTGATCGTGCCGCTGCTGGCCTGCGACGAGGAGGGCTGGCGGCTGGGCTATGGCGGCGGCTTCTACGACCGCACGCTCGCCGGCCTGCGCGCGCGACGCCAGGTGACGGCGGTCGGCGTCGGCTTCGACGCACAGCTCGTGCCCGAGGTTCCGCATGGGCCGGACGATCAGCAGCTCGATTGGTTGTTGACCGACCGGCGTGCTTGCGCCTTTGTCTAGCGCATGAAGGTTCTGTTCTGCGGCGACATCGTCGGCCGTGCCGGCCGCGATGCGGTGATCAAGGAAGTGCCGCGACTGCGCCGCGAGCTCGGCCTCGATTTCGTGGCGGTCAACGGCGAGAACGCGGCGGCGGGCTTCGGCATCACCGCCAAGATCTGCGCCGAGCTGCACGAGGCGGGCGTCGACTGCATCACCACCGGCAACCACGTCTGGGACCAGCGCGAGATCATGCCCTACATCGCCCAGGACAAGCGGCTGCTGCGGCCGATCAACTTTCCGCCCGGCACGCCCGGCTGGGGCGCCAACCTGTTCCAGACCGCACGCGGCCAGAAGATCGTGGTGATCAACGTCATGTGCCGGCTGTTCATGGACGCGCTCGACGATCCGTTCCGCGCCATCGACGCCGGAACTCTCGAAGTACGCGCTGGGCGGCTCGGCGCAATTCATCCTGGTCGACGTCCATGGCGAGGCGACCAGCGAGAAGCAGTCGATGGGCCACTATTGCGACGGCCGCGTCTCGGCCGTGCTGGGCACGCACAGCCACATCCCGACCGCCGATGCGCTGGGTGCTGCCCGGCGGCACCGCCTATCAGACCGACGTCGGCATGTGCGGCGACTACGATTCGGTGATCGGCATGAAGAAGGAGATCGCCGTGCAGCGCTTCATCAGGAAGATGCCCGGCGAACGCCTGGCGCCGGCCGAAGGCGAGGGGACTTTATGCGCGGCGGTGGTAGAAACCGACGACCGGACCGGCCTGGCGCCGGTCGGTGCGCCCGCTCCGGCTGGGCGGCCGGCTGGCGCCCACGACCTAGATTGCAGCATCTTGTATCCCACAGGCCCGATATCTACCTATTAGAGGTATCTTGAAGACCCTCGTTGACGGCCTGGGGAAAAATCGGCATCCTTTTGATGTTAAACGATTTTTCGCCGCGTTGGCGGACTGTCTTCAAGGTTAGAGGGGGCGTCGGAATCTAGGTTCCGACGTTTTTAGCGGGGGCTTCGGCCCCCGCCTTTTTGTGCCGAGCGCCGTTTGCACGGTCTCTAACACTCCCAAAACCTACGAGAAGTGGTATAGCCGGCCCATCACGTCACTCAATCTGGTTGTCGGGCGATGGCGGGCCATTCCCAATTCAAGAACATCATGCACCGCAAAGGGCGTCAGGACGCCCAGCGGGCCAAGATCTTCACCAAGCTGATCCGCGAAATCACCACGGCGGCGCGGCTTGGCGCGGCCGATCCGAACGCCAATCCGCGCCTGCGGGCGGCGATGATCGCGGCGCGCGAAAACAACATGACGCGCGACACGATCGATCGCGCCATCAAGCGCGGCTCGGGCATCGACGCCGACGCCAACTACGACGAGGTCCGCTACGAGGGCTACGGCCCGGGCGGCGTGGCGCTGATCGTCGAGGCCTTGACCAACAACCGCAACCGCACGGCCGGCGAGGTCCGCTCGAGCTTCAGCAAGTACGGCGGCAATCTCGGCGAGACCAACAGCGTGTCCTTCATGTTCGACCGGCTGGGCGAGTTCCGCTTTCCGCTCGCGGTCGGCACGGCCGACGACGTGCTGGAGAAGGCGATCGAAGCCGGCGCCGACGACGTGGTGAGCGGCGAGGGCGCCGACGGCATGCACGAGATCTACTGCGCCCAGGAGAATTTCAACGCCGTCCGCGAGGCGCTCGAGAAGTCGCTGGGCCAGCCGTCGGCCGCCAAGCTGATGTGGCGGCCCAAGACGACCGACGCCGGTCGAGGGCGAGATCGGTCCAGACGCTGCTCGACCTCATCGCCGCCCTCGAAGACAACGACGACGTCCAGAACGTCTACGCCAATTTCGAGGTGTCGGACGACGCTCTGGCGAAGTTCGCGGCCTGAAGCGCCGGCGATGAGACTGATCGGCCTCGATCCCGGTCTGCGGCTGACCGGCTGGGGCGTGATCGAAGTCGAGGGCAACCGGCTGCGCCACGTGGCGCATGGCGTGGTCCGGGTGGCCGCCACCGGGCACGCTGGCCGAGCGGCTGCGGGAACTGTTCGACGGCGTTGCCGCCATCGTCGAGGCGCAGCGGCCGCTCGAGGCGGCGGTCGAGGAGACCTTCGTGAACATCAATGCCGGATCGACGCTGAAGCTCGGCCAGGCGCGCGGCGTCGTCGTGCTGGCGCCGGCGCGGGCCGGCCTGCCGGTGTTCGAATATGCCGCCAACCTGGTGAAGAAGTCGGTGACCGGCGCGGGCCACGCCGACAAGCGCCAGATCGCCATGATGGTCGGCCGCCTGCTGCCCGGCGTCGAGGCCACGCGCCGATGCCGCCGATGCGCTGGCCGTCGCGATCTGCCACGCCCATCATCGCGCCACCGCCAAGCGGCGTGGAGGCGGCGCTTTGATCGCCAAGCTGAAAGGCGTCGTCGATACCGTCGACGCCGACAGCGCGATCGTCGATGTCGGCGGCGTCGGCTACCTGGTCTCGGCCTCGGCCCGCACGCTTGCGCGAGCTGGCGGTCGGGCGATGCAGTGACGGTGCTGGTCGAGACCATCGTGCGCGAGGACGCGATCGCGCTCTACGGCTTCCTCGAGACCGCCGAGCGCGACTGGTTCCGCATCCTGACGACGGTGCAGGGCGTCGGCGCCAGGGTGGCGCTGTCGATCCTCTCGACGCTGTCGCCCGACGAGATCGCCCGCGCCATCGCCGCCCAGGATCGCGCGACGCTCAGCCGTCCGGCGGGCGTCGGGCCCAAGCTCGCGGCGCGGCTCGCCACCGAGCTCAAGGACAAGGCGGCCGCCTTCGGCGTGGCGCCATTGGGCAAGGGCGCTGAGGCGCCGGCGATGCCGGCCGGCTCGATCAACGAGGACGCGGTCTCGGCCCTGGTCAATCTCGGCTACAAGCGCGTCGAGGCGTTCGGCGCGGTGGCGCGCGTGACGCAGCGCCTGGGCGCTGAGGCCAGGCTCGATGCCGTGATCCGGGCCGGCCTGCAGGAGCTGGCGCGATGAACGACGCGCGCCCGATCGCCTGGTGACGGCCAAGCGCGCCGAGGAGGATGCGGCGGAACTGGCGCTGCGTCCGCAGACGCTCGACGACTTCATCGGCCAGAAGCAGGTCCGCGAGAACCTGAAGATCTTCATCGCCGCCGCCAAGTCGCGCGGCGAGGCGCTCGACCACGTGCTGTTCCACGGCCCGCCCGGCCTCGGCAAGACGACCCTGGCGCAGATCGTGGCGCGCGAGATGGGCGTGGGCTTCCGCGCCACGTCGGGGCCGGTGATCCAGAAGGCGGGCGATCTTGCCGCCCAGCTCACCAATCTGCAGCCGCACGACGTGCTGTTCATCGACGAGATCCATCGCCTCAGCCCGGCGATCGAGGAGATCCTCTATCCCGCCATGGAGGATTTCCAGCTCGACCTCATGATCGGCGAGGGCCCGGCCGCGCGCTCGGTGCGCATCGAGCTGCCGCCCTTCACCCTGGTCGGCGCCACGACCCGCTCCGGGCCTGATGACGCGCCCGCTGCGCGAGCGCTTCGGCATTCCGCTGCGCCTGGTGTTCTACGAGCCGGCCGAGCTCGAGACGATCGTGCATCGCGCCGCGCGCGTCCTGAAGATGCAGATGGCCAAGGACGGCGGCGCGGAGATCGCCAGGCGCTCGCGCGGCACGCCGCGGGTGGCCAACCGCCTGCTGCGCCGCGTCCGCGACTTCGCGGCGGTCGGTGGCCAGCGCGGTGGTCGACGCCAGGCGTGGCCGACGCGGCGCTGACGCGGCTCGAGGTCGACGGACGCGGGCTCGACGCCATGGACCGCCGCTACCTCGCCTGCATCGCCGAGAACTACGGCGGCGGGCCGGTCGGCGTCGAGACGCTGGCGGCGGCGCTCTCCGAGCAGCGCGACGTCATCGAGGACGTGATCGAGCCCTACCTGATGCAGCTCGGCCTGCTGATGCGCACGCCGCGCGGCCGGCTGCTGTCGGAAGGCGGCTACCGCCATCTCGGCGTGGCGATGCCCAAGGAGCAGAAGCGGCAGCTCGACCTGCTGGCGACCGGCGACCCGGCGGAGGAGGCGTGAGCGCGCCGACATCGAGCGGGCCCACGTCCGGCCATTTCGCCGACGGCGTCCACGTCGCTGCCGCTGCGGATTTATTACGAGGACACCGACGCCGCCGGCATCGTCTACTACGCCAACTGGCTGCGCTTCCTCGAGCGCGGCCGCACCGAGCTGCTGCGGCTGCTCGGCCAGGAGCACAGCGCCTTGCGCGACGAGCGCGGCGTCAACTGGGTCGTGCGCCGCTGCACCATCGACTACCTGAAGCCCGCCCGGCTCGACGAGACGATCGAGGTCGTCACCGGTTGCGGCGAACTGCGCGGCGCCTCGCTCGACATGATCCAGCAGGCGCGCCGCGGCGACGAGACCCTGGTCCGCGCCGAGCTCGTCGTCGCCTGCATGGGCGCCGGCGGCCGGCCGGTCCGATTGCCATCGCATCTGCGGACAGCCTTGGCCCAGGTCTCAGTCGGGCGGCTCGCCCCGCTCACGCCATATTCGGGTATAAACCTTTGAACCAACGGAGATTCTAAAATGGACGCGTTTGCGCAGGTCGCCGGAACCCCCTCGGCGGCAGCACCGGACCGATCGACATGTCGGTCTACGGCCTGTTCATGCAGGCCGACTGGGTCGTCAAGGCAGTGATGATCGCCCTCCTGCTGGCATCGTTCTGGTCGTGGGCGATCATCTTCGAGAAGATGCTGCGGCTGCGCTCGCTGAAGAAGCAGTGCGCAGTCGTTCGAGGACACGTTCTGGTCGGGCGTCTCGCTCGAGGATCTCTACGATCGGGTCGGCGCCAAGCCGGATGATCCGATGTCGAGCATCTTCTCGGCCGCCATGCGCGAATGGCGCCGTTCGGTGTCGAAGGGCCTGGCGACCGAGCGCCACGGCGCGCGCCGCCCTTCGTCAGCGCATCGAGCAGGTGATGAGCGTCACCATCGCGCGCGAGATGGAGGCGATCGAGAAGCGGCTGGGCTTCCTGGCGACGGTCGGCGCCAACGCCACCTTCGTCGGACTGTTCGGCACGGTGTGGGGCATCATGAACAGCCTTCGGTCACATCGCGCAGTCGAAGAACACCTCGCTCGCCGTGGTGGCGCCGGGCATCTCCGAGGCGCTGTTCGCCACGGCGATCGGCCTGGTCGCGGCCATCCCGGCGGCCGGCGCCTACAACATCCTGTCCGGCCAGGTCGCGCGCTACGCCCAGCAGCTCGAGGCCTTCGCCGGCGAGTTCATCACCATCCTGTCGCGCCAGCTCGAGGAGCAGGTCTGATGGCAGGCATCATTCCCGCCGCCGGCTCCGGCAGCTCCGGCGGCAAGTTCAGGCGACGGCGCTATCACGCCGATTGCCGACATCAACGTGACGCCGCTGGTCGACGTCATGCTGGTGTTGCTGATCATCTTCATGATCACCGCGCCGCTCCTGCAGGTCGGCGTTCCGGTCGATCTGCCGAAGACCAGCGCCGCAGCAGGTCGGCGGCAAGGACGAGCCGCTGGTCGTGTCGGTGAATTCCAAGGGCGAGGTCTTCCTCGGCGAGACGCCGTACGACGTCGCCGATCTCGCCACCAAGCTCAAGGCGGTGCACGAGGAGAAGCCCGACCAGCGCGTGTTCATGCGCGGCGACAAGGCCGTGGACTACGGCAAGATGATGGAAGTCATGGGTGTGGTGATCGACAGCGGCTTCCGCCAGCTCGGCCTGCTCGGCGAGCAGGCGCAGCAGCTCGGCAAGGGCGGCGGCGGCACCGTGACGCCCAGCGCCCAGCGGCACCCGCAGCAGCAGCCGGCACCCCGCCGGTAGAAACCGGAGGCGAAGCGATCGATGGCCGAGCGCTCCCCGAAAGCACCGAGATGCGCACACCGGCCATCGTGTCGGCGATGTTGCATGTCATCGTGCTGGCGGCGGCGGTGCTCAACCTCGATTTCTTCAATCGCCCGCCGCTGATGGACCCCGAGCCGGTGATGGTCGAGTTCGAGGCGATCGACAAGAAGGCCGCGGCGCCCACGGCCGGCAATCCGCCGCCGCAGCCCACGGAGGTGCCGATCGCCAAGGAGGCGACCAAGGCGCCGCCGCCCAAGACCGCCGATCCGCCGCCCGCGCCGGAGAAGCCCAAGCTCGACGTCACCGAGGCCAAGCCGCCGCCGCCGCCGCCGGTGGAGAAGCCCAAGCCGGAGGTCGCCAAGCCGGCTGACGATCTCATCGCCTTGAAGCCCAAGGAGCCCGAGCCGCCCAAGGTCGAGAAGCCGCCCGAACCGCCCAAGCCCGCGCCCGAGGTCAAGAAGCCTGAGCCGCCCAAGCCTGCGCCGCCGAAACCTGCGCCGCAAGAAGACCGTTGATCTGATGATCGACGACATCCTGAAGAACAAGCAGTCGCCGCAGAAGGTGCAGACTCCCGAACAGCAGCCCAAGCCGGTGCAGCAGGTGACGCGCCAGGCGCCCGCCGCGCCCAACCTCGCCGCCGTCGTGACGGCGAGCGAGATCGAGGGCGTGCGCAGCAAGATCCGGCAGTGCTGGATTCACGCAGGCGGCGCGAGGGACCAGGAACATGATCGTCACCCTGGTCGTGCAGATGAACCAGGACGGCACGCCGGTGAAGGCCGAGATCAAGGACACCGGCCGCTACAACAACGACCCGACCTATCCGCGCCGCCGCCGACGCCGCCCATCGCGCCATCATGAATCCGCGCTGCCAGCCGTGGCCGTTGTCACCGGAAAAATTCAACTCCTGGCGCACCATCACCTTCAACTTCGATCCCCGCGACTACTGACGGTCGTCGCGCTATAGAAGCCCCCTCCATGAACACGAGGTTCGACATGATACTTCCCCGACGGTCGACGATCCTGGGCGGCGCTGCGCTTGCCGCCGGGTCTGCGGCGCCGGCGCGCGCGCAGCTCACCATCGACATGACCAAGCCCTGCTTCGAGCCGGTGCCGATCGCCATCGTCGACTTTCGCCGGCGATCGCGTCGGCGCCGACATCGCCGGCGTGGTCCGCAACGACCTGCAGAACTCCGGCCTGTTCCGCTCGATCCCGCCCAGCGCCTTCATCCAGCAGAACGTCGACGCCAACGCAGCCGCCGCGCTTCGCCGACTGGCGCGGCATCGGCGCGGCCGGCGTCGTGGTCGGCCAGATCCAGCAGGCCGGCGGCAACATCAAGGTCGACTTCCGGCTGTGGGACGTCGTGGTCGGCCAGCAGGCGACCGGGCTCTCCTTCACCAGCCAGCCCAGCAACTGGCGGCGGCTCGCCCACATCATCGCCGACGCGATCTACAAGCGCGTGACCGGCGAGGAGGGCTACTTCGACACCCGCGTCGCCTACGTCTCCGGAGACCGGCCCGCTCAACGCCCGCGTCAAGCGCATCGCCATCATGGACCAGGACGGCGCCAACAACCGCTACATCACCGACGGCCGCACCATCGCGCTCACGCCGCGCTTCTCGCCGACGCTGCAGGAGATCGTCTACATGGCGTACGCCGAGGATCGCAGCCCGCCGCGCGTCTATCTGCAGAACGTCGACAGCGGGCCGGCGCGAGCTTTTGGGCAATTTCCCCGGCATGAGCTTCGCGCCGCGCTTCTCGCCCGACGGCACCAAGGTGGTGATGAGCATCTCGGCCGACGGCCAGAGCGACATCTACGAGATGGACGTGCGCGGCCGCGCGCTGCGCCGGCTCACCAACACGCCGGCCATCGACACCTCGCCGTGCTACTCCAACGACGGCACGCAGATCGTGTTCAACTCCGACCGCGGCGGCATCGCAGCAGCTCTACGTGATGAGCGCCGGCGGCGGCGGCGAGCGGCGCATCAGCTTCGGCGAGGGCCGCTACGCCACGCCGGTGTGGTCGCCGCGCGGCGACTACATCGCCTTCACCAAGATCACCGGCGGCAGCTTCGGCATCGGCGTGATGCGGACCGACGGCGGCGGCGAGCGCATGCTGGCCAGCGGCTTCCTGGTCGAGGGACCGACCTGGGCGCCCAACGGCCGCGTGCTGATGTTCTTCCGCCAGCAGCCCAATTCGGGCGGCCGCGCCGGCTCGGTCACGCTGCATCAGATCGACATCACCGGACGCTTCGAGCGTCAGGTGCCGACGCCGACCGACGCGTCGGACCCGGCCTGGTCACCCTTGATTCCGCAGTAGCGAAGGATATGATCTTGTCGATCCGGCGTACCTGCGCTCGGGTCGATGTGTCAGAGGCTAAAAATGCGCATGATCAAGGCTTTCGCGGCCGTCGCAGCGATGATCTTCATGGCTGCCTGCAGCAGCGAGCAGCAGGCTGCCGCCCCGGCGACCACGACCGTCACGCCCGGATCGGTCGCCGATTTCCGCCAGAACGTCGGCGACCGGGTGTTCTTCGACACCGACATGTCCAACATCCGCGAGGATGGCCGGCAGACCCTGAACCGTCAGGCCGAGTGGCTGAAGAAGTACACCAACTACCCGATCACCATCGAAGGCCATTGCGACGAGCGCGGCACGCGCGAGTACAACCTGGCGCTCGGCGAGCGCCGCGCCAACGCCGCCCGCCAGTACCTGATCGCCCAGGGCATCCCGGCGGCGCGCATCAAGACGATCAGCTACGGCAAGGAGCGTCCCGATCCGGTCGGCTCCGACGAGGCCGCCTGGGCGCGCAACCGCCGCGCGGTCACCGAGCTGCAGTAAGGGCGCCACAGCCACGGGCTGTGCAGAGATTTTCGACGACGCCGGTCGCTCTGCGACCGGCGTTTTCGTTGGAGGCCGGGCGGCCATGCCTGAAAATGGCCGCGTTTGAACTGAAACTGTCGTCCGCCATGAAGACGTTCCGCTTCCGCTCCTCATTTGCTGCTCGCGATCGCGCTCGCCGTGCCGACCGCGGCGGCGGCGCAGCGCATGGACCCGGTCTATATCGAGGACCGGCTCAACCAGCTGCAGCAGTCGATCACGATGCTGACCGGCCAGCTCGAGCAGCTGCAGTACCGCAACCAGCAGCTCCAGCAGCAGATGGAGAAGATGCAGGCGGACTACGAGTATCCGCCTCGAGCAGATGGAGAAGGGCGGCGGCCGTCCGGCGGTGCCGCCGCCGCGGCCCAGCAGCGCAAGCCGCGGCGCCGCCGCCGCCGGCGGCCGCGCCGCCGCCGGCCGCCGCGCCGTCAGCCGGCCGGCGCGCGACCAGCTGTACAACGACGCCTTCAAGAAGCTGCAGGACGGCGACTACGCCGGCGCCGAGCAGGGCTTCAAGGCGTTCCTGCAGAGCAATCCCAAGCATCAGCTGGCGGGCAACGCGCAGTACTGGCTGGGCGAGACCTATTACGCGCGCCGCGACTATCAGAACGCCATGACCGCCTTCGCCGAGGGCTACAAGGTCTACAAGGCGAGCCCCAAGGGGCCCGACAACCTGCTGAAGCTCGGCGTCACCCTGGCGGTGCTCGGCCGCAAGCCCGATGCCTGCGCGGTGTTCGCCAAGTTCAACCAGGACTATCCGCGCGCCACCGACCTGCAGAAGCGCCGGGTCGAGCAGGAGCGCCAGAAGAACGGCTGCGGGTGAGCGCCGGGCAACGCAGCCTCTCGACGGCCGGCGCCTTCGCGCGCCTGATGGCGCCGTTCGAGCCGTTCGAGACGTCTCCCGTCCTCGCCGTCGCCGTATCCGGCGGCCGCGATTCTGCTGGCGCTGGCGCTGCTGTCGCACGACTGGGCGGCTCGAGCGCGGCGGGCGGGTCGATCGGGCTGATCGTCGATCATGGCCTGCGCGCCGGAGTCGGCGGCGCGAGGCGGCGGCGACGCGCTGACGTGCTGGCGCGCCACGGCATCGACAGGCGCGATCCTCGCGCTGGTCCGGCGCCAAGCCGCGGACCGGCCTGCAGGAGGCGGCGCGCGCGGCGCGCTACCGGCTGCTGCGCGACGAATGCCGCCGGCGCGGCATCCTTCACCTGCTGCTCGCCCATCACGCCGATGATCAGGCCGAGACCGTGGCGATGCGCGCCGCCCGCCGGAGCGGCCCCGACGGCCTGGCCGGCATGGCGGCCCTGGTCGAGCAGCCGGAGGTGCGCCTGCTGCGGCCCTTGCTCGCGGTGTCGCGGTCGCGGCTCACCGCCACGCTGCTCGCGCGCGGCGTGCCGTGGCTCGACGATCCCTCGAATGCCGACCCGCGCTTCGAGCGGGCGCGGCTGCGCGCGCGGATGGCGATCGCCGCGTCCGGGGCGCGACGGCGGAGCTAACGAGCGGTCCGTCGCGCGACGGCAAAGCTGCGCCCAGGCCGCGGTCGACACGCTGGAGTTCGACCAGGACGGCGCGGCGGCCATCGACCGGACCGGCCTTTGCGCGCCTGGGCCGCGACCTGCAGGCGAGGCTGCTCGAGCCGCGTGATCCAGGCCGTGGGCGGGCGGGACCATCCGCCGCGCCGCGACCGTCTGGAGCGGGCGGCCCGGCGCCTTTGCGCGCCCGGTGGCCGGGAAAGTCCGGCACGGACCCAGGATTTCACCCTTCTGC
>ERZ1370068.3612-contig-2719_pt1 | contig 37143 bp, 59 predicted proteins | sample MGYA00561227_ERZ1370068 | MGnify/ENA primary metagenome ERZ1370068 (study PRJEB38410, sample SAMEA6850437) | metagenome | study: Metagenomic assessment of the ecological functions of the soil: analysis of the soil microbiota associated with the...
GATACGCTGGTTTGGTTGCATTGTTGTCTGAGCTGCACACCGTCGTTTACTTCAGTTTCGGCGCGCTCTGCTACTCGCTATCATAGCCTGCCGTGACCATCCATGATCGGACCTTGTTCAAGCTGCGGGTGCCTTTCACGCACCGATGTCTGGCTGAAGCTAGCCACGCCCTGTGCCAGACGGCGGCACGTTTGGAGGTGCCAACGGAGGGAAGGAAGCGTGAAGACACTGGGGCTAAACGCACACACCAACATCTGGCGGCGTATCCGCCATTGCACCGCCGAGCCGCAGTACCAGGCTCATCTTGATAAACCACATGTGCTGTTGCCGCCGACCCGAACAAAACCGTACGGGGTGCAAGGTGTGTTCAGGTTCATCAACTGGCTCGCAAACGTAGCCTACACCGTGAATCACATGCCCCGTGTTCGCCGGGTTCCAGAAGGTCGTCGCCGGACCGGTCGTCACGTGCAGCGCGTCGCCCTCTGCGCGAAGCGGGCGTCGTTCAGGACCCGCCCTTGTTTCGCGGGACGCCGCGTCAATCTTCCCCGTCCATCCTCGGACGAGAATCCCGCCGTCAGGAATGACGCGATCCGGATCCGTCTGCGCATCAAGCAGCTTCGAACAGCTAACGGTCAACGCGAATGCGACGATGGCTTGCGGCAGCAAAACGCATCAAGGCCTCCGCGTCGATCGCAGCGCGCTCAGTCGCTTGGCCTGCCTTCTCAAAACCGGATCGTCCGGACGATCTTGACGCGATCCCTTGCGGTCGAAGGTCTGCAGGGTCGTCCGGTCTACCCAGTTGTGCGTGTAGACGAAGAAGATGTCGTTGCCCGGCTTGGTGATCCAGCGGAAACGCGATTGCCACCCGAGCTGGCGCGTGACGGCATCAAACTGCAGGCGGTTCACCAGCGAGATGAATGGATTGAATTGCGTGTTGACGTCGTTGAGGCCAGACGCGCGTCGTGAAGCGTCCCTCGCGCAGCGAGATTTCGTGTGAAGTCGCCGCCGACATTCACAGAGCCATCCCCGATGCGGCCGGACGCTCAGCCGTGCCGGTCGGCTGCCGTCGGCTGCCTGAATAGAACTCGCCGTCCTCGTGACGTCGCATTGAGCGATACCGGGACGGCTCACGTTGTTGTCGCATGCCTGAAAGTGGCGGCCGCAGCGAAGCGCCGGCAATGCGCCGCCTGCCCTGCAGGCGGGATGACGCCAGGTGAAATCTGAAAATCGCGCGGCAGCCGCCTGTACAGCGACACGAGGTGGAACTCGAGCACGTCGCTCGAATGCAGATCGACGCGCATCAACTGCACGTCGGTCCGTCGCGATTCGAGCCGTCCATCGAGATTGAAGATGTTGTTGAAGTCTCCCTCGAAGCGAGAAACCGCCGGATGATAGCTTGCGTATCGACCACGCTCGGTGCGACGGTGTAGCGCATGGCGGGATCGATCATCCGGATACGCGCGGCGATCGACGAAGCCGGACCGCACGGGATCGTAGCCGTCCTGCACTTCCCGGACGGACATACGCCAGTTGATCGGATCGTTCGGCATGTTGATGCGGGCGCCGAAGGCGGGCGCCGCCGCGCGACCCCGGGAGCCTGGTCGTGTTGAGGTAGAAGCCGCTGACCTCGAGCACCTCTTTGCTGAGAAACTGCGACGTCGCGAGCCGCAGAAGTCGACGCCGGCGCGTCTGTCGCGCCGGTGCAGACGCATCGCTGCGCGTCGTGAAGAGTCCACCGACGTACGACTTGCCGCCAGAATCGCCGCTGCGATCGCATGACGGTGAAGTCCTCGCCTGGCACCAGGCCGCGATCGCGCGTGCGCACCTGCAGGACGCCCACGTCAAACGCTCCCGCATGTCCCGGTCAGCTTTGCGCCGTAATCGACCGGCCGCGGCACGCCGGAGTCATCCAGACCGATGCGGCGGCTGAAGAACGGCACGATCAGAGCTGCCCGTCTCGCGTGAGAACGCGAACACGCTGGCGCCTTCGAGGAAGAACGCGCGTTTCTCGGGGAAGAACAGCGGAAACCGCGTGAGGTTGACCTGACGCTGATCGACTCTCGGTCTCGGCGAAGTCGGTGTTGATCGACAGGTTGGCGCGAAGTCCAGGCGTCACGTTGCTAGACGACGTCGCCGCCGAGCGCACCTGTTTCGATGGACGAAGGCCTGCCGCGCCCGGGCGCCGCCGACGAGTTGCCGACGACATACGGAAGGAGATCGAGACCGAAGCCCCTGGCGAAGGCCTTCGAGTCCCTGCAGCCGTCCGGCCGCAGGCATATAGGTCAGCCCCTGGTTGCGCGCCCACCCGCTCCAGAGCGTCTCTTCGGTCTTGCGCCGGATCGTGCGCTGGAAGTTGACGCCCCAGCTCGACGGCGTCAGGTTTGAAATTGATCGTGTGAAGCGGGATCTCGATTTCCCGCGGTCCACCCCATCTCGTTTCCGCTCGCGACGCGCGGTTCCAGATGCCGTCCCACGATCGATTGACGCCGCCGCCGCCGCCGGTGGTGTGCCTCCCGAGCCGGTGCCAGGCAGGACAAGTCCGTCGCCCATCGCGCCCGACGGATTGATCTCGAAGTAGTAGCCCGGACGGCCCGTCGAGCATGTGTCGATCGCGACCATGAAGCGGTCGTCGGCGCACGAGCGACTGGTCGCGCTGCATCTGGTTGCCCATGATGCGGCGCGGCTCAGAGTCGAAGCAGGTCGACGCCAATCACGATGCGGTGCTCGTCGTAGCAGCACGCACCACTTCGGTCTCTCGGTGGCAGGCGTCGCCGGTGTTCCGGGTCCTGCTGGCGGAAGCCCGACGCAGGCTCGGCGCGGCGCCACGCCTCTTCCGTCAGCCGGCCGTCAGGAGCAGCCGTTCCGCTCGGCTAGGGACATGAATCGGCGGTCGGCGCCACATGTTCCAGGCTGCTGGTAGAAGATTGCGCGTGTCCGCCGTGCCGCGCACGCCAAAGAGATCAGCGCGCGCAAGCCGAGAGTGGCACAGCGGCTGCGCGCAGAGAAGACCCATGTTCCGACAGCTTGCACTCCTCCTCCTTGCATCGTCGCTGACCGCGCCGGCGGTTCGCGCAGACGGCCGGCACGCTGACAACAGCTGCCGGGCGGCGACGTGACGCGCGCCACGCTCGGCAGCGGCCTCCGCGTCGTGATTGTCCGCGATCCACTCGCCCCGGTCGTCACCGTCGAGCAAAACTATCTCGTCGGCGCGAACGAAACGCCGCCGGGCTTTCCCGGCATGGCGCACACGCAGGAGCACATGGCGTTCAGGGGCTGCGCCGGCGTGACGGCGGACCAGATTGCCGCGATCTATGCCCAGCTTGGCGGCTCCGACAATGCCGACACCCAGCAGAACATCACGCAGTATTTCACGACGGTCCCCGCCGCCGATCTCGAGGTCGCGCTGCGGGTGGACGCCGCCTGCATGCGCGACGTCCTCGACTCGAACGCCGAGTGGATGCTGGAGAAGGGCGCGATCGAGCAGGAGGTCGCCCGCGATCTCTCGGAGCCGACCTACAAGTTCATCACGCGGCTGAACCAGGACATGTTCGCCGGCACGCCATGCGCGCACGACGCGCTCGGCACCCGCGAGTCGTTCGAGAAGACGACGGGCGCGCTCCTCAAAGCGTTCTACCGGCGATGGTGACGCGCCGAACAACGCCATCCTCGTCGTCGCGGGCGACGTCGATCCCGGATGCGACGCTCGCGAAGATCAAGGAGCTGTACGGATCGATTCCGCGCCGTCCGGTTGGGGCGGCGGCCGGCGGTGGTGCTGCAGCCCGGTGAAGCAGGAAAGCTTCACGCTCGACAGCAACCTGCCCTACATCGCTCGCGTTCATCGCGTATCGGCTTCCCGGGACCGACAGTCCTGACTACGCGGCGGCGCGCGTCATGGCCGACGTGCTCGCCAGCCAGCGCGGCGATCTCTACGCGCTGGTGCCTGCCGGCAAGGCGCTGTACGCGAATTTCGAGCTGGCGGAAACGTATCCGAAGGCGAGCGTCGGCTTCAGCGTCGCCGCGCTGCCGGCCCGTCGACGGCGCCGACGGCGGTCGTCGACGGACATGCGATCGATCGTCGCCAATTACGCGCGCCAGGGATTTCCAGCGGAGCTGGTTGAGGCTGCGAAGCGATCCGAGATTGCATCCGCGCAGTTCCGGCGCAACTCGATTTCCGATCTCGCCGCCGTCTGGTCGCAGGCGCTTGCCGCCGAGGGGCGAAACTCGCCCGACGATGACGTCGACGCGATCAGGCGCGTGACCGTGGCGGACGTGAACCGTGTGGCGATGCAGTATCGTCAAGGATTCCAACTCGATTACCGCGACGCTCGTCCCGAAGCCGACCGATGAAGCCGCATCCGGAAAGGGATTCGGCGGCGGCGAGATCGTTGACGGCCGCGCCGACCAAACCCGTCAAGCTGCCGGACTGGGCCGAAGCCGCGCTCTCGACGCTTCGCGTGCCGACCGTCAACCCGACGTGGACCGACACGATGCTGCCCAACAAGCTGCGGCGTCATCGTCAAGAACGACAAGACGAGTCCCACGGTCACCGTGCTGGGCAACATCCGCCACGAGACGACGCTGCAGGAGCCGCCGGGCAAAGATGGCGTGTCGGACGTGCTCGACGAACTGTTCTCGTACGGCACGACCACGCTCGATCGGCTGGCGTTTCAGAAGGCGCTCGACGACATCGCGGCCAGCGAAAGCGCGGGATACGATTTCTGCTGCGCGTCACGAAGACCGACTTCGCGCGAGGCGTCGAGCTGCTCGCCGACAACCTGCTGCATCCGCGCTGCCCGCGCAGGCGTTCGACATCATCAAGCAGCAGACCGCGGAATATCTCGAGGGACAGATCAAGAGTCCCGGCTACCAGGCCGACCACGCGTTGAAAGTCGGCTTGCTGCCGCCGGGCGATCCCGCGCTCCGCGGATCCGATGCCGCAGACCGTCTCGTCGCTCACGCTCGACGACGTGCGAAGGCACTACGCGGCGACGTTCCGCCCCGATCTGACGACCATCACGCATCATCGGCGACATCGATCCGGCGGACGCGCGCGCGGCGATCGAAAAGTATTTCGGCGGCTGGATGGCGCAGGGCCCGACGCCGGATCCCACGCTGCCGCCCGTGCCGAACAACAGCGGGAAGGATTTCTCGGTCGGCCGATCCGGAAGCCGTCCAGGCATCGGTGACGCTCGCCGAGGAAGTGGGGCTCACGCGATTCGATCCCGACTACTACGCGATTCAGCTCGGGAACAACGTGCTGGGTGGTGGCTTCTACGCGACGCGCCTGTACCACGACCTGCGGCAGGTCGCCGGTCTTGTCTACAACGTGGACGACAGTTTCGCGGCCGGAAAGACGCGCAGCGTCTACACCGTGACGTTCGGATCGGATCCGCCGAACGTGACGAAGGCGCGCGACCTGATCGTGCGCGACCTGCGCGCGATGCAGATGGAGAACGTCACGCCCGAGGAGCTGCACCAGGCCAAGGCGCTGCTGCTCCGGCAGATGGCGCTGCAGCAGTCGAGCGAGGACGCCATCGCGGGCATTCTCCTCGCGCGCGCGCAGATCGGCCTGCCGCTCGACGAATCACGCCGGATGGGCCAGCGCTACTACGACCTGACCGCCGACGAAGTGCGCGCGGCGTTCGCGAAGTGGATCCGTCCGCAGGATTTCGTGCAGGTGTTCGCGGTCGCCGGCGGGGTCTGCCCCGCAGCACCCGTAACCTCATATACTCTCCGGATGCGACGCTTTCTCCTCGCCGCCATCGGTCTGGCGGCGTTCGTGCTGGTCGGCGATGCGCAGGTGCGTCCCGTACGACATGGGCGCGGCCGGCCTGACGCAGGTCCTGCAGCGCCTGCAGACGACGGCCAGCGTGCTCCACACCGGCGCGCATCCCGACGACGAGGATTCGGCGTTCATTGCGCGGACGGCGCGCGGCGACCATGCGCGCGTCGCGTACCTGTCGCTGAATCGCGGCGAGGGCGGCCAGAACATCATCGGCCCCGAGCTCTTCGACGCGCTCGGCGTCATCCGCACCGAGGAGCTGCTGCAGGCGCGGCGCGCTCGACGGCGCCGAGCAGTTCTTCGGCCACACGTTCGACTACGGCTTCTCGAAGTCGCGCGCGGAAGCCGCGATGAAATGGGGCGAGCGCGACACGCTCGGCGACTTCGTGCGCGTCATCCGCATGTTCCGGCCGCTCGTCATCTACTCGCGCTTCAGCGGCACGCCTGCCGATGGCCACGGCCATCACCAGGAAGCCGGCTACCTGACGCCGCTGGCCTACAAGGCGGCCGCGGATCCGAACGAGTTCCCCGAGCAGCTCCGCGAGGGACTGCGGCCGTGGCAGGCGAAGAAGCTCTATCGCGGCAACTTCGGCAACGCGCGGCCCGACCCGGCGAATCCCAGCCGTGCAGGTGCAGGAAGGGATCATCGATCCGGCCGCCGGCCGCAGCTACGCGGAGATTTCGTTCGAGGGACGCAGCCAGCACAAGACGCAGGCGCAGGGCGGCATCGAGCCGCGCGGGCCGATCGCGTCGGCGCTGACGCTCGTCGACAGCGGCGTGCAGGCCGCCGCGCCCGGAGAAATCGATCTTCGACGGCCTCGACATCGACGATTCCGGGCCTTGCGAAGCTTGCCGGTCTTCCTGACGGCACCATCCGCGCGGAGCTTGCCGCGATGGACGCCGCCGCGAAGAAGGCGCTCGCCGATTACGAGCCGCTCGATCCTCGCGCGCATCGTTCCGGCGCTTGCCGATGGCCTGCGCGCGACGCGCGCCGCGCGTGCGGCGCTGAAGTCTGCTGGCCGGCACGGCGCGATGCGCGCGCCGACGCCGACTTCCTCCTCGCGTTCAAGGAACGACGAGTTCTCCGACGCGCTCGTTCGCGCAGCCTGGACGTCGATGTCGATCCGCTGGCGAGCCAGGAGACGGTCGTCCAGGGCGACATCGGTCGACGTGCACGTTCGCACGTTCCTGCCCGCCGGGATCGAGCGTGAACGATCGAAGACCGCGACAGTGAACGCGCCCGCGGGCTGGCGATGGTCAGCCGCTGCAGTCCGAGGCGGCCGCCGGCCGAGTGCGGGCGGCTTTGGCCGCCGCGAAACGCCGACCAGCCTGCGCGCGTCGTATCGCGTGTCGGTCCCCGCCGCGCGCCGTCACGCAGCCGCTATTACTTGAAGCAGGCCCGCGGCAGGCGACGTCTACACGTGGACGCGACGGCGATCCGAAGTCGCTCCCATTCGATCCGCCGCTGATCACGCCGAGCCGTCACCGCCGCCATCGGCGGCGTGGACGTCACCGTCTCGCGCCCGGTGCAGTTCCGGCTACGCCGACGCCGTGCGCGGCGAGCTTCGCCGCGACGTCAACGTCGTCCCGCGCGTTGCCGTTGGCCTCGACACGCCGTTGCTCGTCGTGCCGCTCGGCACGACGCCGAACCAGCAGAAGCTGGTCGTGCGCGCGACGAGCTTTTCATCCGCGCCGGTGAGCGGCACGCTGCGGCTCCGCCTGCCGCAAGGTTGGACCTCCACGCCGGCCGAAGCGCCGTTCACCCTGAAAGCGAACGGCGACAAGACGTCGACGCCATTCGTCGTCTCCGCGCCGGCACGCCGCACCGCGGGGCGGCTCGAGATCGCCGCGGAAGCGACTGCCGGCGGCTCAACCTTCTCGCGAGACGTGCAGGTCGTCTCGTACCCGCACATCCAGACGCATCGCCTCTACTGGCCCGCGACCACGACCGCGCAGGTGTTCGATCTGAAAGTCGCGCCCGTGAAGGTCGGGCTACATCATGGGCAGCGGCGACGAGGTGGCCGGAGGCGATTCGCCGCATGGGCGTCGACGTGACGATGATCGACGGCGACATGCTGGCGACCGGCGACCTTCGCGCTTCGACACGATCGTCGTCGGCATCCGCGCGTCGGAAGCCAACCCCGATTTCGTCGCCAACAACGGACGGCTGCTCGACTACGTGCAGCGCGGCGGCACGATGATCGTTCAGTATCAGCAGCAGGAGCATGCGCAACAGGATGCTGCCGCCGTTTCCGGCGAGTCCGCCGACCGCCGCGAACCCGCGCGTGACGGTCGAGGATGCGCCGGTGAAGATCCTCGTGCCGACGCACCCGGCATTCAATTTTCCAAACAAGATCACCGATGCGGACTTCAGCGGCTGGGTGCAGGAGCGCAATGCGTACGCGTTCAGCATGTTCGATTCGCGCTACGTGCCGCTGCTGGAGTGCGCGGATCCGGGCGAGCCGCCAGTCCGCGGCGCCGAAGTGTACGCGGAGCTCGGTAAGGGCCGCTACGTCTACACGGCGTACTCGTGGTTCCGCCAGCTGCCGGCGGGCGTCCCTGGCGCGTACCGCCAGTTCGCGAACCTGATCAGCCTGTCGAAAGCGCCGAAATGATTTGGCGGGCCTGACAAGGCCCGCCCTACAAACCCATTGCGGCGATCATCCCGACAACTCCGACAATCAGCGCGAGCAGCACGCCGACGACCGCGAATCTGATCCATCGCGAGAACGGCACGCCGGCCGCGAGCAGCACGGCCATCAAGCCGCCGTTGGTCGGCGTCAGCAGCTCCGTCAGTCCCGCGCCCGTCTGATACGCGAGGACCGTCACCTGCCGCGAGATGCCGAGCAGATCCGAGAGCGGCACCAGAATCGGCATCGTCAGCACCGCCTGGCCGCTCACGCTCGGCACCGCGACGTGCACGATCGAGTGAAACGGGATCATCAGCGAGCGACGCGAACGCCGGCCGGCGCGCGCGAGAGCGGCGTCGCAAGGCCATTGAGGATCGTGTCGGTGACGTGGCCGTCGGTCAGCACGAGCGATAACGTCCGCGCGACGCCAATCAGGATGGCAGCCGGCAACATCGCCTGCATCCCTTCGAGATAGGCTGTCGTCGGTGCCGCCCACGCCGAGGCCGCCAAGCAAACCTGCGACGCATCCGGCGATCAGAAACCCACCCGAGAGCTCGTTGAATCCCCAACCCGAGCGCAACGGAGCCATAGACATAGGCGGCGATCGGCGCGATCGCGATGGCGAGAATGACAAAGTCCTTTGCGCTCGCTGACGCCGACTTCGCTACTCAGACATCTTCGAATCCCGAATCCCGAGTCCCGAATCCCGGTCACGATTCCGCGCTGCATGCCACATCGTCCACGCGACCCACAGGACGAGCGCGGCGGCAAACATCGTCCATCGCAGCGGCGCAGCGGACATCGGCGGCAGCTGTGCGAGCTTCATCGCGATGCCCGCCTGGAACGGATTGGTGGGACCGAACGCGCTGCCGACGACCGCCGCGCCGGTGCTCATCGCGACGACCGACACCGCATCCACGCCGAGGCCGCGGCCGAGCAGGAGCAGCGCAGGCACGAGCGGGATGATCTCCTCCTGCATGTTCTCGAGCGCGCCCATCGTCGCGAAGAAGAGCGAGATGACGGGAATCGCGATCAGGCCACGGCTTCCGAACGACTGCGACGAGCGCGGCGATGAGACGGCCGAGCGTCCCGATGCGATCGACGACGATCCAGGCGGCGCCGACAAAGAGCACGACGCCAATGACGTCGGCGGCCTCGACGAAGCCGCGTGGAATGGCGACGGCGGCGGCGAAGGGACCGACGGGCGCGGGATCGACGGGATGGTACGTGCCGGCGACGACGACGCGGCGGCCTGTCGCCGGATCGTCGCGGCGCTCGTACTCGCCCGCCGGAAGCACCCACGTCAGCACGGCGCACGCGGCGACGCCCGCGACAAGAAGGATCACGGGGTGCGGCAGCTTCATGTGCGGAGATTATGATGGCGAGAAGCGCGGATTCACCAACTCCGGATGCCGCTCACCGAAGCGCCGCAGCGCATCGACGGGCAAGCGGCCGTACTTGTCGGTGCCGCTGAAACTCCACGGCCAGGCGCCGATGTAGCCGCCGGCGAGCGCTTTTTCCAGGCACTCGTCGAGAGGCGCGCTCGCGCGGAACTCACCGAGGATCACCTCGCGCCGCACGTCGAGCGCTCGGGCGGGCGTGCTGAACACATCGACGTCGCCTGGATGCGGCGTGTCGGGATACGCGTGAAGCTCGATCACATCGAGCCCCAGCGCGTCGGCGTCCCACGCCCACAAGTTGTCCGCCCTCGCGCCTCCAAGCGTCACGATGGCCGGCGAATGGTTGTGGACGAGATCGCTGAGGCGAGCGATCGCGGCCGCGAGCGCGGCGAACGGCAGCGCACGGGCGACCCGGGGACTGCGGTCTCGCTCCCACTCGTCGACGACGAAGTCGGGCTCGTTCATGAACTCGAAGGCGAAGATCTGGTCGCGCAGGTCCGCGCGCGGGCCGCCGTCGCTATAGCGCCGAATCAACGGTGTGATGACGTGCTCGAACAGGGCGTCGTGCCCTTCCTGCGACGACAGAATCCACGCGCGCCCTTCGGGCAGCCGCGCTTCGAGCAAATCGCCGGTGACCGGATCCGCCAGCGTGTCGCGGATCCCGCGGAACAGCCAGTGATGATCGAACAACACCAGGTCGACGCGGATGTTGGCATCGCGCGCGATCTCGAGCCCGGCATCCAGGTCCGCAAAGAACTGCTCGTCGAGTCCGGCCGGAAGGCTCCGGTCGTCGTACGCGATTCCCGCGCGGCCGTCGCAGAACACAAACCAGCGCGCGACGACGAAGCCGAGACGGGCCATGTCATCGAAATCGCGGCGCGATTGCGTCGCGCCGTGTCGAGACGCCGAGGTGCGATCCCCACACGTTGGCACCGAAATCCAGGCCGTAGAAGATCGTCTGCCCGTCGGTGGACCACGGGTAGTTCACGCCGTGAATAAATGGTTCGCGGGTTCGCATGGTTCGCGGGTGCGTGGGTTCGCGGACCTAGATATACCCACGTTCCAGCGCTTTGAGTATGAGTTTCGTTTGCTCCATATGAGAGCAAACGAAATGCCCAATGCCTTGTTACCGGTTCACACCCAGCGACGAGAGGTACTTGGCGAGCAGCGGTTGTTGCGGACCCTTGTACGCTTTCCCGTATTTGCGAAGTTTCGCGCGGTCGGCGGTCGACAGCTCCGCGCCTGTCGTCGATGCGACCTGGTATTGCGACAACACGGCGGCAAACAACGCGTCGGCATCGGCCGGGTGGCGCGTGAGATAGCTGTCGAGGATCGGCAGCGCGTCGCCGTACGCCGCGGTCAGCATGTAGGCGAGCGCGAGGCGTTTCGCCGAGATCGTCGTCTGTCGGGCGCTCGCGCATACGCCGGCTTGAGCACGGCGACGACCGCATCGGGCTGTCCGCCGCGCATGCGCGCATCCGCAAGCAGTGTGTACGCGATCGGCGGACGCTGCTCGGTGCCGAGCGCCATCTGCCAGATGCCGGCGGCATCGCGATCCTGCCGCCCGCCGCGAAGCAGGCGCCGAGGAAGAATGCCGCCGGGTAGAACTCACGGCGCGGACCGGCGGCGATGTTCAACTGCGTCGCCGCCTGATCGATCTGTCCCTTCGCGTAGAGGTCGAGTCCCTTCAGGAACGCGGCCGCCTGCTGATCGCCGACGGTCAAGCGCCTCGAGCGCCGCGGGAGCGTAGCGTCCCGCGCGCGCTTCGACCATCGCATTCTTCAGCGACGGCGAGCGCGCCGCGATCGAATCGAGCATCCCGTTGACGAGCGCCGGCTGCAGCACGGCGTTGCGGTCGAAGGTGGCGACCCGCGCGAACGCCGCCGGCACGACGATCGGTCCGCCTTTCGACGCCGGCGCCGGCTCGAGGATGAACGGACGAACGAGCACGCCGGCCAGCTTGTCGCCGCGCATGATGCGCGCGCGCGCGACGTAGCGGCCCGATGGCAGCGGCTCGGCGCCGATGAATCCCTGCGCCATCGCGCCACGTTGGCTGCGCGCCGGGCCTGAGGTCGACCGGCACCGTGAGCAGCGCGCGGCGCGCCGTCATCGTCGGCAATCTCGAAGTTGACCGAGACGTCCTTGAACGTCTCCTCGGCTGACGCGCGCATACGCTCGACGTACGCCGCCACGCCGTCGGCATCGACGTGCGGCTCGACGTCAGGCCGTAATCCGGCGCCCGCCGTCGCCGCATGGTTGACGACGAGATCGGCGTAGGTGAACTCCTCGCCCGCCATCTTCCACGCGTTGACGTCGCGCACGACGCTGCCGTGGCGTCCTTCCGGATCGACCGCGGCAAGCCGGACCTCGTAGCTGCCCGGATCGACGGTGACCGCATCGAGGTACGACAGCGACGCGTTCGCGCGCCCCTCGAGCGGCTCGAGCTTCGCCTTGCTCGCTGTCGCGATGCGACCACTTGCCCTGGTCGTCGACCACGATGAATCCCATCGTGTGCTCGCGCGGCGGGCGTTCCCGCCTGGCCGACGTCGGCGGCCATCACGAGCCGGACTTTGCCGGTCGTTTTCGGATCCTGGTAGATGAACGTCGTCAGCCGCAGCGGCACGCCCGCCACGCCGAGCGGCGAGCGCAGCGATTCGACGAGCGACTGGTCGGGCGTCTTGCCGCGCGCCTGTCGGATCGAGCACGAATGCCTGCCGCGATCGCAGGGTCACGCCTGCTCCGCTGCACCGACACGTCGATGCGGTGATTCCGGCCGTCGCGATCCGACGGCGACTCCTCGACGCTGAGCAGGTAGTACGCGGAGATCTCGGACGCAAGGCGATCGAACGCGCGATCCGCGCGTGCCGACGACCTGGAAGATCGATCCGCGCGACAGCGACGCGAGATCATTCAGTCCACGAATCTCCAGCTCGCGATCCTCGGTGAAGGTCGGCGGCAGCGGTCCCTGCGTGGCATCCGACCGCGGCACATCCATCAGCAGCACGTTGACCGCGACGCGGCCGCGCATCGCGGTGCGCACGACGTCCTCGAGGTCCGACGGCGAATCGGTCACGAGCCCTTCCGACAGGAGGATCAGCGTCTTCTGTCCTTCGGTCTCGCCGAGATGCTGCAGCCAGTCGCGCAGGCCGCGCAGCGACGCCTCGGTATCGCGCCTCGTCGTCCAGAGAATCGAGTTCGATTCGTCGACGATGTCGCGCATGCACTGTTCGAGCGCCATGTCGAGCAGGCCGCGGCATTCGCGGTTGGTGACCTCCTGCATCCGCCGGTCGTCGCCCTTCTGCGCGATGTCGATCGCCTCGACGAGTCCGATGTTCCGGCGGCCGACGAACCGCGACTGCGTGCCGATCACTTTCTGCATCGCCAGGCGGACGCGCTGGCGATCGCCGGTGAAGTCGACGACGACGCCGGGCTCTGGATAGGAGACGAACGCGACGCGATCGGCAGGATTCAGCCTGTCGAGGAAGCGCGCGGCCGCGTCGAGGATCGGCCGCGCGGCGCCCGGCCGGATGTTCATCTGATCGACGGCGATCATGATCATCCGGCCCTGCGGCTGCGGTGATGTTGGTGGTGTAGAGGGTCTCGAACGTCTCCTGCTTCTGCGGAGGCCGGCGCACGCCGCCGTTGTCCGGCGTGTATTCGTAGCTTCACCAGGTCGGCGCTCACGACGCGGCGGACCTGGCCGTCGATCTTGACCGTGAATTCGGGGCCGTGAAGATCCGTGACCGGCTGGCCCGTTGCTGTCGAGCGCGCCGACGTCAACGGTGATGACATCGACGCCAGTGCGGAACGTCGGCTGCTGTGCCTGCGCCCTCGGTCTGGCCGCGACTGACCCTGTGCCCCGAGCGGCGCGGCGATGAAGAACGCGGCCAGGGACGAGGCACATTGCTTCATGGCATACTCATGCGACAGCAGGCCGACCGAAGGTCGGCCTCTACGGGCGAATCTTACTAGATGCCGTAGATCCTCGGGTCCCATTTCAAGCCGAGCTCGGACGGAGGTGCCATATACCCGGCGAGCGCGGACGCGGCGACGACGGCCGGGCTGGCGAGATAGCCTTCGCCGCCGACGCCCATCCGGTTCTGCCAGTTCCGGTTGAACGACGTAATCGCGCGCTCGCCTGTCGGTCAGCGCGTCGGGTCCCCTGGCCGAAGCACGGACCGCACCACGACTGCGCGGATCTCGCCGCCGACCGATCGGAACACCGCGGCGATCGATTCGCCGCCGAGCCGCGGATCCGGCCGCTCGATCTGCTTCCCCACGCCGCCCGATCCCGGAAAGACGACGAACGTGCGCGACGACCTTCGTCATGCCTTGCTGCGCGCGCGCGCGTAGATCACGAGCGCGGCCTGCAGCAGATCGTCGTAGCTGCCGTTGGTGCACGAGCCGATCAGCGCCTTGTCGAACGTCGATCCGCTCGCGCGCGACCTCGTCGGCCGGAAACGCGTTGCCCGGGCTGAACGGCTTGGCGATCATCGGCTGCACGTCGCCGAGATCGACAGCGCTTCGTCGATCTCGAAGCGCGCGTCGGCGCCAGGCGCGATCGTGCGGATACGGCAGCGTCGTGACGCCCTTCGCGCGATACCACGCGTAGCGTGACGTCGTCCGGCCGCGAAGATGCCGTTCAGCGCCTCGGCTTCCGCCATCATGTTCGCGATCGTGTTGCGATACGCGATCGGCAGCTGCAGGTTGGCGTCGACGAATTCCACCGACATGCCCTGCGACTGCTGCGCGCCCCAGCGCCGCAGCAGCTCGAGCACGATGTCCTTGCCGCTGACCCACGGCTGCAGACGTCCGCCGAACGTCGACGCGGCGCGCCTTCGCCAGCGTGAAGTAGACGTAGCCGGTCGCCCATCCGAACCCGAGCGTCGTCGAGCCGACGCCGATGCCGACCGCGCCGTACGCGCCGTAGGCGCGGCTGTGCGAGTCGGCGCCCGGAATGAACTGCCCGGGCATCGACGAGTCCCTGCTCCGGGAAATAGAAGTGAAAGATGCCGTCGCCCGGCGTCGCGTAGTACGGCTTCTCGAGCCGCTGCAGCCGTCGCGAACGCGCGGCCGATGCTCGTCTGCTTGCTCGTCGTCTTCGCGTGCCGGTGAAGACGAAATGGTCGTTGGCGATCGCCGCCTGCCGCGGGTAGATCGTGTTGCCGCCGGTGATCTGGTTGAACGTGTGAATCGCAAACGGCGCGGTGCCGTCGGAGGCCGGAAGCAGATCGGCGTAGACGCTGCAGCGTCGTCGCCGGGCCGCAGCTCGCGCGCGGCTCTTGTCGACGCGATGCGCCCAGACGATCTGCTCCGTCGTCGTCATGCGCGCGCGCGAGCTCCGGCGGCCGGAAATTCGATCGACCGGCTGCCGTCTCGACCGAGGCGCGGAACTCGCGGCGTCCGATCGCGAAGATGCCGCCGGTTCGGCGGATCTCGTCTTCCTTCGGCGTCAGCGGCACCGGGTCGTAGCGTCTTGCCTTGCGTCACGTTCGACAGGCGGCGCGACGACGGGATCGAATTCGAACTCGTCGCCGTCGCGCGCATCGGCAACCGCCTCCGGACTCTGCACCACCTGCAGACCGAGGTTGAGCGCGTTGCGGCGGAAGATGTCGCCCATGTTGTTGCCGCAGACGATCGACCATCTCGAGGCCGGCTTCTTCGGCGACCCCTTTGAGGCCCGCGGGGCTCATCTCGCGCGACGAGCCGATGGCGAAGCGATCGCCGGCGATGACGAACGTCTCGCCGCGATGGACGCGCTCGCGGAAATCGGGCATCAGGTAGCGGAACGATCCGGCCTTCCACCGCTCGTCGAGCGTGTCGAGGCTCTCGGAGACGCAGTCCGCGGCCGGCGTGATCTGATCGGTGTCGATCGCGTCGAGCTTGCGGCCGAACTTCGTGCCCGGCAGTTTCGGATCCCAGAAAATGAGCGCTCTGCCGCGGATGACGGCGGCGCCGGACTCGCCCGTCTCGTGCAGTCGGCTCGCCGCCCGGCAGGTCGTCGAGCCGGACGCCTGGTCTCAGCTTGTCGCCGCAGCGATCTCGTGCATCTGGTCGAATGGTACGGCATGCGATTGTCCACAGGACGGCTCGAGCGCAGCGATTTCCACGGAAATCACCGTCCCTGGAGCGATCGGAAAGCGGCATCCGTCCTGCAGAGTTTCTGTTGAGTGCGTGGGCGGTTGCGAAGCTCAGCCATGTCACATGAGTCTGGTATGATTCGCGGCCTCGTTTTCCCACCAGCGGACTGATATGGACTCCCCAGGCGACGCAGCAGTTGCCGAACGGCGGCTAGCGCACAGAACGACGCTCACGTCCGACGACGCGCGCCAAACCGGCGCTGCGGGTCATTCCCCGCGCGCCGCCGACACGCAGATCGATCCGGGCGATCTCAAGAATCCGGCGCTGCTACATCAACCGCGAGCTCAGCTGGCTCGAGTTCAATCAGCGCGTGCTCGCCCAGGCCACCGACGCCGCGCATCCGCTGCTCGAGCGCGTGAAGTTCCTCGCGATCGTCGGCACGAACCTCGACGAGTTCTTCATGATTCGCGTGGCGACCACGCTGAAGAAGCTGCGCGAGGGAATCGAGGACGTCGCGCCGGACGGCTACAACACCGAGCAGCAGCTGTACGCGATGCGCTCGCGCGCGCCGGAAGCAGATCGAGGACCAGGCGTCGTGCTGGAACGAGTTGCGCGAGCTGCTCGGCCGCCGAGCACATCGAGGTTCCTCGAACCGCGATGCGTGGACGCCGCAGATGCGCGAGTTCCTCGGCGCGTATTTCACGCGCGAGATCTGCCCCGTCCTGACGCCGCTGGCGTTCGACCCCGGGCACCCGTTTCCGTTGATTTCAAATCTCAGCAAGAACTTCGCGGTCGTCGTGCGACACGGCGAACAGCACGAAGTTCGCGCGCGTCAAGCTGCCGGACGTGCTGCCGCGGTTCGTTCAGCTGCCGGAGAATCTCGTCGGCGGGCGACGGGCAGACCTTCGTCTTCCTCGAAGACGTCATCCACGCGAACATGCAGGAGCTCTTCCCGGGCACGCAGGTGAAGAGCGCGCACCTGTTCCGCGTCATTCGCGACGCCGACCTCGAGATCGAGCAGGACGAGGCCGACGACCTGCTCGAGACCGTCGACCGCAGCCTGAAGCAGCTCCGCCACGGCGCGATCTCGCTGCTGCAGGTCGACGCCGACGATGCCGGCGCGCGTGCTCAACATCCTCGCGGAGAACTTCGAGGTCACCGACGACGTCATTCTGCGCGACGGCGTACCGCGTCGGGTTCGGCGACTGGATGCAGCTGACGAAGCATCCATCGGCCCGAGCTGAAGTGACCCGCCGTTCTCGCCGCGCACGCTCGTGGCGCCACGACGAAGATCCCGAGGTGCATCTTCGACCAGCTTCGCTACCAGGACGTCCTCGTCCACCATCCGTATCGAGTCGTTCGGATCGGTCGAGGCGTTCCTGCGCGCCGCCGTGCAGGATCCGCACGTCATCGCGATCAAGATGACGCTCTACCGGATCGGCGCGAACTCGCCGCTGATCAATCTGCTGATCCAGGCGGCCGAAGCCGGCAAGCAGGTCGCGGTGCTGGTGGAGCTGAAGGCGCGCTTCGACGAGCGGAACAACATCATCTGGGCGAAGCGGCTGGAATCGCACGGCATCCATGTCGTGTACGGCTTCGCCGACCTGAAGACGCACGCCAAGCTGTGCCTCGTCGTGCGGCAGGAAGGCGACGGCATCCAGCGCTACGTGCACACGAGCACCGGCAACTACAACCCGGAGACGGCGAAGGTCTACACCGACCTCGGCTACTTCACCGCCGATCCGGAGATCGTCAGCGACGTCTCCGACGTCTTCAACTACCTGACGGGCTACTCGAACCAGAAGGAATACCGCGCGATGCTCGTGGCGCCGGTGCAGCTGCGCACGCGGCTCTGCGAGCTGATCAACCGCGAGACGGAGCACGCCAAGGCCGGGCGTCCCGCGCAGCATCATCATCAAGGTGAACGCGATCACCGACGACCAGATGATTCGCGTGCTCTATCGCGCCTCGCAGGCCGGCGTGCAGCATCGACCTGATCGTGCGCGGCATCTGCAGCCTGCGCCCCGGCATCCCCGGCGTCAGCGACCACATCCGTGTGCGCTCGATCGTCGGCCGCTTCCTCGAGCATTCGCGAATCTTCTGGTTCAACAACGGCGGCCACGAAGAGATGTACATCGGCAGCGCCGACCTGATGGAGCGCAACCTCGATCGGCGCGTCGAGACGCTGACGCCGATCCGCGACATCGAGATCGTCGAACACCTCCGCGACGTCGTCTTACACGCGTATCTGCAGGACACGGAACGCGCGATGGTGCTCGATTCAGCAGGCCACTACTCGAAGCCGTTCTCGACCGGCGGGCCGTTCGACTCGCAGCAGTTTCCTGCTCCAGCACTATACGGAGTCGAACGAAGCAGACTGACAAGCCGTCAAGTCCCACAGTTCCCAAACTCCCAAGGCATGGCGTTGGCGACTTGGCGTGTTTGACTTGGGACTTGGGTTTGCGATACTATCGCACCACGCCGCGGCGACTCATTCGCGGCGAGAAGGATTCCGAAGAGAGGAAAGGCGATCGCGGCGACGACCAGCAGGCCCGCGACCGTGATGAGGAAGGCGAGCGGACCGAGCGGCCAGAGCAACGCGAGGCCGAGACGCGTGGCTGCGCCTCCTTGCGTGGCCACGCAAACCAACGAGCACGCCGACGACATAGATTTCCGCCATCCACATAGGTAAGCGTTCGTCCTACACCGGCGCCTGGCGCCGGCCGACGCGCGTATCTTAACTTCGAGCGGCTCACGACATGGTGCAATTTCGTGCAGGTAGCGCGCACGAGCGTCATCGCATGACTCGGCAGGACTGCCTGACGGCGACTGGAGTGCCTTGCCGATAAGGAGAGGGCACGGGATTCCCGCGGTTGTTCATCAGGCGCCGCGCCGACCCCTCGGAGGAACTGATGAAAATGCTTGTTCGGCTGCTGGCCGCATTCGCGGTGATGCTGGCGGCCGTCCCTACATTTGCGCAGCAGACGACTGGAACGATCACCGGGCGGGTGATCGATCCCAGGGCATGGCTGTCCCAGGCGCAACGATTACGGCCATGAACGCCGCGACCGGATCTCGTTCGCATCGACATCAGCGACAGCGAAGGCCTTTATCACCTCAACGCGATGCCTGTCGCCACCTACGACGTCGTGGCGGAGCTCCCTGGCTTCACCCGCCTCGAGCGCAGGGACATCTCGGTTGACGTGTCGCAGACGACGAATCTGGATCTGACGCTCAGGCTGGCGCAAGTCGCCGAGACCGTCACCGTTGTCGGCGAGACGCCCGCTCATCCCGACCATGTCATCGTCGGTCGGTCAGGTGGTTGACCTGACGCGCATTGAACGGCTGCCGCTCAACGGCCGGCAGTTCGCGAACCTGGCTGCGACCGTGCCCGGGCGTCGGCATCGGCTTCCACTCCGATCCGACGCAAGGCCACGGAGTATTCGCCGCAGATCAGCGGCGGCAACGGCCGCAACATCGACTACGTCGTTGACGGCGGCGACAACAACGACGACACCATCGGCGGCCTCGCGCAGCTCTATCCGCTCGAGGGAATCCAGCAGTTCAGCGTCCTGACGCAGCGCTTCGACGCGCAGTACGGCCGCGGCGCCGGCGTGCTGAACGTGGTGACCAAGAGCGGCACCAACGACGTGCGCGGCAGCGCGTTCACGTTCTTCCGCGACACGGCGATGAACTCGAAGACGGAAACGGAGACGCTCAACCACCTGGCCGAAGCAGGACTACCGCCGGTACCAGTACGGCGGCAGCGTCGGCGGACCGATCGTCGAAAACAAGGTCTTTACTTCGGCGCGTTCGAGCGGACGCAGCAGGATACGAAGCAGACGGTCAACACGCTCGGCCTGTTCCCGTCGGAAGACGGCGTGTTCCCGATTCCGGTGCGCGAGAACCTGTTCACCGGCAAGCTCACCGCCGAACCTCCGGGATGGCCATTACTTCGCGGTCCGCTACGGCTACGACGGCAACTCGTCGCCGAGCGGCGCGGAGCTGCGCGCCGCGCATTCGACCTGGTCGACGAGCACGAACACGTTCCATTCGATCAACGCGAGCGACAGCTGGGTGTTCGGCGGCACGAAGCTGAACGAGCTCCTCGTCCAGGTCGCGACCTTCGAGAACGCGATTCCCGGCAAGCACCACGCAGCCGGTGCTGATGTTCCCGAACACGGTCGATCGGCGGTGCAAACCAGTCGGCGCCGCAGACGACCGAGCAGACCAAGTGGCAGTTCCGTGATGACGTGAGCTGGACGGCGCGCGGGTTCGGCGGTCTTGAGCACAACCTGAAGGCGGGCGCGAACTGGCTCCACGAACCGCGCCTCTTCATCAGCACCCAGTCTGGAATCGCCGGGTTCTTCACCATGGGCACCAACAACGTGAATGGTCCGGTGCAGCAGGTGCAGGTGATTGGCGGCGCAGCCGAAGTGAATATCCCTCTCGACTTCTATTCCGGCTACCTGCAGGACGACTGGCGCGCCACGAGCAGGCTGACGCTGAACCTCGGCGTCCGCTACTGACTACGTGTCGGGAATGCCGCTCGACCAGGACCGCAACCCGAACTTCCTCGTCATGCAGGCCGCCGGGGCGGCGGGACGCTTCGCGGGCACGGTGCTCGATGACTTCGGCAAGTCGCCGAAGGCTGACCGGAACAACATCCAGCCGCGAGTGGGATTTGTCTATGACGTCCGCGGCAACGCACGAGATGTCGTGCGCGCCGGCTGGGGCTCTATACGGACTTCGCGTACACGAACCAGAACGCCCTCAATGCCGCGCTTGATGCGGCTGGCGGCGGTCGGCATCGTTTTCCTGGCGAGCAACCCGGCGGGTATCCTCAAGCCGGACGGCTCGTTCTTCCGGGCGTCTGATCCGCTGTCGACCATCGCCGCGCAGAATCTGGTCAATACGAGCCTGCCGCCGCTGGGCGGTCAGGTGCAGTCGCCGCGTCTCGAGCAGCCGTACACGCGCCAGGCGAACGTCGGCTGGAGCCACCAGCTCGACTCGTCGACAGCGCTGACCGTCGACGCCGTGCGCGCCGATGGACGCAACGTCAATACCCGGCTCCGCATCAACCAGCTTGTCAACGGCCGGCGGTACTCGGCGGATCTCGCCATCCAGCCGAACTCGAACCAGTTCCGCGTGGCGCTCAGCAAGGGCACGAGCCTGTACGAGGCGCTCGTCATCGGATTGAACCGTCGCATGTCGCATCGCCTCGACGTGAGCGCCTCGTACACGTTGGCCAATGCCAGGAGCATCATCGGCAGTTCCGCCGACGAGACCGACGCGAACCTCGTGCAGGATGTCGCGAATCCGTTTGGAGCGGTTCAGGATGCGCCGCTGACGCGGAGCGGCGCGCGGCATCGTGTCGCGATCACGGGAATCGTCGAAGCACCGTTCGGCATCGACGTGGCGCCGATCTTCCTCTATCAGTCGGCACTCCCGACGCACTCCTTCGAGGGACTCGACTTGAACGCCGACGGCAACAACAACGACAAGACCGCGACGGCGTACCGGTATACCGGTCTCAACGCCGACGGAACCGCCGCGTTCAAAGACATCGGCCCGTGCGAGACGGTCAACTGCAGCTGGCGCGCACCGTAACTCGCAGCTGAATCTTCGCGTCAGCAAGAGCTTCCGGCTGCATGCCGGTTCGTCGCGCATCGAGGCGATCGCCGAGGTGTTCAACCTGTTCAACGCGAAGAACCCGTTCATCCCGCTGACGACGCGTCGCCGCGGGGCCACGGGCGCGCCGCTCACGTCGTTCATGCAGCCGACCGCGTATGCCGGAGACTTCGGACAGCCCGAACAGCGCGTCGGACAGGTCGGCTTCCGCGTCGACCTTCTGAAGTTCTGAAGGTCGAAGGTCGAAGTTCGAAGTAACTTCGAAGTAGAGCCAGCTACTTTCTGACGTTACCTTCAACCTTCGAACTTCGACCTTCGACACGTGTTCACCGAGCTCCGTCCCCTCCTCCGTCTCGCCGGCCCCGTTGTCCTCGCTGAAATCGGCTGGATGAGCATGGGCCTCGTCGACACGATCATGGTCGGACGTCTCGGGCCGGCAGCGATTGCCGCAACCGGGATGGGCAGCGGCGTATTCACGGCGATCATGATTTTCGGCGCGGGGTTGATGCTCGGCGTCGATGCGCTCGTCTCGCGCGCCGCCGGCGCCGGGCGCTTCGACGACTGCGTGCGGTGGCTGCACCAGGGCGTGATCCTCGCGCTGCTCGTCGTCGCCAGCCGTCATGCTCGTCACGTGGCTCGCCTTCATCACGATCGACGCGTGGGGCCTCAACCCGCAGATCGCCGTCGCTCGCCAAGCCGTACTCGAGGTGATCGCGCTCAGCGCGCCTCCGCTGATGCTCTACGCCGCATTCCGGCGCTACCTGCAGGGCATCCACGTCGTTCGGCCCGTGATAGCGCGCTCATCTCGGCCAATCTGGTGAACGCGGCCGCCAACGCGATCCTGATCTACGGACGATTCGGCGCGCCGGCGCTCGGTGTCACCGGCTCCGCATGGTCAACGTGCATCGCGCGCGTGCTACATGGCCGCCTTTCTCTACTTCGCGATCCGCCGCGAGCACCGGCGCGCAGCGGTGCGGCGCATCCGCACGTCCCGTTCGCGCTCGATGTCGACCGGTTGCGCACGCTCGTGGCGCTCGGCGCGCCGGCCGCCTCGCAGATCACGCTCGAGGTCGGCGTGTTCGCGCTGGCGACGGCGCTGGCCGCCGCGGCTCGACGCGGTCTCCTCCGCCTCTCACCAAATCGCGCTCAACATCGTCAGCGTCGTCTTCATGGTGCCGCTCGGCCTCGCATCGGCCGGCGCGGTGCGCGTGGGGCATGCCGTCGGCGCGCGCGACGTGCGGCGGGCGCGCCGCGCGGGATGGACCGCCCTCGTCCTCGGCGGGGCCGTCATGATCGTGCTGGGACTCGTGCTCTTTCTCTTCCCGGTCCGCATGTTGAGCGTCTTCACGACCGACGCGCGGGTGCTCGACGATCGGCTCGCGGCTGCTCGCGATTGCCGCGGCGTTCCAGCTGTTCGACGGCACGCAGGCGGTCACGACAGGCGTGCTCCGTGGAATCGGAGATACGCGGACGCCGATGATCATGAATGTCATCGGCCACTGGGTCCTGGGGCTGCCGGTTGGATATGCTCTGTGCTTCCGCTTCGCGTGGGGCGTGACCGGCTTGTGGATCGGGCTTGTCGATCGGCCTGATCTTCTGTGCGGTCGCGCTGACGGCCACGTGGATCGCGCGCACCCGTCACCTCGGAGCTGCCGCCCGACGCTCACGCGCCGGAGCCGGCGGAGATGCTGTGATCATCAACGACGCACACTGTCATTTCTTTTCGCCGCAGTTCTTCGCCACGCTCGGACGGCAGCGTGCCACGCCTGAGGCCGATTCGCGAAATCCCGCGCCGCCGCCCTCCGCGAGCGATATCTGCCGTGAGCTGAACTGGGACGACCCGGTATCAGCCGAAGCGCTGGCCGATCGCTGGGTCGCGGAGCTCGATGCGCGCGGCGTGAGGCGCGCCGCGCTCATTGCGAGTCTTCGCCGGCGACGAGGAGTCGGTCGCTGATCGCGGTCGCGCGCCATCCGGCGCGCCTGGTCGGCTTCTTCATGGTCGATCCCTCGGCCGCCGACGCAGCCGAGCGCGCCCGCCATGCGATCGACGGAACTCGGGCTCCGCACGATCTGTCTGTTTCCGGCGATGCATCACGTGCCGGTCGCGGACGAGCGAGTCGCGCGCATCGTGGAGATTGCGGCATCGCAGCCGGGGATCGCCGTCTTCATCCATTGCGGGGCGCTATCGGTCGGCGTGCGCACGAAGCTCGGGCTTCCGAGCCGCTTTGACTTCCGTCTCGGCAACCCGCTCGAGGTCGCACGGCTCGCGGTGAAATATCCGTCGGTACCGTTCATCATTCCGCACTTCGGTGCGGGCCTGTTCCGGGAGGCGCTGATGGCTGCCGACATGTGCGGCAACATCCACTTCGACACGTCGAGCTCGAACAGCTGGATCCGCTACACGCCGGGCCTGACGCTCGACGCCGCGTTCAAGGCGGCGCTATCAGTCGTCGGCCCCTCGCGATTGTTGTTCGGGACCGACTCGTCTTTCTTTCCGAGAGGATGGCAGACGGGAATTTACGAGACGCAGAAACAGATCGTGGAGGCGTCTGGCGTCAGCGCCGAGGACGACGCGTTGATCTTCGGACGCAATTTCGATCGACTATTTCCCCCGCGAGCTAATTCATCGTCGATCGCCGTTTCGAATACCTCGATCGGCTGGGCGCCGTTGATCATCCGGCCGTTGACGAACACCGTCGGCGTCGAAGTGATGCCGAGGCGGCCGCCTGCGCCGAGGGCCTCCTGCACCCGCGCTTCGTACTTCGAGGTATCGAGGCACTGGTTGAACTTCGCCGCATCGAGTCCTGCATCGGCGGCGTACTTCTTCAGGAACTCTGGCTGCAGTGCCGACTGATTCGCGAACAGCTGGTCGTGAGCATCCCAGAACTTCCCTGCTCGCGCGCGCAGTTGGCCGCCTGCGCCGCGACGAACGCCTGCGGGTGAATCATCGTCAGCGGAAAGTCCTTCCACACCAGCCGCATCTTGTCGCCATACTTGGCGCGAAGCTGCTTCAGCGTCGGCATGACGCGCTGGCAGAACGGACACTGGAAGTCGGAATACTCAACGACGGTCACCGGCGCATCCGCTTTGCCCTCCGACGGATCGTCGGCGGCAACGGTCACGGTCGTGCGCGGCGCGTCCATGACGACGCGGATCGCGGGACCGGCTTTCTTGAGCTCGGCGATCAGATCCTGCTTCGCGGTCGTCTGCTGCTGGTCCCGAAGAAACTGCTGGATGGCCGTGCTCATCTGCTCGAACGAACGCCCCTGCATCCGCTCGCTGTTCTGCACGTAGAAGTTGCGAACGTCCGTGTCGGTCACCGGCTTGGTGCGCTTCCCGATTTCGGCCTGCACGAACGCTTCAGGCGTGACGCCCTTCGCCTTGGCGGCCTGCGCCACGAGCATGTCCGCGATAATCGCGTCGAGGGCAGCCTTCCGGCCGTCATAGATGGCCTGCTCGGCCTGGGCTTTTGCACCTGGATCCTCCGTCTTCCAGCGATCGTCCAGCTCGCGAACGGTGATGGCGCGGTCGCCCACGCGCGGCGGCGACATCCTGCGCGGCCGGCCTGCTGCTGCGCCTGCGACGAACAGGCCAATGAAATCAGGAGTCCGGCGGCGATGAAAGGCGCTGCGCATGCGGAAATCATACTCCGGCCGGCGGCGCCAGCGGGACGTCCGAAGATCAGATAAGCTGATTTCATGCGGACCTTTACGACCATCGCGCTTCTCGCCGCCGCGACGTCTGACGCTTGCCGCCCAGCAGGAAGGCCCGACCTTCAAGGCGACCAACGCAGATCGTCTCGGTCCCAACCACGGTGCTCGATGCCGAGGGACGGCTGGTGCCGAGCCTCGATCAGGATCAGTTCACGATCCTCGACAACGGCAAGCCGCAGAACATCACGTTCTTCCAGAACGAAACGCAGCCCTTCACCGTCGTCGTCATGCTCGATTACAGCGCGAGCATGACGCAACAGCCTCGACCTGCTGCGCGCCGCCGCCGAGCAGTTCCTGCTGCGCATGCTGCCGAAGGACAAGGGGCAGGTCGGCGCGTTCAGCGACCGCATCGAGTTCAGCGGGCAGTTCACCAACGATCGCGACGACTTGATTTCGGCGCTGAGGGACCTGCAGTACGGCAATCCGACGCGCCTCTGGGATGCCGTCGACCAGAGCATCGACATGCTCAAGCCGGTCGAGGGGCGCAAGGTCGTCCTCGTCTTCACGGATGGCGACGATACTTACAGCAAGGCCGGGTTCGGCTCGGTCCTCGACCACGCGCGGCAGGAAGAAGTCATGGTCTACGCCATCGGACTGCAGTCGGTCTACTTCAACGGCCAGCGAATGGTGCGGTCGGCGCCGGATCGATCGCTGAAAAAGATTGCCGAGGAGACCGGCGGCGGCTACTTCGAGCTGAAAAAGACCGACGAGCTCGCGCCAACGTTCACACGGGTCGCGCAGGAGCTGCACAGCCTGTACACGATCGGCTTCTCGCCGTCGGTGCTCGACGGCAAGGAGCACAAGCTGGACGTGAAGATGAGGCAGACCAGCATGAGCGCCCGCGCACGCAAGAGCTACATCGCATCGGCGGAGCGGCTATCGAATACGAATTAGACGGAGTTGGCGGGCCTAACAAGGCCCGCCCTCCGTACTACCCTCCGGAAATCGCGGGGACGATTTCCACAACATCGCCATCCTTGATCGGATGCTGGTTCACATCGTGGAGCAGCATCTCGTCGTTCACCGCGAAATTGAAAATCGTGTCGTGCAGTTTCGCGGCGACTGCGGGCCGCGTGCGGCCCAGGACCGCGACGAGCTGTTCGAGGGTGTGCACCGGTTCGGTAATCGTGAGCGTATCGCCGCCCAGCATTGCCGGCAGCCGCAGTGATCATCTATGCGGTAGGCCGGGTCCTTTCGACCCGGCGAGCAACGCGTGCAGCTCGTTGCGCCAGCTCTCGATCGGAACGCCTTCTTCGGTGAGGTTCGAGATCGCATAGAAGCGCGACAGCATCGCGTCGAATTCGGCGCGATCGATCTGCTCGCCCTTGTACGCGCCGTGGCGGTTTGGCTCGTCGAACCAGCGATCGGGCAGCGTGTCGTCCTTGCGTCTGACTCCCAAGCGGTGATTGATCAGCCGCTCGACGCCCATCACGTTCAATCCGACGCGATCGAGATCGTCCGGCGTCAGCGATAAGCCGGTGACGTTGGCAATCTGCGTCGAGAACTCTTCGAAGCCGGGAAGCGACGGGCTGTTGAACAGCTTCGTCGTGAAGCGGCACATGCCCGACCGAATCGCCGACCGCGTAGATGTTCTCGCAGCGCGCGCACGGCGCGCTCCTTGCCGACGTAGCTGTTCGGCGCCGCGCTGACCGGGCCGCCGTACAGGCGTTCCTTGAACGCAGGGTCGTCGTTGATCTTCGCGTTGATCTCGAGCGTCACGCGGTTGCGCAGATGGTCCATGCCGCGCGTCGCAACGGCGAGGCCGAGCGCGAACGCCTTCAGAATCCGCGCGTCGTGCGGATCGCTTTGCATCAGTCCCTTCACGGCCATGCGGTATTTCAGCGCCTCGCCCGGGTAGTGCCCTTCTCCACCGCGCGCGTCCCATCGGCAAGGACGTTGCCGAAGCCCTCGCGCGCCGCCGTCATGAACAGCAGTCTCTCGACAAGCGCTGGATCGCCCCACGCAAGCTCAACGCCGTGTGTGCGCGAGTCGTGATGATGCCGCGTTGAAAGAGTTCCAGCGCCCAGCCGATCGCCGAGCCAGTCGATGCGGTATCGAAACCGAGATCGTTGCAGATGTTGTTGAGTCGAATCACCGCCTCGACGTTGTCGATGCCGAGGTTCGGGCCGAACTTACCGAGCGTCACGTACTCGGGCCCGTCGCCGCGGCCGTATTTGTCCGATGGGTCGCGATGCAGGTCGTTCAGCGGCCGGCAATTCACGGGACATCGGAAACAGCCTTCCATGCCCGGGCGGATACGGGTCGATGTGCTCCGCATCGAGCGCGTCGGTCCAGGTCGTCTCCTGATTGTTCTTCGTGCCCATCGCGCCGAGCAGCCGGCTCGGTCGATACAGGAACGGCGTCCCCATCGTCGACAACGCGTGCTTGACGACCGATGTGCCAAGCAGCTTCTGTGCGATCTGGCGGTTGTAGCGGCTTGTAGGGCTGGGGTGTCGGGAACTCGTGCGTGTGGCCGAGCGTGACGATCGCTTTCAGGTGCAGCGATGCCATCTTTGCGCCGGTCCCACCGCGCGCGTAGATCGCCTTCGGTCCGCCCATGATGCCGCGCGACGAGGACGCCGTTCTCGCCCGCGCGCGTGACGTTCACCATCGACATGTCGCGCGTCCACACGCCGCCGAGATCGCCGGCGATCCGCTCGCGCATGTCGATGTTGTCGAGGCCGGCATATGGCGCCCCGTCGCGCCATTCGACCTCGCCCTCGCGTATGACCATGAGCGCCCACTGCGGGCTGCGGCCGTACAGCACGAGGTGATCGATGCCGTTCATCCGCAGGAACGACGGGAAGTAATCGCCGCAGTTGGAATCGAGGATGACGCCCGATTCGGGCGCCCACGACGTGCAGTTGCCGCGCGCGCGCGCTCGGCACGATGCCCGTCAGCACGCCTGAGCCGAAGATCAGTGGAATGTCGGTATGAAGCGGGTAGAGCGATTCATCGAGCAGGCGATAGAGATAGAACATGTTGGCGCCGCGTCCCGAGAGCAGCGGTCTCGAGGATGCGGCGCGGCGTATACCCCGACTGCACCTCTCGCGTCGCGAGATCCACGAACAGCGTACGCCCCTGCGCGGGGTCACGCGGATCATGCGGCAGCTCGGATACAAGGCGCGCGACACGATCGCGGATGCCCATGTCCGCAGTATAGGGTTTAATGGAGCGCATGAACGAGACGCTGACCGAGCAGGACTTCCGTCTGCAGGCGGATCACGCGCTCGAACGCGCGCAGCGGTCGCTGCTGCCACTCGCCGACACGGAAGGCTTCGAGGTCGAGCTTCAGAACGGCGTGCTGCAAGTCGTCTTCGAGGAACCCGTGTCCGCAAAATTCGTCGTCAGTCCGAATGCGCCGGTGCGACAGATCTGGGTGTCGGCGATGTCGCGCAGCTTCAAGCTCACCTGGTCATCCGCATCGGCGCAATTCGAGCTCGACGGCGAAACGCTCGACACATTGCTCTCGCGTCTCGTTCGCGAATATCTCAAATGCTGATCGATCGATCAGCTCTGCGGTACCTCCCGCCTGAGCTTTCTGGATGGAAAGAAGCCTTTTATGATGGCTTCGTGCTGTTTTCGCCGCACGGTAACAAACCCTCCATTCTTATCGTCGAAGACGATCACGCGCTGCGGGACCTCTATCGGATCACGCTCATAGGCGCCGGCTACGCCGTAGCCGCTGTTGAAGATGGTGTCGACGCCCTCAGGTAATGGAGGGACATGCTCCGAACCTGGTTCTCCTCGATTTACAGTTGCCACGGCTCGATGGCCGCGACGTTCAGCGGGAGCTCGCGGCCCATCCCGAGACGCGCGGTATCCCGATCGTCGTGGTCACGGGTGCCGACACGCGCAATCTGCGGACTTCCGATTTCAGCGCCCTTCTCAAGAAACCTGTCAGCACGGATTCACTGCTCGAGACGATTGACGATGCGCTACGCGCGGGCCATGTCAGCCAATCGATGGAGCGCGATGGACGCCCGGACATCCATCGGCGGACGCCGCGAACGGTGCTGGTCGTCGATGACGATATCGCCGTCCGGATATTGCTGACACACTTCCTGGAGACAAGGGAGTACAGCGTCAAGACAGCAGGCAGCGTCGGTGAGGCGATCCTCGCGATCGAGGACAGCATCATCGACGCCGTAATACTCGACGTCCGAATGCCCCGGCGGTCCGGCCTCGACCTGCTGAAATTCATCCGGCTGAACCGCAAACGCCGCGAGTGTCCGGTGCTGGTGCTGACTGGAGCGACGTTAACTGCAATGATGAAGCGACGCTGATTGCGCGCGAGTGCGGAGATCTCTTCTACAAATCCGCGAATCTCGAGCCGCTCGCGGAGCGACTCGATCAGCTCACACACTGACGCAATCAGACTGCTGCCGCCCTATTTCTTCGCCGCTCCTTCGGTGATTTCGAGACGGCGGCCCTTCGACGCAGGCGGCGCCGGCATCGTGATCTCGAGCACGCCATCACGGAAATTCGCGTTAGCCTGCTCAGTGATCGCCCCTTCGGGCAACGGGATCACGCGGTAGAAACTGCCGTAGCTCCGCTCGCTGCGATACACGCCGTCGCGCTCTTCTTCGTGCTCGCGCTTGCGTTCGCCCATGGATGGTGACCGCGTCGTCGGTCAACTCGACGGATACTTCATCCTTCCTGAGACCCGGCAGGTCTGCCTTAATCGTCAGCTCGTTATTCTTCTGGAACACTTCCACTTCCGGCGCCCACATTCCGGTTGCGGTCTCTGTCCACGATGGTGAGGCCCAGCGCCGGCCGAGGCCGAAGTCGGCGAACATCCGGTCGACGTCATCAGCGAACCGCTGCAACGCCGTGAACGGGCTCCCGCCCCTCGTCGACGTGCTCGGATCAGCACGACGCTGCGCCGGTGTGATCGAAGTCTGTTTTTCAGCCATACACGACCCTCCTGTTTCTGACTGCGGTTGATGGCCGTATTGAGGGAGACTTCGCGGCTCGTGCAAGACACGAGCCCATCGACATCGACGAGATCGTGGCAGCTGCCGGGTCGCTGTTACGCTTCGATGCGCTCGACGATCCGAGCGCCGGCTTTTGACATCTCATCGAGCGCGCGATCGGCGTCGCCCGGACGCACATCTATACCGGTAATGGCATTTGACAGAATGCGGACCTGCAGACCTGCATGCAGCGCGTCGAGCGCCGTTGCCTTCACGCAGTAGTCGGTGGCGATCCCGCAACGTGCACGCGTCCGATGTGGCGATCGCGCAAGTCGTCGAGCAGTGTCTTTCCCTCCACCGTGTGAGCCATCAAACGCGGAGTAGCCGGGGCGATCCGGCTCATCGCCCTTGCTGATCACGACAGCGTCGCCGGGCAGTTTCAGATCCGGATGGAATTGCGCGCCCGAGGTTCCCTGGATGCAGTGCGGCGGCCACTCGCCGCCCTGTGCCTCGAAGTGATTCGTGACCTCGGGATGCCAATCTCGCGAGGCATACACCGGCATGTCGCGCGCGCGTGCCTCCGCGAGGTAGCGATTCAACGCCGGAACGATGCGATCACCGCCTGGCGCCGGGAGCGCTCCACCGGGGCAGAAGTCGTTCTGCACGTCGACGATCAGCAGTGCGGCCTTCTCGCTGGTCATACACGAGCCTGATCATCACCGATTATTCACTTTCGCCGCTTTGTGTCACCGGAACGATGCCGACATGGCACGAGCTGATCCAGACCGAGGCCGATGACCTGAGATCGGAACCTCAGCTAGTTGACTGTCGCGATCCGGCGGAATCCTCGTCGGTCCTCTCTCGTTGAGCCGGCGCCTGACGGCCATCAATGCCGGGACCGTGGTGGCAGCACCTATGGACACAAGCGTCAACCCGATGACTTTCCGACGCGACTCGGGAATCTTCTTCGAGAGCAGCAAGCCGATGCCGGCCCCGAGCGCTGCGCGCGTGGCGACGACAAAGCCGAACATCGGCAGGCTGAGAACAACGGTTTTCATGGCGAACCTCCAGCGAGACGCTGGCTGTGTCTGCAAACGCTGCGCCCTCGTTCGGCCCTACAGCTGGAATCCGTCCTTCAGCGGATCGTCTTCATCGACGTAGAAGATGTGCTCGCCGGTGATCCAGGCGGTGCCCTCGATGTCGGTGACGATCGCGGCAAATTCGCCTACCTGCGTTCGTCGTGCGACACGCCCACGATGCAGCGTGCCGATGACGCTCTCGTGCACGAACGACTGATCATCCTGCAGGAGCCCCATCGCATCGAGCACCGCCATCACGGCGGACGTCCCGGTCGCGCACGGCGAGCGATCCACGGCGCCGTCGGCGAACACGGTGACGTTCCGAAGATGCGCTTCCGGATCCTGCGGAGGCCCCGTGAAGATCACAGCCGCAACGCCGGACAGTGTGTCGTCAACGGGATGCGACAGCGTCGCCGCGGCATTGATTGACGCGCGAATCTCGACGCCAAGACGACGCAAGCTCGGGCAGACGCTCGGGGGTCAGCGGAATGCCGATCGCCTCGGTGTCGGCGATCGCATAGAAGACGCCGCCGAAGGCGATGTCGACGCGCAGCTCGCGCGAGCCGAGGCGGACCGAGTGACCGCCACTGAGCACGAAGGCCGGCACGTTCGTGAACGACAACGGAATCAACCGATTCTCGGTCGCCCCGCGATTGCAGGCGGGCGCGCGCGTGGACGGTGCCTGCGGCTGTATCGAAGACGACGCGTGCCTCGGACGCCGAAAACTCGGCGTTGGAGGGCGGGCCTTGTCAGCCCGCCAAACTGAATCAACCCCGCTCGAGCGCGATGGTCGTCGCCGCGATAATGCCGTGTCCGGAGATGGCGGGATAGCCGTCGTTGTGAAGGAAGATGATGCCCGCGTCCGATCCGGGCGCGACCGGCTCGGTGAGCATCGCGGCGCACATATCCCGATGGCCGCGTGGCTCGAGGACAAGCGCGCGGCGCAGCTGATCCGCGTGGCGCTTCATCCAGTCGCGCTTCTGTGCCATCGTCTTACCGGCGGGCCGCGGCGCGCCGTCGACGATGAGCCGCAGCGGCTCGCCTGCCACGTGCGCATCGATTGTTTTCAGGACCTGACGCATGCCATTCGTTCGGATCGTTCGGATCGTTCGGGTCGTTCGAGTCGTTCTCGTTCGGGTCGTTCTCGTTCTAGCGTGCGTCCTGCACGCCGCGGACGCCAACCCGGAGTCTGCGCGGCTGCGCGCGCGCGCCTACGAGCACGCGCTCAATCTCGATTATGACGAGGCGACGCGACGAGATGGAGGCCGCCGTCAAGGCTGACCCCGAACGATCCGAGCGCCGAACGAGGCCTGGCCGCCATTCCCTGGACGTTGATCTCCTTCCGGCGAGGGACGGTGACGGTGGATGACTATCTCGGCGGCGTCACGCGCCAGAACGTCGCGCTGACGCGAACCGCCGGCCGATCTCGCCGCCCGCTTCAACACGCACATCCAGCGGGCGACGATGCTCTGGCCGAAGCGCTGCTGCGGGCAAAGCCGCGCGACGCCGACGCGCACTACCAGGTCGGCGCGACCATCGGCCTGCAGGCCTCCTACATCGCGACCGTCGAAGGACGCATCATCGGCGCGTTCCGCGCCGCGCGCCGCGCGCATGACGAGTGCGAGACGGTGCTCGAGCTCGACGCCTCGCGCAAGGACGCCGGGCTCGTCGTCGGCATGTACCGCTACGTCGTGAGCCTCATGTCGCTGCCGCTGCGCATGATGGCGTACGTCGCCGGTTTTGGCGGCGGCAAGGAGCGCGGGCTGGCAGATGATCGAGGAAGCAGCGGCCTATTCCGTCGGAATCGCAGTCCGACGCGCGCTTCGCGCTGGTCCTCCTCTATAACCGCGAGGGGAAATACGGTGAGGCGCTGCGGCAGATCGCGGAGCTGCAGCGACGATATCCACGCAATCGACTCCTGTGGCTCGAAGCGGGCGCCACCGCGCTGCGCGGCGGGCGCGCCGCCGAAGCAGAATCGCAGCTCACCACCGGTCTGCGCATGCTGGCCAATGACAAGCGGCCGCGGATGTTCGGCGAGGAGGCGCTCTGGTATCAGAAGCGCGGAGCGGCGCGCGTGGCGCTGCGCCGCATCGACGAAGCGGACGTGGACCTGGGTCGCGCGGTTGCCGTCGAATCGCGGACGTGGGTCAAGGGACGCGCGCTACGCGGAGCTCGGAAAGATTGCCGACCTGCGCGCGCGACCGTAACGGCGCGCGCGCCAATTTCCAGAAGGCGGTGATGCTCTGCGAGCAGGACAACGATCCGGTTGGCGCGGACGCTGCGCGGCCAGTGGATCGATACCGCCTACGCTCAACGTTCGAGTCGACTCGCGTACTCGGACTCTGACTCGGGAACGAGGCGTCGCGCGACTCTGACTCCAGATCAGGGCATCGCGTGACTCCCGCTCCGCCTTAACCGCCTTACGCCAGCAAAATCCGCACGTTTGCCGTGGCTCATCGTTTGCCAGCTCAGGCGTGTGTCTGCCTCGGGTCCATACCATGGGTCGCTTCATTTCGCTTGCCGTCGCTGACTCTCGCGCTCGTTCTGACCGCGCTGCCTGCTGACGGCGCAGGGTCGCGGACGGGACGGTTGGGCGGCCCGCCCGCGTTGAGGCGCAGTTACGAGGAACCGGCTACGCGCGCGGATATGCCGACGGCTTCTGGCATGCGCAGGACGATCGTTTCGATCGCGCGGCGATACGATCCGATCGGCCATCGCGACCATCGCTGCGGGCGACCAAGGGCTTCTATCGATCGTACGGGATCGCGCGACGCGTGCCGGAACAATTACCGCGCCGGGTTCCGCGCGCGGATACGACGCGCGGGTTACCGCGGACGGCACAGGGCGCCGCAGGTGGCGAGTCAGGCCTGACCATGGCAGAACCCCTCGATTGAATAACCAAAGTCTGCTTCACGTCAGGCATCTGGGTCGCATTCGCATGCGAACTCATGACTCTGCTCGCGATCGGCGGTGGCACACGTCGCGCCATAGCGGACGGATCACATGTGGGTTTCCTCGACGATCGGGCAACGCGTTCCCGAGTCCACGCCCACAAAACTCCCGACCCGACGTCGCTCAGCGTCTGACGCTGGACGACGCTGCTTTCCCGCCATTCAGACTGGCACCGGCGCAGGAGTCGCCGCGATCCAGCGCGATACGTCGAGAGTCGCCGCGATCCGACCAGATCCCGCGCCGCGGTGATCTGGAGGGCGCTGCCGTCATCGTGGTGCTGCCGCGTTGCGGTGGCGGCGTGGCTGGGCAGCGCGCAGCTCGCGACTCATGGTTGCGCCGTCCACGGAGGCGTCGGCAGATGCGCCACCACGGCAGACGCACGCCGAGAAGCCAGTTCCGAAGCGAAGATCAGGCACGACCGCGGGCGGCCGTTCGTTCCGCAGCGAAGAATGAGAACGCGGTCGACGCAGGCGGTCCCGGAGGCACGTGCTGAGACTGCGAGCGAGGCGTCGGTCTCGACAATCGACCGGCCAGCCACGCTGCGACCATGGAGAGACGGAAGCAGCACCGATCGAAACGAGGCCCGACGCCGGGATGAGCGTTGCGGCGCTGCCCGAAGACGACTACGTGTATTCGAGCAGAGCGCCGCGCCGGATCCCGCCCCGCGGCTCTGTGTCACTCGGCTTCGTCCATCCCCTGGTAAGGGTTCAGACACGAACGAAGTAGGCTCGAGCTGCTAGTGATCTCAAGAGCGGACAGTCGAACGCGCGAAGATCTTCTCGCCTGCGTCGCGAAATTGGGAGAGGATGCCATGCGCACTCAGTCGAGCGAAAACGTTCCAGCTCGTTCCTGCGCAACGAAACGGCGTCCCTGTGCGATATCGCTTCGTCATGGAAGTCGACGCGACTCCGTAGTCGCGAATGGCCGAAGCCAGCGTACTTATTCCGGTATCACACCTACGGCTCGCCAGGAAGCGGCCGGAAGGCCGGTGGCGGCACACGGCGCTTCGAGGCCGACTGATAGGCCGGGCCGCTTTCAGCGCCAGGTGCTCCATTCCTGGCTCGACCAGAAAATTGATCGAGAACGGGATGACCGGGCGCCGGCGCTTCGCGTCGGCGTCGTTCCGGTGACGACTGCGATAGAACTTCCGGCCGTTGCCATCGGTGGCGAGCTCGAACACCGGGTCGTATGCGATCCTGCACGTAGCCCGCCGGGATCAGAATTTCGGTGATGCCGGCGTTCGGGCCCGAACGGGTACGAGATGATGCGACTGTTGATCACTGGGCTCCGGCGCCAGCCCGATCTTGCCGGGCGGCAGCGCCGTGTGAATCTGGATCGAGCAGATCGAGCTTGTTGTCCAGCATGACCTTCATCATGACGCGTCGCAGGAACTCGCGGCGCTGGATGTTCTCGGCAATGCCCTTGGGCGGCTCGTAGAGGCTCGTCGATCTCTTCCCAGTTCTTGAACGCCGCGCGCTGGTCGTCGCCCCAGAACTTCGATCGCGCGTTCAGCGACGGCCAGTCGACGAGCGTTTCCTTGAAGCCGCGGTCGGCCCAGTCCTTCGCCCGGCGGCTCAGGTACTGCGGAATATGAAATCGGAAGGTGCGCGAGCCGCGCATCGCCACCGCCGCCGAGCACGGTCGCGCAGCGTCAGGTTGCGCGGCGACGGCTCGAGCCCTTCCGCCCAGCGGACCATCCAGTCGGCCGCCGTCATCGTCCCGGTGCCCCTGGTCACGCCCGGTGCGAACTCGGTGTCGGCTTCACCTTCGCCGCGAAGTCCGGATAGAACGGCTCGTTGGCCGCGGTCAACCGATAGGAGCAGGTCCGGATAGAGCACCGGCGCCAGCTCCGCGATCGCGCGATCGAAGGTCGTCGACATGTTCTCGACTGTCGGGATCGTCCACCCAGCCGGGCGGTCACCGACTCGACGAGCGTGGCGCCGAGATGCCCGCCCAGCATCGCCTTCATTTCGGCGGCGGCCGCATCGACGATCGGCTCGTCGACCTTTGCGTGCTTGCACCATGAACTCGCGGATGATCCCGATGCGCATGCCTCTGAGCGCGCCCGGTCTCCCGCTCGTGATGACGCGCTGCGCGTAGGGCCCGGACGGCAGGCTCGACCGCGGCACCGTGGTGAAGATGTCGCGCGGGTCGTAATACCCGTCGGTCGGGATCCTTGAGCGCATCGAGCACCTTCACCGCGTCGGTGACGTCGCGGCAGGTGAATGCCCGGCGCGATCGTTGTAGATCTCGGCGCCGATCGCGCCGCCGAGAAACGACAGGTGCGCCTTGTGCGGCAGGATGAGCGCCACCGAGTTGTGATTGGCCGGCCCGCGGCACGATTGCCCCGTCTCCTCGCAGATACTGCACATCACGAGGTTCGTGCTCACGGAGACGCCCGACCCCGAGCTCGACCCGATCGATGCGGCGCGTGTCTGGTCGTACGAGTTGCACGGGTTGCCGGCCCACGTGCTGCGCTGATAGCCAAGCGTCGATGGCAGCACTTTCGTCGGATGGTTCGCTGCCGCCTGGATCGCCCGGACCGCGGCCGTTGTACTCGGTGGTGTTGGCTTTCGCGTAGATGATGGCGCCCTTCTGCCGGAGCTGCGGCGACAAGCGTGTGATCGCGCGCCGGGAAGTCGATGTCGTAGCGCGCGTCGGCGCCGCCGGTGGACCGCAGGTCCTTCACGTCGTACGAGTCCTTGAACGAGAACGGAATGCAGTACATCGGCAGGTTGCTGCAAGATCCGGATTGCGGCCGTATTGCGCGTCGAGCTCCGCCGCGCGCTCCAGCGCGTCCGGCTGGCGGCGGAACTCCTCGCACACCTTCGGCGCTCCCGCCGGCAAGCGGACCGGCCGAGGGATGCCGATCGAAATCGCCCTTGCAGGTGACGGACCGCTCGCCACGGATGTTGATCATCCCTGCTAATACGTAACTGAACGAAGTACAATGATTCGC
>ERZ1370068.1573-contig-11480_pt1:0-35000 | contig 37120 bp, 42 predicted proteins | sample MGYA00561227_ERZ1370068 | MGnify/ENA primary metagenome ERZ1370068 (study PRJEB38410, sample SAMEA6850437) | metagenome | study: Metagenomic assessment of the ecological functions of the soil: analysis of the soil microbiota associated with the...
AACGCTTCGTTCAGTTACGTATTGCCTAACTTCGGCGCTTGGTGAGGCGGCAGTCTTGGTCTCGGAGTTCGTGCCTTCCGATTTCGCCGCGGACCTTGCCCGGTCTCGGCTGCGAGGTCGATCGACCTGGGCTCCGAGGATCGCCTCGGCTTCATGCGCGCGTCGAACTCGTCGCCTGTGCTTCTCGATCGCCTCGAGGTGCATCTCTCGTTCCCGACGGGAGCTGCACCGCGCGCTCGAGGCATGTGCCCGGCTCGCCGCCCGAAAGGTCGAGCGACCACGAAGGCCTCGAAGTAGAACGCCGCGCGCTCGAGGTACGCGCACGGCGCTAACGCGTCTCGCGGGGCTACGATGCGCGGGGGCAGCGACTTACGGGAACCAGATGTGCGCGACCGGGCTCTGCCGAGGCTCGATGTGAGCCCATGCGCTCACGGCGCACCTTCGGCTCGCGTCACCTCGACGCCGCACTTCTCGCATGATCACCGCGGTGCTTGAGGCGCTTGTACTTGCCGCACAGGCACTCGTAATCCTTCGACGGGTCCGAAGATCTTGGCGCAGAACAGGCCGTCACGCTCCGGCTTGAACGTGCGGTAGTTGATCGTCTGGGCTTCTTGCACCTCGCCGTACGACCAGGACTTGATCATGTCGGGCGACGTCAGCGCGATCCGGATCGCAGTCGGAAATTCTCGACTCTCGGACCTGGGCGTGCGCCTGAACGAACTTGATGCAAGTCTTGCATGCGTATGGCACTCCTTCCTGCTCCAGCTCAATGTTGATGCGCGAGCGAACGGATTTCCTTGACGAGCACGTTGAAGGATTCCGAGCATCCCGGCCTCCATCTGGTGATTGCCGTCGACGATGTTCTTGTACATCTTGGTGCGGCCGTTCACGTCGTCCGACTTGACCGTCAGCATTTCCTGCAGCGTGTACGCGGCGCCGTAGGCCTCGAGCGCCCACACTTCCATCTCGCCGAAGCGCTGGCCGCCGAACTGCGCCTTGCCGCCCAGCGGCTGCTGGGTGACGAGGCTAGTACGGGCCCGTCGAACGCGCGTGCATCTTGTCGTCGACCAGGTGGTTCAGCTTCAGCATGTACATGTAGCCGACCGTGACCTGGCCGGTCGAAGGCGCTCGCCCGGTGCGGCCGTCGGTCAGCGTCGTCTGGCCGGCTGGTCCGGCAGGTCCGCGAGCGCTGAGCAGGCTGCTGATCTCGTCTTCGCTCGCGCCGTCGAACACCGGCGTCGCGATCGGCACGCCGTCGACGCAGGTTGCCGCGCGAGCTCGCCGGATCTCGGCGTCGCGGTGAAGGACGCGATGTCCTCCTTCTGACCGCCGGTCTGGTTGTAGATCTGGTCGAGGAAGCTTGCGCAGATCTCGCCATCGCCGTCTGCTGGCCTCGAGCATCTTGCCGATCTTGTTGCCGAGGCCCTTCGCGGCCCAGCCGAGATGGGTCTCCGAGCACCTGACCGATGTTCATGCGCGAAGGCACGCCGAGCGGGTTCAGCACGATGTCGACCGGGCGTGCCGTCGGATCATGTACGGCATGTCCTCGACCGGCACGATCGTCGAGATCGACGCCACTTGTTGCCGTGCCGGCCAGCCATCTTGTCGCCGGGCTGCACGCGGCGCTTCACGGCGCAGATAGACCTTGACCATCTTGAGCACGCCCGGCGCGAGATCGTCGCCCGGCGTGATCTTCAGTCTTCTTGCTCCTCGAAGCGGCGCTCGAACTCCTTGTGCTGCTCAGGCGAGCCGCTTGCGCGCGCGCCTCGAGCGCGGCCGACGACCCTCGTCGCGCATGCGGATCTCGAACCACTCCTCGTGCGGCAGCTCGTCGAGGAGCTTCGACGGTCACCGGCGCACCGCCTTCAGTGCGGCGCGGCCCGCCGCTCGGCGATCTCGCCGACGAGCGCAGCGCTGCGAGGCGCGCGAACAGGTCGTCCTCGAGGATGCGGCGCTGGTCGTTCAGGTCCTTGCGGACCTGCTCGATCTCCGCCTTCTGCGATCGCGAGCGCGCGGCTGTCCTTCTCGACGCCGTCGCGCGTGAACACGCGCACGTCGATCACGGTGCCGTCCATGCCGGGCGGCACGCGCAGCGCGGTGTCCTTCACGTCGGACGCCTTCTCGCCGAAGATCGCGCGCAGCAGCTTCTCTTCCGGCGTCAGCTGGGTCTCGCCCTTCGGGCGTGACCTTGCCGACCAGGATGTCGCCCGCCTTGACTTCGGCGCCGATGAACGCGATGCCGGCTTCATCCAGCTTGCGCGAGCGCGGTGTCGCCGACGTTCGGGATGTCCGCGGTGATTTCCTCGGGCCCGAGCTTGGTGTCGCGCGCGACGCAGGTCAGCTCCTCGATGTGGATCGTCGTGAAGCGGTCCTCGATGACCACGCGCTCCGAGATCAGGATCGAGTCCTCGAAGTTGTAGCCGTTCCACGGCATGAACGCGACCAGCAGGTTCTGGCCGAGCGCGAGCTCGCCGAGGTGCGTGGACGGGCCCGTCGCGCCAGCACGTCGCCGCTTCGCGATCGTGTTGCCCGCGCGCACCAGCGGCTGCTGGTTGATGCAGGTGTTCTGGTTCGAACGCGTGTACTTCGTGAGGTTGTAGATGTCGACGCCCGGCTTCGCCGGCCGTGACGTCTCGCTCGTCGTTGACGCGCACGACGATGCGCGACGCGTCGACCGAGTCGACCGCGCCGCCGCGGCGCGCGATGACGGCGACGCCGGAGTCGATCGCCACCGTGCGCTCCATGCCCGTGCCGACCAGCGGCGTGCTCGGCGCGCAGCGTCGGCACCGCCTGGCGCTGCATGTTCGAGCCCATCAGCGCGCGGTTCGCGTCGTCGTGCTCGAGGAACGGAATCAGCGACGCCGCCACCGACACGATCTGCTTGCGGCGACACGTCCATGTACTGGATCTGCTCCGGCGGCATCAGCGTGAACTCGTTCTGGTAGCCGGCAGGACACGAGGCTCGTCGGTGAAGCGGCCCTTCGTCGTCGAGCGGCGCGTTCGCCTGCGCGATCGACGTACTCGCTCTCCTCGATCGCCGACAGGTAGTCGATCTCGCTCGTCACGCTTGCCGTTCGACGCACCTGGCGGTACGGCGTCTCGAGGAAGCCGTACTCGTTGGTGCGCGCATAGACCGCGAGCGAGTTGATCAGGCCGATGTTCGGACCTTCCGGCGTCTCGATCGGGCACACGCGGCCGTAGTGCGTCGGGTGCACGTCGCGCACTTCGAAGCCCGGCGCGCTCGCGCGTCAGGCCGCCCTGGGCCGAGCGCCGAGCACGCGGCGCTTGTGCGTGATCTCGGACAGCGGGTTGTTCTGGTCCATGAACTGCGACAGCTGGGACGAGCCGAAGAACTCCTTCACCGCCGCGGCCACGGGCTTCGCGTTGATCATGTCCTGCGGCGTTGAGTCTCCTCGCTCTCGGCCAGCGTCAGGCGCTCCTTGACCGCGCGCTCCGACGCGCACGAGGCCGATGCGGAAGGCGACTTCCGCCATCTCGCCGACCGCAGCGCACGCGGCGGTTGCCGAGGTGGTCGATGTCGTCCACCTTGCCGTCGCCGTTCTTGATCGCGATCAGCGTGCGCAGCACGTCGACGACGTCGGACATGGCCTCGCCGTACTTGGCGACCATCGCCTTGCCGTTCTCGTCCTTGCGCTGCTCGGACACGGTCGCGAAGTAGCGGCCGTCGTAAAGGATGCCCGGCTCCTCGAGCCAGCGTTCCGCCGCGGCGCCTTCGAGGCCCTCGGGGAACACGCGGTTCACGCGGCGGTTGAACTTCATGCGGCCCACGGCCGACAGGTCGTAGCGCTCGCCGTTGAAGAACAGGTTGTGGAACAGGTTCTCGGCCGCGTCCTTGGTCGGCGGCTCGCCCGGACGCATCATCCGGTAGATCTCGATCAGCGCCTCGAGGCGCGTCGTCGACGCGATCGATGCGCAGCGTGTCGGACACGTACGGTCCGCGGTCGAGGTCGTTGGTGTAGAGCGTGGCGATCTCGGGCACGTTCGCGCTGACGAACTTCTCGACCAGCGCCGTCGTCAGGACGTCGTTCGCGCTGGCGAGCACTTCGCCCGTCTGCGGGTCGGCGACGTCGTGGGCGAGGACCTTGCCCTCGAGGTACTCGACCGGCACGTGCAGGCGGCGGACGCCCTTCCTCGAGCTGGCGCACGTGGCGCGCGGTGATGCGGCGGCCTTCCTCGACGATGACCTTGCCGCCCGCGCTGATCTCGAACATCGCGATCTCGCCGCGCAGGCGCTCGGGCACGAGCTCGAGCTCGAGGCCCTTCTTGGTCAGGTGCACCGTGTTGTGGTCGAAGAACATCCGCAGGATGTCGAATTCGAGTAGCCGAGCGCGCGCAGCAGGATCGTGACCGGGAGCTTGCGGCGCCGGTCGATGCGCGCGAACACGCAGTCCTTGGCGTCGAATTCGAAGTCGAGCCAGGAGCCGCGATACGGGATCACGCGCGCCTGGAACAGGAGCTTGCCCGAGCTGTGGGTCTTGCCCTTGTCGTGGTCGAAGAATCACGCCCGGGCTGCGGTGCAGCTGGGACACGATCACGCGCTCGGTGCCGTTGACGATGAAGGTGCCGTTCTCGGTCATGAGCGGCAGCTCACCGAGGTAGACCTCCTGCTCGATCGCGCGCTTCACGCGCGAGGCGCCCGGGGATTCCTTGTCCATGACGCGCAGGCGCAGCCGGACGCGCAGCGGCGCGGCATACGTGAGGCCGCGCATCTGGCATTCCTTGACGTCGAACACCGGCTCGCCGAGGTAGTAGTAGACGTACTCGAGCGTCGCGTGGCCCGAGTAGCTCTTGATCGGGAACACGCTGTTGAACGCGGCGTGCAGGCCCGCGCGCCGCAGGTGCTTCTCGATGATCGCCCTTTCCTGCTCTTCCGAGAGCAGCCGGCCGCCGGCAAGCCTGGCCGCCCGCGTGCGCGGACAGCTCCGCATGCAGCGTCCGCGACTCGTCGAGGCTGCAGGAACTGCGCATACGAGGTCGGTCTGGATCGCGAGCAACGGCGGCACGTCAGAATGCCCTGGCGCTTGCCAAAGTTTTTCCGGATGCGCTTCTTCTCGGTGAACGTATAGGCCATCTTCATCACCTGATTACTGGGTCAGCCAATCTCACGCGGACGCGGGCGCCGCCGCCTCCCTGCCGGGAGGCGGCGTTGCTATGTCAGGAACCGCGGCCTGCGGGGCAATGCCCTCGCATGGAGGTCGTTACTTGACCTCGACCGTGGCGCCGCCGTCTTCGAGCTGCTTCTTGAACTTCTCGGAGTCCGCCTTCGAGACGCTTTCCTTGACGGTCGAGGGGCGCGCCTTCCACGAGGTCCTTCGCTTCCTTGAGGCCGAGACCGGTGATCTCGCGGATCGCCTGTGATCACGGTGACCTTCTTCTCGGCCGGGTACGCCTTCAGGATGACCGTGAACTCGGTCTTCTCTTCCGCGGCAGGGCGGCGGCGCCCGCAGCAGCCGCTGCGGCCGCGACCGGCGCAGCAAGCGGTGACGCCGAACTTGTCTTCCATCATCTTCACGAGGTCGACCACTTCCATGATCGTCATGTTCGAGATCGACTCGAGAATCTGTTCCTTGCTAGCAGCCATCGTCATCTCTCAGATATATATGTGTCGTTGAACCCGATATCAGCCGGTCAGGCGGCCTTCGTGGCCTTGATCGCGTCGACCGTGCGCACCAGCTTCGCGGTGGGCTCGGCCAGCGTGCGCACGAACTTCGTGACCGGCGCCTTGAGCACGCCGAGCAGTATCGAGAGGGCTTGCGCCTTCGTCGGCAGGCTCGCGACGCGGTCGATCTCGGAGGCGGCGTAAACCTGCCCTCCCAGAGAAACCAGCGTCGGGACCAGCTTGTCGTTTCCCTTCGCGAACTCCTTGACGACGCGGGCGGCGGCGCCCGGGTCTTCCTTGGAGAACGCGAGGATCAGCGGCCCCGAGGTTGCCTGCAATACACTCGTACGGCGTACCCGCGACCGCGCGACGCGCCAGCGTGTTCTTGACGACCCGCATGTAGACGCCCGCCTGGCGCGCCTTCGCGCGCAGGCCCGTCAACTGCGAGACCGTCAGGCCACGATATTCCGCCGCGACGACCGAATGCGCGGTCTGCGCAACGGCCTGCACCTCGGTCACCATCGCCTGCTTGTCTTCCAGTCTCAGTCCCATCCAACCCTCCTAGCGGTGGGACCGGCCAGCGAAAAGCTGGTTCGGGTTCCACCATCTGCGCGAGGCTGCCATTAAGGGGCCTATCACCCGCCTGCGGTCTTCGATGGCCCGGGTTCCACGACCGGACGTTCGAAACTTTTTCCAGAGGGGACAGTCCCCTTTGCGCCAAAGCCTGCAAAGGCGACAGTCCCCGTCAATGTGTCAGCTGCCGAGCGAGGCGCGATCCACGCCGATGCCCGGGCCCATCGTCGAGGACATCGACACGTGCTGCAGGAACACGCCCTTCGATGTCGAAGGCTTGTGCTTCTGGATGTCCGCGATCAGCGCCAGCAGGATTTTCCTTGAGCGCCTTGGCCTCGAAGCTCGCCTTGCCGATCGTGCAATGGACGATGCCGCCCTTGTCGCAGCGGTAGCGGACCTGGCCCGCCTTCGCGTTCCTGACCGCGCCCGCGACGTCCGGCGTCACCGTGCCGACCTTCGGGTTCGGCATCAGGCCGCGCGGGCCGAGGATCTGGCCGAGTCCGCCGACGACGCGCATCGCGTCCGGGCTCGCCACCACCACGTCGAAATCCATCTGGCCGGCCTTCACCTTCTCGGCGAGGTCTTCCATGCCGACGATGTCGGCGCCCGCTTCGCGCGCGGCGTCCGCATTCTTGCCCTGCGTGAACACGGCGACGCGCACCTTCTTGCCGGTGCCGTTCGGCATGCACCGTCGAGCCGCGGACCTGCTGGTCCGACTTGGCGGGGTCGATGCCGAGGTTGATCGCGACGTCCACGGCCTCGTCGAACTTCGCGTTCGCGAATTCCTTGACGAGCGCGACGGCTTCGTCGACCGGGTAGGCCTGGCCCGGCTTCACTTTCTCGGACCAGGGCTTCTGGCGCTTGGCGACGGTTGCCATGTCAGGTGCCCTCCACGTCGACGCCCATGCTGCGGGCGCTGCCCGCGATGGTGCGGACGGCCGCGTCGAGGTCCGACGCGGTCAGGTCCGGCATCTTCGCCTTCGCGATCGCCTCGAGCTGCTTGCGGGTGATCTTCCCGACCTTCTTGGTGTTGGGCGTGCCCGAGCCCTTTTCAATGCCGATCGCCTTGCGCACGAGCACGGCGGCGGGCGGCGTCTTCAGCACGAAGGTGAAAGAGCGGTCGCTGTACACCGTGATGATCACGGGAATCGGCAGGCCCTTCTCTTCCTTCTGCGTCGCCGCGTTGAACTGCTTGCAGAACTCCATGATGTTGACGCCCTGCTGGCCGAGCGCCGGTCCAACGGGGGGCTTGGATTCGCCGCACCCGCAGGAATCTGCAGCTTGATGTAACCGTTTACTTTCTTAGCCATCGTTCCTCGCTACCGGGTGCAAGCGCCTTGCGGCTCCCCGGACCGTTTCAGACCTTTTCCACCTGCCCGAAGTCCAGCTCGACCGGCGTTGACCGGCCGAGGATCTGCACCGCGACCTGCAGGCGGCTCTTCTCGTAATTCACGCTCTCGACGACGCCCGTGAAGTCGTTGAACGGGCCGTCCGTCACGCGCACGACTTCGCCCGGCTCGAACAGCACTTTCGGCCTCGGCTTCTCGACGCCTTCCTCGACGCGGCGGAGGATCGCATTCGCTTCCTTCTCCGTGATCGGCGCCGGCTTCTCCGGCGTTCCGCCGATGAAGCCGAGGACCTTCGGCGTCTCTTTCACGAGATGCCAGGCTTCGTCATCCATCGACATCTGCACCAGCACGTAGCCGGGGAAGAACTTGCGCTCGCTCTTGCGCTTCTGGCCGGCGCGCATCTCGACGACTTCCTCGGTCGGCACCAGCACCTCGCCGAATTTCTCGTCGAGGCCATGGAGCCTGATGCGCTCCTTCAGGCTGCCTCGCGACCTTGTGCTCGAAATTCGAGTAGGCGTGCACGACGTACCAGTTCAGAGACACGAGATCAGCCCCTTGTCCGGTCACGTGACGCGCGCCCCAGGCGAGGCCCATGTCGACGAGCCAGAAAAACACGCCGAGCGCCAGCACGAATACGAAGACGACGAGCGTGGTGCGCCAGGTCTCCTGGCGCGTCGGCCACACCATCTTGCGAAGCTCCACGCGCGAGGACTGGACGTAGGACCAGAGATCGCGGCCCGGAGCCGACCAATAGAGCAGCACGAGGCCGGCGATCAGGCCGCCCAGCACCATCAGCACGCGCAGGACCTGCGGCTCGTCCTTGAACCAGTAGTACGCAACCATGCCGCCGAGCAGCGCAGCCGCGGCCAGCACCAGCTTGAGGACGTCGACGATGGCGACGCCTGATTTTTCAGCTTGCTCGTTCATGCGCTTCCGTTACGACTGCTGGCAGGGCAGGAGGGAATCGAACCCCCAACCTGCGGTTTTGGAGACCGCCGCTCTGCCAATTGAGCTACTGCCCTGTCGTTTCGCCCTTACTTCAGAACCTTCGACACGACGCCGGCACCGACGGTGCGGCCGCCCTCGCGGATGGCGAAGCGCAGGCCCTCTTCCATCGCGATCGGCGCGATCAGCTCCACCACCATCTTGATGTTGTCCCCCGGCATCACCATCTCGACCCCGGCCGGCAGCTCGATGTTGCCGGTCACGTCGGTGGTGCGGAAATAGAACTGCGGCCGGTAGCCCTTGAAGAACGGGGTATGGCGGCCTCCTTCCTCCTTGGTCAGCACGTACACCTCGCACTCGAACTGCGTGTGCGGGTTGATCGAGCCGGGCTTCGCCAGCACCTGGCCGCGCTCCACTTCCTCGCGCTTGGTGCCGCGCAGCAGCACGCCCGACGTTGTCGCCGGCCTGGCCCTCGTCCAGCAGCTTCCTGAACATCTCGACGCCGGTGCAGGTCGTCTTGGTGGTCGGCTTCAAGCCCACGATCTCGATCTCGTCGTTGACCTTGACGATGCCGCGCTCGATGCGCCCCGTCACCACCGTGCCGCGGCCCGAGATCGAGAACACGTCCTCGATCGGCATCAGGAACGGCTTGTCGATCACGCGCACCGGGGTCGGGATGTAACGGTCCATCTCCGCCACCAGCTTCACGATCGCATCGCGCGCCGAGCTCGCCCGCCGCGCCTTCCAGCGCCTTCAGCGCCGAGCCGCGCACGATCGGCGTGTCGTCGCCCGGGAACTGGTACTTCGACCAGCAGCTCGCGCACTTCCATCTCCACCAGCTCGATCAGCTCGGCGTCGTCCACCATGTCGCACTTGTTCAGGAACACCACGATGTACGGCACGCCCACCTGGCGCGCCAGCAGGATGTGCTCGCGCGTCTGCGGCATCGGGCCGTCGGCCGCCGACACCACCAGGATCGCCCCGTCCATCTGCGCCGCGCCCGTGATCATGTTCTTCACGTAGTCCGCGTGCCCCGGACAGTCCACGTGCGCGTAATGCCGCGCAGCCGACTGGTACTCCACGTGCGCCGTCGCAATCGTGATCCCGCGCGCCTTCTCCTCCGGCGCCTTGTCAATCTGGTCGTACGCCGTGAACTCGCCCCCGTTCTTCTCCGCCATCACCTTGGTCAACGCCGCCGTCAGCGTCGTCTTCCCGTGATCCACATGCCCAATCGTCCCCACGTTCACGTGAGGCTTGGAGCGAATGAATTTTTCCTTAGCCACGACGCACCTCGTTCAACAAATTCGTAATGGAGCCCACGACCGGAATCGAACCGGTGACCTCGTCCTTACCAAGGACGTGCTCTACCGACTGAGCTACGTGGGCTCTGCCCAACCCGTCTGGAGCGGGTGATGGGAATCGAACCCACGTCATCAGCTTGGAAGGCTGAGGTTCTACCATTGAACTACACCCGCATTCCTTCACACGCCGCATCACGCGGAGGTTCGTGGGTCGCCAAAGTAGCCGGGCCACCAGGTGCTTCGAGCAGTACTGGTGGAGGGGGTAGGATTCGAACCTACGAAGGCATGAGCCAGCAGATTTACAGTCTGCCCCGTTGGCCGCTTGGGTACCCCTCCCAAATTGAGCCGCGTATTTTCGTTTGCGCGGCCTCTGCTGTCAACGAGCGAAAGGGGTCTAAGTGACTGATCCCGGTCGGGGAACGCCGACTACTTCAGATCCGTAGCCGCGGGCGACCAGGATGCCGATCAGGGGAAGGATCAGCCAGAGCCCGAGACCGAGCGCAATGCTCGCCCGGACCCGCTCGACGTCGCGCTCGAGCGGCGTGAAGGTCGGAGCGGTCCGGCCTCCCGGTTCCAGCGGATGTATTGAAGTGTCGGGGCGATCGCGACCACGACAATCATGAAAAGATCGCAATCTTCAACCAGAACAAACGGTTAGCCAGGTAATACGGGACGTCCTGGCCGTAGTAGAGCGCCCGGGCGAGGCCGGTCGCGAGGCTGCCAATCAGCGCGAGCTGGTAGCCCATATCCACCTGGCCGAGCAGCCGGACCTGGATGCGGTCCGGCATGCGCCGGCAGAGCCAGTACTCCGTCAGGAGCAGCCCCGCCCCCACCCCGATGGCCAGCAGGTGCAGCCAGGCGAAGACGGCGGCGATGATCGGCGGCTCGGCAGGCATTTAGGCACTTATCAGATGGCCAAAGGCATCGGCCGCGATGTTGGATCCGCAGACGATGAGGCCGACCCGGCGTGCCCGCCAGGCGCTCGCGCAGCGGCCCGAGAAGCGCCGCGGTCGCCGACGCACCGGCCGGCTCGACCGCAAGGCGCGCGTTCTCGAGCAGGAATCGCATGGCTGCGATCATCTCTTCGTCCCGGATCCGGACGATCTCGTCGATGCTCGCGCGGCAAAGGGCGTAGGAAATCGGCAGGGCATGCGGCGCGCCGAGGCTGTCGGCGATGGTGTCGATCTTCTCGATGGACTGCGGCGAGCCGGCCGCGAAGCTGCGGAACATCGTGTCCGCGCCGAAAGGTTCGACGCCAAAGATCAGGCAGTCCGGCTTCGCGAGGCGGATCGCCGTCGAAACGCCGGCCGCAAGGCCACCGCCGCCGACCGGGATGATGACGGCTTCGAGGTCCGGGACCTCTTCGATGAACTCGAGGCCGAGCGTGCCGGTGCCCATCGCGGTGCGCAGGCCCTCGAAGGGATGCACGAGCGTGCGCTTTTCCTGGTCGCGAATTTCATCGACGCGGCGAAAAGCCGCATGAAAATCCGGCTCGAACACGATCTCGCCGCCGAAGCGGCGGCACTCGGCAACGCGAAACGGATTCGCGCCCTCCTTCATCACGATCTTTGCGCTCGCGCCGACCGCGCGCGCCGCGAAAGCGGCGGCGATCGCGTGGTTGCCCGCGCTGATCGCACAGATGCCGCGGGCGCGCTCGGCATCGGTGAGCGAAAGCGTGTTCACCAGCGCGCCGCGCGCCGTGAAGCTGCCCGTGTGCTGGAAAAGCTCGAGCTTGAGCGTCGACGCGCGTGCCGGCCGGCAGCGCCGCCTCGACCGCGGGCCCGGCGAGCGGCTGGACCGGCGTCTTCCGGATCCGGTCGCCGAGGAGCGCGCGCGCCGCGCGGATCTCCGCGAGCGTCAGCCGGGGCGTCTCCTGAAGGCTCGGCAGGCACGGCCCGCATGGTATCGGATCACCTGCAATCAGCGGGTTACCGCATCGCAAAAGACCCTTCGTCGGACGGCGCTTTTCACCCCGCGCCGCCGCTCGGCATACTGGCGAAAACCACCCGGCTCCGCCGGCAGAAGAAGATGGGGATCAGGGGAATGGAACGCCGCCTGCACAGTCGGCATCGGGCCAAGGCCACGGTGTATCTCGTGGTTCCGGGGCGTCGTGGCTCGCTCTGCAGGGCGCACAACCTCTCCGCCAACGGCGTTTTCGTCGAAACCCGCAATCTCGGCCTCGCCAAGGGCTCGATCGTCGAGCTCGCCTTTGCGATCAACCTGGGCACCATCACGAAAATCCATCGCCGCAAGGCGATCGTCGCGCATGTCTCACGGGGCGGAACTGGCCTTAAAATGGAATGCTACGCGGCGCGCTGAGGCGCCGACGCAGGAGCCGGTTTCCATGTCGGGGAGGGTTCCCGGTCCCGGTTGAGGAACGGGGACCCTTCCACCTTTCAGAGGCGTGAGGCGCGCACGATGGCGAAGATTTTCGACAACATCCTGCAGACCATCGGCCGCACGCCGCTCGTGCGGCTCAACAAGATCGGCCGCGACCTGCCGGGCAAGATCGTATTGAAGCTCGAGTTCTTCAATCCCTGCGCGAGCGTCAAGGATCGCATCGGCGTCAGCATGATCGAGGCGCTCGAGAAGCAGGGCCGCATCAAGCCGAACACCGTGCTCGTCGAACCGACGAGCGGCAACACCGGCATCGGCCTCGCATTCGTCGCCGCGGCGAAGGGCTATCGTCTCGTCCTCACGATGCCCGACACGATGAGCATGGAGCGCCGGCGCATGCTGACCGCCTTCGGCGCCGAGCTCGTGCTGACCGAGGGCGCCAAGGGCATGAAGGGCGCGATCGCGCGCGCGAATGAAATCGTCGCGAGCGACCCGGAGCGCTTCCTGCTCGTCGGCCAGTTCAGCAATCCGGCCAATCCCGAGATCCATCGCCGCACGACGGCGGAAGAGATCTGGGAAGACACCGACGGCGCGGTGGACATCCTCATCTCCGGCATCGGCACCGGCGGCACGATCACCGGCGTCAGCGAGGTCATCAAGAAGCGCAAGCCGGATTTCCGCGCGGTCGCGGTCGAGCCGGCGGCGAGCCCGGTGCTCTCCGGCGGCCAGCCGGGTCCGCACAAGATCGCGGGCATCGGCGCGGGATTCATACCGGAAATCCTGAACACCAAGATCATCGACGAGATCATCCAGGTCACGAACGAGCAGGCGGGCGAATACGCGCGGATGCTCGGCCGCGAGGAAGGCATCCTGGTCGGGATCAGCTCGGGCGCGGCGCTGTATGCGGCGCTTCAGGTCGCCGCGCGGCCCGAGAAGCAAGGACAAGCTGATCGTGACGATCATCCCGAGCTTCGGCGAGCGCTACCTCTCGACCTGGCTGTACGAGGAAATGCCGGCCAGTGCGCCCCGCATCGTCCCGGCCTGACGCGGCGCGCGAGGGCGCGCACGCCGATCTTGCCGAGCGGCTGATCGACTCGGGCGACGCCGACTATCGGGTGCTGCAGGAAGGCTACTGGCCCGACCGTGCGATCGTCCTCGGCGCGATCGACCGGCTGCACCGGCTGCTCATGGCCGAATCCCTCGCGGATACGAAGCCGGACGGAGTCTCCTGCCGCCCGGATCGCGCGCGAGCTCGCGGAGATCGAGGCGGCGTTGACGCCGCAGCTGCGTCTGGCATTCGAAATGCCGGCGCGGCTCGGCGAGGAAGGCGCGATGGATGGCGAGGCGGCCGGCGCGTGCGGCCCAGGGCGTCATCCGCGAGTTGCTCGAGCGCCTGCCGACGCTTCGCGAACGCGTGTTCGACGATGCACGCGCGGCCTGGCGCAGCGATCCGTCCTGCCGCCATCCCGATCGAGGCGCTCTACGCGTATCCCGGGCGTGTTCGCGATCACGCGCCATCGCATCGCGCACATTTTCTACGAGCTCGACGTGCCGCTCCTGCCGCGCCTGCTCGCCGAGGACGCGCACCGGCGGACCGGCATCGACATCAATGCCGGCGCCAGGATCGGCCGCGAGTTCTTCATCGATCACGGCACCGGCGTCGTGATCGGCGAGACCGCGGTCGTCGGCGATCGCGTGACGCTCTACCAGGGCGTGACGCTCGGCGCGAAGAGCTTCCCCGTCGACAAGTCGACGGGCCGGCTGGTGAAGGGCCTCCCGCGGCACCCGATCGTCGAGGACGACGTCACGATTTACGCGAGCGCGACCGTGCTCGGCCGCGTCACCGTCGGGCAGGGCAGCATCATCGGCGGCAACGTCTGGCTCACGCACAGCGTGCCGCCGAACTCGCGCGTGTCGCAGGCCGCACCTTTACAGAGCGGCTTCGTGGACGGCGCCGGCATCTGAGCGGGAGCGCCGCGTGACTCGCCGCATCACACGCCGCGAGTTCAACCGACTGGCAGCCGCCGCCGGCGCCGCCGCGCTGGTGCCGTTCGCCGAAGCAAGCGCTGAGGCGCGCTTCTCGAACCCGCCGTTTCAGCTCGGCGTCGCATCGGGCGATCCGACGACGGACGGGTTCGTGATCTGGACGCGGCTCGCGCCTGAGCCGCTCGACCCCGGCGCGCTCGGCCGGTCGAGCTTCAAGGTCGCCTGGGAAGTCGCGGAAGACCCGAGTTTCGCGCGCATTGCGAAACAAGGCACGGCCATGGCGCGGCCGCACTTCGCGCATTCCGTGCACGTCGAGGTGGACGGCCTCGCGCCCGGGCGCGAGTACTTCTATCGCTTTCACCTCGGCCGCTACGAGAGCGCCGCGGGGCGCGCGCTCACCTGTCCCGCCGCGGAATCGCAGCCCGAGTCCCTGCGCTTCGCCTTCTCATCCTGCGCGCATTACGAGCAGGGATATTTCTCGGCCTACCGCCACATGGCGGAAGATCGGCCCGACCTCGATCCTGACGCTCGGCGACTACATTTATGAGGACTCCTGGGGCGAGCGGCTCGTGCGCAGGTTCGAACCCTTCGAGGCCTTCTCGCTCGAGGACTATCGCCGGCGATACACGCAATACCGTTTGGATCCGGATCTCCAGGCGGCGCACGCGGCCTGTCCCTGGCTCGTCACCTGGGACGACCACGAAGTCGACAATGACTATGTGGGACTCACCGGCGAGAATGAACTCTGCGGCGGCGCCGCCGTGCGCAAGGCGTTTCCCGCGCGCCGCGCGGCGGCTTACCAGGCGTGGTTCGAGCACATGCCGGTGCGGCCTTCGCGCCTCGAGCCCGGCATGGCGGTGCGGATCTACGGCAGCGTGGACTGGGGCCGGCTCGCGCGCTTCTACGTGCTCGACACGCGGCAGTACCGCTCGGCGCAGGGCCTGCCCGAACGCGCCGACAGCCGAGCGCTGCGACTTCATCAATGGCCGCAAGATTCCCGGCAGCGGCGCGGGCGGCTCGAATGTCATCGATCCGAACGCGCCGGACTGCAAGGCGGTGCTCGAGGATGCGACGCGCACCGTGCTCGGCGACGCACAGCAACGCTGGCTCGACGGCGCACTGGGGAAAGGCGCGGCCGCCTGGAACGTGATCGCGCAGAACGTGATGATGGCGACGATCGTCGAGGGCACCCAGGAATCGCCGCGGCACTACAGCGACGCCTGGGCCGGTTACCCGCCTGCGCGCGAGCGCCTCTACGGCGCGCTCGCGAAGCATGGCACGACGAATCCCGTCGTGCTGACGGGCGACATTCATTCTTTCTGGGTGAACGACCTCGCGAACGCCGCGGGCAAGCCGGTCGGCGTCGAGCTCGTGACATCGTCGATCGCGACCAGCACCTACAACAAGGCGGCGGTCCTGCCGCTCAATCCGCAGACGCTATTCCACGACGGACAGCACAATGGCTATGTGCGCTGCGAGCTCCGGCGCGGACAAGCTGCGCGCCGAAATCGTGACGATCGATGACCGCGCAGATCCTCGCAGCGGTCGCAGCGTCGCCGCTTCCTTCCGAAATCAACGCGGGCGATCCGCACGCGCGGCGCGCTCAAGCATGCACCTGGCAGCGAGCGCTGGCGATTGGCGCGCGCGAGCCGTTACGGGACCCCGGGTGAGCGAGTGTCCGTTCTTCCGAGCGAACGAAGGGGGTCCCGTCGGCGAAGTGCGCGCGCCCTCGCCTTGGGGGTTGCGTGGTGCCGGCGGAGGGAGTCGAACCCCCGACCTGAGGTTTACAAAACCACTGCTCTACCAACTGAGCTACGCCGGCAACGGCCGGCATTTTAGCCCTGCCGCGCGGCGGTTTGCCCTTCCGTTCGCGCACAAGTGCACGACGAGTCCCAGGATCGCCATCGTCCAGACGATGACCGAGCTCGAGGGCAGGTCGGTCACGACGAGAGCGCGAGCCCGGCCACATAGCTCACGATCCCGAGCAGGTAGCCGATATAGAGCTGGCGCTTTCCCGCGATCCGGTAGGTCGCAACCGCCGGCACGATCAGGCTGGTGAATACGAGGTACACGCCGACAAGCTGCACGGAAGCGGTCACGACGAGCGCGAACAGGAGGTAGAAGCCGATCCGGCCGATCCGCTCGCGCCACAGGAACCAGACGACGGCGAAGACCGCCGTCAGGATCGCCGTCCGGATGATCTGCGCCTCGAGACACCCAGAGGATCTGGCCGGACAGCAGGTCCTTCAGGTTCTCGCCGCCGTGCGGATCGTTCGCGAGCAGCAGGATCTGCGCCGCGGATGCGAGCACGAACAGGATGCCGATCAACGCCTCCTGCGCCTCGGGGCGCTTGCGGTCGGTCCAGGTGAGGAGCAGGCGCGCGCGCGAGCGCTGCGACGCCCGCCGCCGCTTGCGGCCGGCCAGCCGTCGATCGGCAGGCCGAAGCCGCTCGCCACGATCACGCCGAGTCCCGCGACCTGCGCAATCGCGAGGTCGATAAAGACGATGCCGCGCGAGAAGACCTGCTGTCCGAGCGGCACGTGCGAAATCACGACGAGGATGCCCGCGATCAGCGCCGGCCACAGAATGCTGACGTCCGTCCTGAACAGATTCATTGTGCGGCTCCAAGCAGCTTGTCGATCGTATCGTCGAAGAGCCCGACGAGATCCTTCGCCTGCGGCGAGCCGCCGACCGAGAACGGCAACACGACTGCGGGCGCATGCACGCGCTCGGACAGCCAGTTTCGCTGCCTTCGGGTCGTTATAGGCGTTCAGCAGGATCAGCTTCGGCGGCGTCGCGGAAAGCTTGCGTGACGAGCTCGCCGAGATACCCCGCCGTCGGCGGCACGCCCGGCTTGGGCTCGATCGCCGCGAGTTCCGCGCATGCCGAGCCAGCGACACAAGTAGGCCTGATCGCGATGCATGATCACGACCGGCACGTCCTTGAGCGGCGCAGCCTTCGCCTGCCATCGCGCCGATTGCCTCCGTCCAGCGCTTGCCGAAATCGGCGGCTCGCGTGGCGTAGTAGTCCGCGCCAGCCGGATCGATCGCCAGTCAATTTCGCCGTCAGCGCTTTCGCGACCGCCGCAATGTTGCGTGCATCCAGCTGAATGTGCGGATTGCCGAGCGGGTGAATGTCACCGAGTGCGCGGTCCAGCTTGCGTCGGCACCTCGATCAGGCGTGAGCGCGGAGGTTGCCTCGAAGAAGCCAGGCGCGCCGCGCTGGATCTTCGGCGTTGCCGGACTCCTGCAAGAGCACCGGCAGCCAGCCGACTTCGAGCTCCGCGCCGTTCGACGACCAGGAGATCGGCCGTTCGGGCGCGCGCGACCGAGGCTTGGCTTCGCCTCGACACGGTGCACGTCCTGCATCGCGGTCGTCGCGGTGTAGACGTCCACGCGCTCGCCGCCGAGCTCGCGTCGTGAGCGCGCCCCAGTCGGCGGTCGTCGCTGAGCATCGCGGATCGCCGCCTGCGAGGGCAGGAGAGCGAGAGAAAGAGCAGCGCCAGGGCGCCGCGAATGCAGGTTTTTCATGGATGCGGCTCCTAGTACTTGTGCGCGCCGTGCGCGCCGATGCCGTAGAGAGATATTGCAGCTGCAACTGGCGATCGGTGTCGCCGTCGTCGCGCGCCTCGTCCCGGGCGTACTGCAGGCGCCAGCGCGAGAACTCGCTCGGGTTCCAGTCGATCATCACGTGTCGTGCGGCTCGGGTCGCCCGGAGAGCAGCGACGGAAACGCCTGCGTAAGCGCAGGACCCCGAAGTCACGAGGCCGATCGCCGGCGTACCGGAATCGAGCGCGTCGTAGCGCAGGCCCGCGCGCCAGCGCGGCGGAACTGGTAGACGCTCTGCAAGTACCAGCCGGACTGCGGCGCTGCGATAGCGAATCCGCGAGCGCCGCGTTCTCGATGTCGAACGCAAGATCGCCGGACTCTCTCGCGGTGCATGTACTCGCCCTGAACTTTCAGGTAGCGACGCGCGGAGTTGCCGCCGGGCGCCCACTTGAAGACCGCGTCCGCGACCCAGGTTTCGCGACTTTCCGGTGAACGCATTCACGACACGGAATGCCCGGCGGCGTCATCGTGTCGTCGTATGCGCGATCCTCGGCGTCCAGGTCGATCCACGATGCGCCAGCGCGCCAGCTCGCGTTGTCGCCGAAGTCGCCGCCGACGTGGGCGAAGAGCGTCGTGCCGTTGCAAGGCCATGCCGGCCGACTGCGTACCTGGCGACCAGGTGCGTCGCCATTCCCGGTCTCGGCACCGAGCTCGATGAACAGAGATCCGTCGGCGCGATCCGCTCGAGCCTGCACGCCGTCCTGCGAGCGCTGGTTGCCGAAGAACGCCTGGTAGACGAGCGGCTGGTCACGAAGTCCCACGGCATGCGCGTGGACTTCGTTCAGGTAACCGAAGCCGGAGAAGAAGCGCCCGCCTTGCATCGTGAATCCTGTCAGGCAGCGCGAGTCGTGCGGAAGAAAGCCTCCTCGACCCGCGATCTCGTCGTCCCGGCGATTGCGGCCGTCAACTGTACGCGGAGAAGTACTGGATCGACGCTCGCCAGCGAACGGTGAGCTCGGACTCGCCGAGAGCTGAAGCTGCGCATCGCCGGGACCGACTTCGCCGCCGTTCGGCATGAAGCCGGCCAGCGGCCCAGTCCCTGGATCCGCGCGAGGTGTCGGCGTAGTTGCCGGCGAGCACGACCGAGATCGCGGGGTTGAAGGCGAGGCGCTCGCCGTCGCGGGCCGCGGCACCGCTTGACACGGCGCTGTTTCGCCGCCGCTGCGGCGGTGGTCTCCAGCTGTGCAATGCGCGATTCGAGCGCCGCGACTCGCGACGTCGTAATCGGACCTTCAGGGTCTGCAGCTCGGCGCGCAACGCCGCGACGTCATCGTCCGCGGCGTGACGATCGCGGGCAATGCGCACGCAGCCAACGGCCGCATGAGTGCCGCAATGGGCTTGAAACGATGCATGACGGTGTCCTCGTCTCGAAAGAAATGAATGCCGCCGCACGTGGCGGACGGGCAATTCGGCCTCAGGCGAGAATGGCGGTGCGCGGGGAGCGGAATGCCCGGAAGGGCTCTGAACGAACGGCTGGAGCGTGACGCGTCGGGGACGATCGTCACCCAGGGGTCGAAAGCGATGGCAGCGGGACCGACGGTGTGTGCGACTGCATTCTGCAGCTGCGAGGACGCCAGGCGGGTGCCGCAGCTGCGCGCCGCTCCGAGTCGGTCGTTTGCGCTCGGTGAGCGGATGCGAATAAGACGTGGATCTCGGCGCCGAAGTGCGCGACGACGAGCAGTGCCAGGGCCAGGCACTCGACCGATCAGCCGGAAGCGGTTTCCGCGCAGAATCCAGATCCTCCAATCGCTGCCAGAGTATCCGCCAACGCGGACGGATCGACAATATGTCCTATTCCAGCATCTGCGGAGCGCAGGGTTTGACCTCGAGCCTGAGGATACGCCCGCCCTCCCCTAGCACACGTGCGCATCCGGCACATTCTGGCCGGCGGCACGACGTCCACGTCGATCCAGTACACGGTTCCGGTCCGTTCACGGTCCCGACGATGCGGCGACAGGCCGATCGTCTTGGCGTCGTCGAGGGCGCAGCGCGCGCTGGCGCTCGCTGAAGAGGCCGAGCGAAATCGTGACGTCGCGGCCATCGCCGGGCATGGCATATGCGTCTCCGACACCGGCGCGCCGCAGTCGTTCGATGATGGCGTTCGCCGCCGTGCGGTCCGCAACGCCCTCGAGCGTCACCCAGAATCCTTCTCACGACGCTCTCGCCTGCACGCTGGCGCGGCTCCAGCTTGTTTTCCAGGCGCAGGAGCAGTCCGAGGCGCGCGCGGCGTCGGGTCAGGTCAGTGAAGGGACCGAGGCTGAGGCAATTGTTCGGGCTGCGGGAGGCGACGCGCGCCGGCGCCTTCGCGGGCGAGAGCCTCGCGCGCGAGCACGGACCTTTGCCCTCTGCGGCGGGCGCGGCAGGTTCGCCAGCCGGTTCATCGGGCGACGGCAACCCAGTGAGTCCACCCGTACCAGGCGATGTTTGCGAACAGCAGCAGGGCGAAAGCGAGACGCATGGGCCGATTCTATTACCGAATCGGCCTGACGCTCACTTCGCCCGAGACGGATCCGCCGCCGGACGCCCTCCATCTCCAGAACGCAGCAGCCCCATCGGGATCCACGCCGCGCGCAAGGCCATCCAGCTGCTGCCCGCCATGCAGCACTGCGCCACGGCCTCGCCCGCGCAGCGCGCATCGGCGCCCTGCCACTCATCGGCGAACGCAGCCATGCCGCGGGCGCCGAATCTCGACTGAGCGCCTGCGCGAGCTCGGCCACCAGCACCGCGGCGAGCGCATTCCGCGGCGGGCGGCGCGCCGAGCGCCGCGAGGTCCACGGCATTCACGCCCTCGGCACGCAGTTCCGCGCTCGCCGCGCGCGGCAGCGCGCACGTTGATGCCGATGCCGACGACGACGAAAGCCGGACCGCGCAGCCTCGCCGCGCAGGTCGATGAGTATGCCGCCGAGCTTCGCGCCCTCATGCACGATGTCGTTCAGCCACTTGAGCGCAAGGCCCGCAAAACCGAGACGCGAGAGAGCCCGCAATGCGGCGACACCCGCAGCCAGCGACAGCGCACCGAGCGTCGCCGGCGCGTCGCGGTAGCTCCAGCTCATCGAGAGGCACAGCCCGAAGCCGAACGGCGCGACCCAGCGCCGGCCGCGCCGGCCGCGACCCGCGCTCTGGAACTCCGCAAGGCAGGCGTCGAAGCGTCCCGGCGGCAGGTCATCCGCGGCGAGCAGGCGATCGCCTCGTCGATTCGAGCGACTCGTGCACCTCGAGCACGCGGAGCTTTCCACGCGGCCGCAGGCGGCAGGAGCGCGCGGATTGCGGCCGCGTCCGAGGAGGTCCATCGGCGATTCGAGCTGGTAACCGCTTCCCCGGCGCGCCTCGAGCGCCGATGCCCCACTCCTCGAACTGCTGCAGCGCGCTTCCAGACGGCGGCGCGCGAGAATCGAGAGCTTTGCTGCGAGCTCCTCGCCCGAATGCAGCGCACCGTCCGCAAGCAGGCGCAGGAGCTCGATGCGACCGCTCATCGCGCGCTCCCGCGCGGGCGGAACAGCCAGAGTTTCAGGACGCGCGGTTCGGTCCCGCGCGCATGCGCAGCAGAAGTTTCCGCGGTGGGCGAATGCAACGAGCGCCGCCATCGCGATCGCGTACGCCGCAGAGCGCTACGGATGCGCGCGGCGAGAAGAACGGCGGCGATGGCCACGGTGACCGCGGCGAGCGTCGTCGCCAAGGCCCACGAATGCCGTGAGCAGCAGGATCACGCGACCCAGGCGGTCAGCGCGATCGCGAGCAGCATCGGCGCGAGCGCCATCAGGGTGCCGCAGCGAGCGTCGCGCCGCCCTTGCCGCCGCGAAAACCGTGCCAGAGCGGCCAGACGTGGCCGGCGACGGCACCCGCCGCACAGCAGGCCGCGAGCCAATCGCGCGCGATCGCGGGATCCGGCGCGACGCCGGGCATCGCGAGCCCCGGCAGCCAGCCCGCCGCGAGCCAGCCCCTTGCCGATATCGATGACGACCGTCGCCGCGGCGAAGCCGAGACCCTGGGTGCGCAGCGCGTTCGTGCCGCCTGGGTTGCCGCTGCCCATCGTGCGGATGTCGACGCCCCGGAACTGCCCGATGAGCAGCGCGCCCACGACCGAGCCCATCAGGTAAGCGATCAGCGTCTTGAGTCCGAGTTCCAGCAAGGTCTCGTGATTTCCGATGGCGACGGCCGATCTTATCAGCCGGCGCCCGCCACCCCGCGCGGCAGGAAGACTTCCGCGATCATGCAGCGCACGCTGCCGCCGCCGAGGCGCTCAATCGTCGGGATTGCGAGCCGGAGACAATCGCGCCGTGACGCCCAGGCGGCGGCGCCGGTTCCGGAGCCGAGCGCGCTCCACGCGGCGTCCGAGCCCGCGATCAGCGCGGCGCCATCGCGCGAGCGCAGCGCGAGGAGATTGCCGGCAAAGCGGTTCATCTCCGCGATGTCGATCTCAATGATCTCGTGGCGCAGTTTCCTCGAGTGCGCGCAACACCAGCGGCACGCCTGGCGGCGTCCGGGATCGCCGCCGCGCAGAGGATTGCGAAGCGCTCCCCGACCGCCATCAGCACATTGGTGTGGTACGCGGGACGGCCATCCGGCCCCAGGGCGTCGAACGCCACGACGCGATAGCCGAGCGCCGCCGCGAAATCCGCAAGCGCGGCGGCGGTCGTCCGCGGCGAGCGGCAGGCGTAGGCGATGCGGTGGGGCCGGTCGAGCGCGAGGCTTCCGTCCCTTCCAGGTACTCGCCACGCGCCTCGAGCGGGCTCAAGTCGATCGTGCGCGCGACCTGAAAGCCGGCGCGGCGCAGCTGCTCGACCGGCGCCTCGCGACGCTCGGCGCGGCGCGTGGCGCGCCATCATCGGGTAGAGCACGACGCTCCCGTCGGCATGGAAGCTCACCCAGTTGTTCGGAAAGCAGGCATCCGGTTTCGCCGGCTCGGACGTGTCTTCGGCGACCAGCACCTCGACACCTGCTGTCCGCAGGGACTCGACGAGCCCGTCAAATTCACGCAGCGCCGCCTGCACATCGCCCGGCCTGGCGTTCGCCTGCTGAAAGCGGTTCGAGTCGGCGGTCTCTGGATTCGCGCCAAAGCGCGCAGGCCGGATCATCAGCACGGCGTCCGCGCACTGCGCCTCGCTTGCCCGCTGCGTGTCAGAACTCAATGCGGAACCCCAGCTGAACGCGCCATACGGAAGTCGGCGATGCAATGGTCTCGAAAGGCTTGACCGGCCTCCGTCGCAGCCTGCGCGCGGCCGGTAGACGTGGCAGCTCGCCGCGCCGTCCGGGCGGCCCAGCGTCGCGATGCGATTCACGTCCACCACCGGCGCGACGTACGGAAAAGCTGACCTGGCGCAGCTGGCCCCAGTCGTTGTTGAGGAGATTCGCAAGGTTCTCGATGTCGACGGTCAGGACGCCGCGCGTCCTGCGAAAGACCGGCAGGTCCTGCGAGATGCGCAGGTCCAGGATCGTGGCCCAGGGGCTGCGGTGCGAATTGCGCGGCATGATCTTGCCGCGCCAGTGCTCGAGTCCCTGCTGCCGGATGTAGTCATCCATCTCCGAGGCAAATACCGCCGCAGCGGCGTTCACCGACGAGTAGCCGGTCGAGACGCAGCCGGCAACGTCGCTCGCGATTTCCGCACCGAGCACGGCGCCTCGAAGACAACATCCCGTCTGGCACGTAAAAAGCTGGCGCTGGCGCTCATCCTGGCGCGGATCGCCCCAGACGCCCTGCGGCGTGCCGCCACCGAACGTAGCAGCTGTACGGACCGGCCCGAGCGGTGCTCGGCGAGACAGGCCGAGACGCGTCTCATTGTCACGGAAGAACTCGCGGGCCCACTCGAACGTCGCGACGAAGCGATGCTCGATCTCGTAATTCGACGTGGAGACGCGCGGGTCGTTCGGGTCGGATACGGCGACGTTGTCCCAGTTCGAGGACGCCGTCGAAGCTCGTGCCCGGATTGACGTCCTTCACGTCCTGGTGGGCATAGCCGAAGTAGGCGTCAAAGCGGCCGGCGCCCGTGCGCCAGGTCTTGCGCGCGTCGATCCGAGTACACCGTGCTCTCGCCTTCGTGCGTGTTCGTCAGCAGGAAGTCCTGGATTCGCGGGTTCGTCACGGCCATCGGGCCGCGGGCCATAGATCGGGCGGCCGTCCGGCGCGGCGCCGATCTGCTGCGAGCGGATGTCCTGCCACAGCACTTCGTCGTGGACGCGCGAGTGGATGAGGTCCGCGGTCATCTCGATATCAAAGGCAGGGTGTGCTTGACCCCGAGGTTCCAGCGGTACTGCGACGGAATCTCGAATTCCGGGTCGATGGCGATTGACTGCGCCGCCGTCATTGCGCTGGGTCGCGCCTGAAGTCGAGCACGTCCTGCGGGATGTCGAAGCCGTTGCCGCCGATCAGGGAATCTGCGAGCGGATCGTCGGGATTGTTGATGTCGACTTCCGTGCCCACGACGGTCACGCCGTCGTTCGAGAAGCTGTTCGAGATCCACACGTTCGGCGTGCCGCCGCCGAACAGGCCCCAGCCGCCGTAGACGGTCGTGTCCGGCGTCCATTGCCAGTCGAAGCCGATGCGCGGCATGAAAAGGTCCCGGCCGTCGAGCGTTTCCTGGTTGTTGAACCCGTAACGGCTGACAAATATTCGGGTTGAGCAGCGGCTTATCGTCGCCCAGAGAGCCGGTCGATCGCGAGATGCCCGCCTCGAACTTTCAGGTCCGGGCGTCGCCTGCCACTCATCCTGCACGTAGAAGCTGTCGACGTCGTAGCCGAAATTCGCGGCAGCGTCAGCCGCGTCGTTCGTGAATGCGTTGCTGTATGAGAAGCTGGATCGCGACCTGGGCCTCGAAGTCGTCGATGCTGGCGAACGTCCACTGGCCCTGGCTCCTCGGCACGAACAGGTTGAAGATCGTCGGAGCATTTCCGCGCTCGTAGCCGGCCATGATCGTGTGGTCGCCGAGCAGGAAACTGCCCTTCAGCTTGATCGAGTCCACGTCGTTCGAAAGCGCATTCGCATCGGCGAAACTCGTCGGATCCGATGAATACTCTGGCCATTGCTCGGCGTCGTGATGATCATCTCGCCAAAGTCGCGTGCCGAAGCAGCGACACCTGCGTCGTCTCGACTTCCTTGTGCGCAAGTTTCAGCTCGGTTGAGAACAAGCGGGTTCCAGTCGGAGAAGACCTGCAGGGATTCCCGTCTCCATCAGGATCGCGCGGTCATACCAGTTCGACGGCGCGCCGAGGCGGTCGGTCGCCGGGTTGTTGTTGGTCGTGTTGACGATGAGCTCGTTGCCCTCGGTGCGCTGGTAGGCCAGCGATGCGCGGTGAAAATCGCTGATGTTCCAGTCGAAGCTTCGCGAGAGACTTCTCGTCCTCCTCGGGAGCCGACCGCAGGGTTTCGCCGATGTCGTAGTGGTAGACGTCGAGGCCGATCTGGCGGATGCGGTCGTACTCGGCCTGGGTCACGCCGGCGACCTGGACCGGAAATCCGGGCCGGTGGCGCCGATGTCCTGCGGCGCCTTCCTGTCGAGCTTCTCGTAGGACGGGAAGAAGAACAAGCCGGTCCTGCAGGATCGGGCCGCCGAGCGTGCCGCCGTAGACGTCCTCGTCCGAACACGAGGCTGACGTCCGTGTCCCGGGTGCGGTCGCCGAGCAGGCTGTCGTCACCCGCTGTAGTAAAAGGCGGAGCCACCGAACTCATTGGTGCCGGACTTCGTCACCATGTTGATGGTGGAGCCGCGGAAGAACGAGTCACTCGACGGAGAACGGCGCGGTCAGCGTGGACACAGCGCTCGATCGCGTCCACTGACAACGGGCTGCGCTGCGTCAGGTAGCCATTGGCGTTGAGGCCGAAATCGTCGCTCTGGCGCACGCCGTCAACGGTGATCGTGTTGTGGCGGGCGTTGACGCCTGCAATTCCATCGCGTCGGAGTTGGTCAGGTCGACCCGGGCTTTCGGCTCGACGCTGGGCGACGTCCATGATGTCGCGGCTGATGGATCGGCATCACCCTGATTCCCCGGAGGCCAAAGCGGCTCGCGGCGCCGATCGTCACGTCGCGCGCGGCAGCGCGTCACCTCGATCCCCGTGAGTTGTGATCGGCAGCACGCAGCAGCGTCACCGGGTGCGTTCCGACAGTTGCGTGTGGAAGATCCTCGACGCCGCCGCCATCCTGCATCCGCTTCCGCCTGGACCGATACGCGCGATAAGGGCCGCCGACGCGAAGGCCGGTCGCCGAAAGCTAGCCGCTCCGCGTTCAGTGGTCGCGGATTCCGGTGGTTCCCGGCGGGACGTGCGCGATCCTCGCCGTGATGCCAGGAATCGGCTGGCCGTCCGCGCCGACACATAGCCGTAAGGCTGGCTCGCAGTTTCCTGGGCGATGGCGAACGGCGCTGCCAGCATCGAAAACCGCAGCGGCGAGACGGACCGAGCGGCGGCAATCGGACATAGACTCGATTCCCGGTTCCTGGGAATGCGTGAGCGGGCATGGTGCCGGCGTCAGCCCAGGCCCGAAATGTTACGGCCTGTCAGCTGCCACTTAGCGACCGGCAACGGGCCATCGAACCGTCTAGAGTGACGGCCCATGACGACGCTTTCGGCGGAATTGACCGCGCATCCTTCGAGTCCCTGCGATGCGATCCGCCGCCGCGAAGCCGTGCTGGAGACGGCAAAGCTCCCGGGGCGAAGCTCGGGATCGCCATCGGCTGGATGGCGACATCAGCCGGATCAGGTACCGCAGGCCAGACTTGCGCCGCCGCGACGTATCTCTGGCAACATACCTGCTTCGAGGTATTCCTGCGGCCAGATGGGAGCGACGGCTATCACGGAGTTCAATTTTTCGCCGTCCGGCGACTGGGCGGCTATCGCTTCGCGCGGACGCCGCCACGCAACTTAGCGCACCCGAATTGCCGGCGCTCCCGGGTCGAGTGCCGCCGCCTGCCGGATGGCTGCACGAGCGCGCAGATCGCGATTGACGGCGCTACGAATCCGCGGGCGAGCAAAGCGATCGACGCCGGGACTCACGGCCGTCATCGGGACGACCGACGGCGCGCGCTCGTACTGGACGATCGCTGCATCGCGGCGAACAACCCGACGACCACGATCCAGCGACATTCGCGCTTCGAGTGCGAGCGCCGAAATTCGGGATCGACACCGCCTGCGCTCGATCGCGCGGTGAGCCCGCTGGACGGCGGCGCGTCGCCCTGCTCGCGCATCCGGCCTCGGTCACGACCGACCTCACGCACACGGTGGATGCCTTGCGGCCGGGAGGACTTCCGGCTCACGGCCGCCTTCGGTCCGCAGCACGGCCTGCGCGGCGACAAGCAGGACAACATGGTCGAGTCGGCCGGACTTCACCGACCCGGTCCACGGCATCCCGGTCTTCAGCCTGTACGGCGAGGTGCGCCGGCCGACCGCCGCCGATGATGGACACGTTCGACGTCCTGCTCGTCGACCTGCAGGACGTCGGCTGCGCGCATCTACACCTTCGTCACGACGCTGCGCTACGTGCTCGAAGCGGCCGCGCAGCACGGCAAGGCGGTGTGGGTGCTCGACCGGCCGAATCCCGATCGGCCGCCCGGTCGAAGGCCTGCGCCTGCGCGACGGCTGGGAGAGCTTCGTCGGCGCGGGACCGCTGCCGATGCGCCATGGCCTCACGCTCGGCGAGCTCGGCGCACTGGTTCGTGCAGACGCTTGAAGCTCGACGTCGAGTACCGAGGTCGTCGCGATGGAAGGCTGGCAGCCCGACGCGGCGCCGGGTTACGGCTGGCCGCTCGGCGAGCGCGCCTGGGTCAACCCGAGCCCGAACGCGCCGAACATCTCGATGGCGCGCTGCTATCCGGGCACCGTGATGCTCGAAGGCACGACGCTCTCCGAAGGGCGCGGCACGACGCGCCCGCTCGAGCTGTTCGGCGCGCCGGATCTCGATGCGCGCGCGCTGTCGCGAACATGCGCGCGCTCGCGCCGCGACTGGCTCGCGCGGCTGTCGCCTGCGTCCCTGCTGGTTCGAGCCGACCTTTCACAAGCACGCCGGCAAGCTCTGCGCGGGCTGCAGATCCACGTCGACGACCCGGCTACGACCACGTCGAGTTCCGTCCGTGGCGCCTGATCGCGCTCGCGTTGAAGGCGCATTCGCTCGTCTGCGCCGGATTACCCGCTGTGGCGCGACTTCCGCTACGAATACGAAAGCGACGCGCCTGGCGATCGACCTGATCAACGGCGGTCCGACCGTTGCGCGAGTGGGTGGACGGCCCCGCCGCGACGCCGAGCGACCTCGATGAGCTCGCGCGCGACGAAGCCGAATGGCAGTCAAGGGTGAGCGGATGAAGTTTCCTGTCCTCGCGGGCGCTACTCGCGTCTGGTCTGCGATCGCCGGCGCAGAAGTAAGTCGGCGACGCCGGACGCGATGCTGATCGAGTACCGTTACGATCGCCGCGCCCGCGTCGAAGGTTTGGGAAACGTTGCAGCATCCGAGCGCTGGTGGCCTTCCGATCACACCTGGTCCGGCAAGCGCGAGAACCTGAGTCTCGAGGCCACGGCCGGCGGCTGTTTCTGCGAGGCGCTGGGATGGCGGCAGCGTCGAGCACGGCCACGTGGTCATGGCGATGCCCGGCAAGCTGCTGCGCCTCGACGCCGCGCTCGGCCCGCTGCAGGAGATGGCGATCTCGGCGTGATCACGGTCGCGCTCGATGAGAAAGGATGGAGCGACGACGATGATCCGTGCGCATCGCGTGAGCGGCGATCCCTCACGCAAAGCTCGACCAGATCGCGCCGATCGTGGACAAAGTGAACGGGCTGCAGTTCGGCGCGCTCGCCAGCCAGGCGGCGAAGCCTGACGACAGCACAGGAACGGGCCGCACTCCGCCCGCCGCTCCAGTCGTGCAATCTGCCGCGCTCCCGCCGGAGGTTACGGCAGGTCTCCGCAAGTTCAAGGCAGCCCGATGTTGCCGTTCGATGGGGCATCTCCTCGCCGAACGGAGCCGAGGAGTATTCCGCCAGCCTGAGCTTCCGGGCGGTCACGCCCCGACGTCATCGTCAGGGCTTTCCACTTTCTCCTTGGCGTCCGTGATGGATGATCGCGGAAGCGTTCCTCTGAGCGCGCGATCGGGCGATCGGCGGACGGGCGAAGAGGCTCCGCAGGCCGAGCGGCATGGCAGGAATCGGCCGCGCCTGCCTGGCGGCTGGGCAACAGTGGGTCGCTGGCGGAGATCGCGATCTCGCCATTGGAAGTACGCCGAGGATCGCACCCCCGTCGGGTTCGTGATATCGACCCGAGTCGCGGTCTCCTGTTCTGCGTCGTCCGGAATATCAACAGGACCGACTGACCAATCTCGCCGCGCCCAGGTCAGGGTGACGGGGTCAACCACAAAATCCGCGCCCGGCCGTCGCCGTAATTCCAGTCAGTGTCAGCGTGACCACGACACCTCACCTTCCGAGTAGTAGTCGCGCGACACCGCGATCTCCGCGAGCGATTCGAAACGATGTCCTGCACCAGAAGCAGGCGTGATCTGCCCGCCGGCGCTCCATCGGGTTGAATGTCGATGATCGCGCTGCGCGCGTGCCGTTCACCCCTGGGCGTCATCTTCAGCAAAACGCGGACCGATTCACGTATCCTTCCGGCGGACCTTCATTGTCGGCAATACAGCCCGTCGATCGCGCTCCGTCGCGTCGCCGTCGGCCCAGTGGGCGTTCGATGGCGCAACAAAGTCCTCGCCAGCCGTGTCCCTTCACCCGCGAGCGTGCGGTACGCGTCGACGCCGCCCGCGCTGCCACCGGGCGACGCACGGGCAACAGCGACCTGTCGCCTCGGCAGACGTCAAGTAGGGTTCAGTGACGCTCCAACACGCCGGGCTGTCACCGCCGGCATCACCAAGCAACCAGACAACGAAGGGGCAGGCTCTTGTGGCGCGGGCAAGCCGATGCCCGTAGTCCCATTCCCGGCGCCCGTCCAGCGGCGACCGAACCGTCTGCACGCACAGCAAGGTCACGCACGACGGGTGAAACACCGGACGAAAGGAGAACAGGTCGATCCGGTGCGTCCGCCATCGCCGAACTGCGCGTCAGGCTGCATGGCGCAGTCGCCTGGAAACGATGAATACCTTTCAGGCCCGACCCAGCGACCAATACCTTGCCATCAGCCGTGGCGGCGGCAGTTGCGTCATCCAGGGCTTTGCGTCGATCGCGGCGGCGTCAGGGAGCGAAGGCGGTATCGCGCGCGCCGTTGCAAAAGCAGGCGTGCCGCGCGCGTGCCACCCGCACATTGCCTGCGACAGAAGCAGGCTTCCGTCATTCACGATGCGAACAGGCGCGACGGAGTCACCGGATCGCCATGCGCCGACTCGACCAGTCGCGACGCCTGCGGCCCCAGAATGAACCGTCGAGCGCGCCCGCTTCTTCGCCGACGATTACTGGCCCGACCGCATCGCAGCCTGCCGCGGTGGTGCCGGCAGCGGTCCGGCTTGACCGGACGTCGGCTGAAATCCACGGCCGGGCCGGTGTATCGCCCGCAGCTTTCGGAGCGATTCGTCGACGCTTCCATCCGCCTGAAGGCTGCGGCGGGACAGTTCGCCGACGGAAGCGCATCTTCGACGACATTTCGCGAGCGCCCGCGATTGCGATTCGCCCGTCAGGCTGTCTGCGCGATCGACTGGCCCCAGTGCGCGAGCCATAGTCGCCGACGGGGAGAACCAAAAATGCCGGAATCGCCGAAGCTCTCATCAGCGTGCCATCGCTGTTATGGGCCCGGAAAGCGGCGAGCCTGACGAATTTCCGCCGCGGTCGGCCCTGCGGCCCATACCGCGACGACCTTACGTCGGCCTGCCGAGCGATGTCAAAGACACCGATGTACGCCGACATGCGCCGCCTGGTGAGGACTGCGTCGATCGCCATTGCCGGTGAGTTCCTTTGGCGAAGTTCGACGCTTCGAGAAATCGACCTCGGCTGGTAGAAGTAGTAGCGGCAGTTGAGGTCAACGTCGCCGCCCCCGATGGGGAGCGCCGCCTCCATCAGCGCCAGCACTCAGGCCGGGCCATTGAGGCTCCTGGATCGGCCCCGCGTCAGCCCCAACTCCCCGTAGGCGGGATCCAGGTCGCGAGGCGGCCTGCGCCAGCAACGATCAGGCTCGTGGCAACCGCCGTCGTCGGCGCAATGCACTTCGCGAGTGCGGGATGATTTCGGCAGTGGCTTTCATCGTTTACCCCTTTTTTCGCGCGGCGTTTCCCTGCCCGGGCGTTTATGTCAGCTTCCAGAATGGTTGGCGCAGGGGCGGCGCGCGTCAATCATCCGAGACGACAGAAGCGCGAAAGTAGCCGGGGCGACCGCCTGGAGGTCGTTTCTGGGAGCCGGACCTGCCAGATCTCGATGTGCCCGTCGTGCTCGCGGTTGAAGACAAGCCCACTGCCGTCCGGCAGCCACTGCGGCCGTACGTCGGTGTACGGGCCTCGACGGCGCGGAACAGTCCCGAGCCGTCCGCATTCATGACGTAGATCTGGTAGGTAATCGAGCGATTGGAACTGAAGGCGATGCGCGTGCCATCCGGGGACCAGGCGGCCAGCCGTCGAAATCGGATCGCGCGCCAGTGGTTTTCGCATCGGTGCCGTCGACATTCGCGACCATGATCTCGGAGTTGAAGAGCGTCCCCTCCTCCATCCGCTGACCCAGCAGCCGGCGAAACAGGATGTGGCGGCCGTCCGGTGCAAACGACGGGAACGTATTCCAGAGATTGTCGGTCTCGGTCAGGCGCTTGAGGCCCGTGCCATCCGCGTTGATGACATAGATATCGTCATGCTTGCCGTCGTCGCGGGTCGAGCAGAAGACGATGCGCCGCCCGTCCGGCGACCAGCTCAGGTGGCTGTCGCCGCCCGGATGATTCGTGAGATTGCGCGCACCCGTGCCGTCGGCATTGACGATCCAGATGTCCTCGTTGCCGTCGCTCGCGGTTGCCGCATACGCGACCTGCGTGCCATCGACGCGACCACTTCGGCGTGACACTCGCGCTCGCGCCCTGCGTCAGCTGCCGCAGGCAGCTCCCGTCAAGCCGGGCGACAAAGAGCTTCGTGCCGCCGACGCGCGCTGCCTGGAAGACGACGAGCCCGTCGCGCGAGACGTGCGGGTAGGCGTCCTCGACGGGGGCATTGAAGTCTCGGCGAAGCGCGCGAGCGGCTCGCGGCGAATGCCGGGACGGCGGCGCCGGCGCGGAGGAGGAGTGCGCAGAGGCCTGCGGCAGATCTTGAGGCATGGGAAATCCCCGGGGCAGTGGATGCATGAACCGCTTGGACAAAAAAAAGCCCCCGACGTTTCCGTCGGGGGCTTCGTATGGGATCCTGGCAGTGACCTACTCTCACCTGGCCTACGGCCAAACTACCATCGGCGCAGAGCGTTTTCACTTCCGAGTTCGGAAGGGATCGGGTGGTTCCCGCCCGCCTGACCGCCAGGAAAACTGTCGCCCGCGCCGCCGATCGCAGCCGCGCAGGCATGTTCCGGAATTTTGAAACGCAATTCTATGTGTCGCATCCACGGAGCTCAGGCTCCTTGGGTGTTATATGGTCAAGCCTCACGGGCAATTAGTACTGGTTAGCTGAACGCATTACCGCGTGTACACAGCCAGTATCAACGTCGTAGTCTTCGACGGCCCTTCAGGAGGATCAAGTCCTCAGGGAGATCTCATCTTGGGGGGCTTCCCGCTTAGATGCTTTCAGCGGTTATCGCTTCCGAACATAGCTACCCGGCAGTGCCACTGGCGTGACAACCGGAACACCAGAGGTTCGTCCACTCCGGTCCTCTCGTACTAGGAGCAGCCCCTCTCAAATCTCCAACGCCCACGACAGATAGGGACCGAACTGTCTCACGACGTTCTGAACCCAGCTCGCGTACCACTTTAAATGGCGAACAGCCATACCCTTGGGACCGGCTACAGCCCCAGGATGTGATGAGCCGACATCGAGGTGCCAAACACCGCCGTCGATATGAACTCTTGGGCGGTATCAGCCTGTTATCCCCGGAGTACCTTTTATCCGTTGAGCGATGGCCCTTCCATACAGAACCACCGGATCACTAAGACCTACTTTCGTACCTGCTTGATCCGTCGATCTCGCAGTCAAGCACGCTTATGCCTTTGCACACAGTGCGCGATGTCCGACCGCGCTGAGCGTACCTTCGTGCTCCTCCGTTACTCTTTGGGAGGAGACCGCCCCAGTCAAACTACCCACCATACACGGTCCCCGGCCCGGATAACGGGCCTAGGTTAGAACGTCAAGCACATCAGGGTGGTATTTCAAGGTTGGCTCCATGCAAGCTAGCGCCTACAGCTTCAAAGCCTCCCACCTATCCTACACAGACGAACTCAACGTTCAGTGTAAAGCTATAGTAAAGGTTCACGGGGTCTTTCCGTCTTGCCGCGGGAACGCTGCATCTTCACAGCGATTTCAATTTCACTGAGTCTTGGGTGGAGACAGCGCCGCTGTCGTTACGCCATTCGTGCAGGTCGGAACTTACCCGACAAGGAATTTCGCTACCTTAGGACCGTTATAGTTACGGCCGCCGTTTACCGGGGCTTCGATCAGGAGCTTCGCCTTGCGGCTGACCCCATCAATTAACCTTCCAGCACCGGGCAGGCGTCACACCCTATACGTCCACTTTCGTGTTTGCAGAGTGCTGTGTTTTTGATAAACAGTCGCAGCGGCCTGGTTACTGCGACCTCAAGTCGCTCAGCTACGCATGTAGCCACCACTCAAGGCGCACCTTCTCCCGAAGTTACGGTGCCATGTTGCCTAGTTCCTTCACCCAAGTTCTCTCAAGCGCCTTGGGAATTCTCACCCTGCCCACCTGTGTCGGTTTACGGTACGGTCTTGCGTGACCTGAAGCTTAGAGGCTTTTCCTGGAAGCGTGGGTATCAGTGACTTCGTCCAATAGGACTCGTCTCGGTGCTCGGCATAAATGAACCGCGGATTTGCCTACGACTCAATGCCTACCTCTTTCCCCGGGACAACCAACGCCCGGTACACCTACCCTTCTCCGTCACCCCATCGCAGTCACGCGCGGTGCTGGAATATTAACCAGCTTTCCATCGACTACGCCTTTCGGCCTCGCCTTAGGAGCCGACTCACCCTGCGCCGATGAACGTTGCGCAAGGAAACCTTGGGCTTTCGGCGTGCGGGCTTTTCACCCCCATTATCGTTACTCATGTCAGCATTCGCACTTCCGATACCTCCAGCAGACTTTCCAATCCACCTTCACACGGCTTACGGAACGCTCCTCTACCGCGCATACATTCCGAAGAACTACGCACCCTGAGCTTCGGTATACCGCTTAGCCCCGTTAAATCTTCCGCGCAGGCCGACTCGACCAGTGAGCTATTACGCTTTCTTTAAAGGATGGCTGCTTCTAAGCCAACCTCCTGGCTGTCTATGCCTTCCCACATCGTTTTCCACTGAGCGGTAATTTGGGGACCTTAGCTGCGGGTCTGGGTTGTTTCCCTTTTCACGACGGACGTTAGCACCCGCCGTGTGTCTCCCGTGTAGCACTGTCTTGGTATTCGGAGTTTGCAATGGTTTGGTAAGTCGCGATGACCCCTAGCCATAACAGTGCTCTACCCCCAAGAAGATTCGCACGAGGCGCTACCTAAATAGCTTTCGAGGAGAACCAGCTATCTCCAGGTTCGGTTAGCTTTTCACTCCTAGCCACACCTCATCCCCTACTTTTGCAACAGGAGTGGGTTCGGGCCTCCAGTGCGTGTTACCGCACCTTCACCCTGGGCATGGCTAGATCACCTGGTTTCGGGTCTACTGCCTGCGACTATGCGCCCTATTCAGACTCGGTTTCCCTTCGCCTCCCCTATACGGTTAAGCTTGCCACAGACAAGTAAGTCGCTGACCCATTATACAAAAGGTACGCAGTCGCCCCTTGCAGGGCTCCCACTGCTTGTACGTCACACGGTTTCAGGTTCTATTTCACTCCCTCTCCGGGGTTCTTTTCGCCTTTCCCTCACGGTACTGGTTCACTATCGGTCGGTCAGGAGTATTTAGCCTTGGAGGATGGTCCCCCCCATGTTCAGACAAGGGTTTCACGTGCCTCGCCTTACTCACTTTTCATCGTACGTGCCCTTTCGTCTACCGGGCTATCACTGTCTAGGGCCGGCCTTTCCAGACCGTTCAACTAGAACACGCACGAACTTTTGGGCTGCTCCGCGTTCGCTCGTCGCTACTAGCGGAATCTCGGTTGATTTCTGTTCCTGCGGGTAATGAGATATTTCAGTTCCCTGCGTTCGCTTCTCATACGCCTATAGATTCAACTATGCGATACTGCTTGCGCGAGTGGGTTTCCCCA
>ERZ1370068.10164-contig-8885_pt1 | contig 37119 bp, 68 predicted proteins | sample MGYA00561227_ERZ1370068 | MGnify/ENA primary metagenome ERZ1370068 (study PRJEB38410, sample SAMEA6850437) | metagenome | study: Metagenomic assessment of the ecological functions of the soil: analysis of the soil microbiota associated with the...
GGTATTACTTCGATTCCAGTTACGTACATTGCTAACGCCGCCAAGAAACTGTCTTATCAATTTCCCTCGTCAAATCCATTGGACGGGTTAGAGCAAGACCCGAAATGGGACAGAAGAACGTCGCCATGGTGGAAGCCCGCAGATGGGACGGAACAAGAAGCCCTCTGAGCATCCCGAACTTTCGGTCGTTGCATACAATCCCACCGTCTTGAAAAATGTACGTCAGGCCGTTTACTTTGCCCCTCGCGTTTGCGCCGGGTTGCCGAAAGGCTGATCGCCGCGGCAATTTATGACATTAGCATTATAACGCCGCCCCCCGGTTGCATGCAAGCGTTCTCGGCGAGAGAACGCGCGAGCGACGCCCGACTAGGGCTGCCCAGGGTTATACATGTCCATTAATACATGGACTTGAAATACCTTAGTGATCGATTGGGGCCAGGCGGGTTGCAGATATCGACATCGATACAAGTTGCGAGGTTACACGTCGGTACAGGGCCAAATCGGATCGCATCGTGCAGAAGTCCGAACGGGTCACACCGCCAGCGTAGCCGTCGGTCTGTCAGTTCACGCGCTGCTTAGGATACAAGTATCAATGCTCTATCCGCCGATAACAACGAACAAACCACGCCTCGCGGGTGGGCCTGCTGCTCAACAGCTGGACGGCGCCAGCTTGGATCGTTGAGGTTCTGCAGACCATTCAACTGTCCGAGGTTGCGGAGATAACTACCGTCGTCATTGTTGATCTGGAACCTCCACCCACGCTCCCGAATTTAAAACACCAATTACTGGAAACGGTTGCCGGGCGATGGGCGCTAAAGAATCGCCTCTGGGAGTTGTATCTGAAGTTCGACACGGCGTGGCACAAAGGCTTCACTGCGCCATTCACGCCGATTGACGTAAGGGCCATAGCACGAAGTGCCACAGTATTTAACGTAGAACCTTCCAAACATTTCGTGGATCGCTTTCCAGATGCGCTCTGTGCGTCGATCTGTGACGAGCGGCTCGGACGTGCTGCTGCACTTCCGGTTCTGACATCTTACGGGGCAACATACTGACGGCCGCAAAATATGGCGTGTGGTCATACCACTTCGGCGACGACGACGAATATCGCGGCGGCCCGTCCGGATTCTGGGAGATGTATGAGCGAAACCCGGTGTCCGGCGTAATTCTTCGCGTCTTGACTGACCAGCCAGACGTCGGCCGCGTGATCTATCGCAGCTATGGGGCAACGAGCAGCTTCGAGTCGCTGCTCATAAACCGTTACTGGATGCACCGCAAGGCAGTACCGTTCGTTTTGCGCAGCTTGCGGCGGCTTCACAGGACTGGGGAGCTCCCGTTGTACAGTCAAAGCGGGTGAACAACCGCCGGCCCTTCCAATCGCCTGGCAACTTGCGCACGCTGATCGTCATGGCGCGTGTGATGAAGAAGATGATCGTCGCCAGAATTCAGGATCGTCTCGGCGTCATTCGCGATCACTGGTTCATCGTCTATGTGCGTGGCGTTCAGACGTGTATTTCGGCAGCGAACCGTGACAGCATGATTGCCGTCTCAGCACCAAAGGGCAAATTCTGGGCAGACCCGATGGTGGTGAAGAGAGGGTGGAACGAATTATGTCTTTATGGAGGAATTAGACTACCGCTCCAACCGGGGCCGGATCGTCGTGGTCGAAATTGACGCGTCCGGATTGCGTGGAGAGGCACAGGTCGTGCTCGAGGCTGAACATCACCTCTCGTATCCGTTCGTATTCGAATGGAAGGAAGATCATTACATGATTCCCGAAACAGCAAGTGTGCGAGCGGTGAAGCTTTTTCAGAGCAGTCAAGTTTCCGACACGTTGGGAGTTCGTGAAAGACTTGCTGACTGACGTATCCGCAGTAGACGCTACGGTGTTTGAGCACGACAGGCACTGGTACCTTGTTTGCGTCGGTTAGCGAGTCCGGTGGATCGGCCTCGGATGAACTTTTTCCTCTTTCACGCCGAATCGCCGCTTGGACCGTGGGCGCCACACCCGATGAACCCGGTCGTGTCTGATGTTCGTTACGCGCGACCGGCAGGCGCACTATTTCTCAGGGGATCAAAGCTATTTCGGCCAGCGCAAAACTGCGCCCTAACCTATGGCCACGCCATCTCATTCGCCGAGGTGACCAGCCTCACGCCCACTGATTACGCGGAACGATTCGCCTACGAGATAAAAGCCTGACTGGTTTCCCGGCATTCATGGCACTCATACCATTACGTTCTCGGATGATCTTACTGTGCTGGACTGTAAGAAAATAAAGTGGCGGCCATAGCAATCTAAATCCGAATCAGGATGGGTCTGGGTGGAGTGATTCGCATCGGTCAGACGAAATGTGGCAGACCACGATACCGGACGATACAACTCTTGCGGTGCAGCCACCAAGACCGAAAACTTCAACTCTTCGGGAGTGATAAATCAACCATCCGCCATTCTCGGTAACAACTCCTGATACACCGCAAGCGTGTTGCCAACACAATTCGCTCGTCAAACCGGGCGAGCGCTTTCCTGGCGGCTCGCCGCCCCCATGCGGGCCGCAAGGGCACCATCCAGGACGATCTTTCTAATCGCCGCCGCGAGTGACACGCTGTCGCGCGTGGGCACGAGAATGCCATTGACCCGTCCTCCACGACCTCCCGGCACCCGGGAGCATCGGTCGTCACGATGAGCGAAGCCTGCGGCCGCCGCCTCGATCAAGCCGCGTGGAACGCCTTCGCGATAACTAGGCAAAACGACCATGTCCGCCGTTGCCATCAGCGCCGGCATGTCCTGAACATGACCCAGATAGACGCAACGCCGCCTTCCTTTGCCACGCCGCTCAATTGTTCTTCGGGAACGGATGCGGGATTGCCGACATCTGGCCCACCGGCCAGTGAAATTGAAGGTTGAGACCCTCAGCGCGCAACGCTCGCGCCGCTCTGTACAAATCATTCACGCCCTTGTCCCAAAGCAGCCGCGCGGCGAGACGATTACCGCGGGCGCGGCCGCTCGCCGAAAAGCGCATCTGGCCGCGGCTGAAACCGGAAGGTGTCAACGCCGGAGCCGGCAATCAGGCGCACCTGCGAAGTGGCGATCAGGCTCGCGTCAACGAGGGCATGCCGATCATCCGGATTTTGGACGATCATCCGGCAATTCCGCCGCTCATCGCGAAGCGCAGCAACGAACGCACCAGTGGGCGCAATATGCGCGCAAGCAATTCGTGGCTACTGAAAACGTACCCCAACCCTGTCACCGCGTTCACAACGCCTCGCGTGCCGGCGCCCTTGGCCGCAAGCCCGCCGTAAACCACGCACTTGGTCGTGAAGTGATGGGCTAGATCCGGCCGTTCCCGACGATAGAGCCGCCACAGGGCGCATAGCAGGAAGGCCTCGCGCATTGGGTTGACGCTGCGCCGCGCCATCGGCACCGGGAAGCCAACGAAAACCTTCGGCCCGAAGCTTCTCGCCATAGGGTCCTGGCGGCGAGATCAGGACAACCTCCGCTCCCTGCGCGCGAGCAGCTTTCGCTAAAGCGAGACGGAAGTTGAAGAGATACCACTCGGTATTGGCGAAGAGCAGAAGCTTTACCGGGCGAGGTACTTTTGAAGTGCCGGCGGACTCACCCATGCTCGGCTTCCAGCCATGCCTGGAACATCAGCACGTCCCAAAGGTCGTATTGCCAGTTGCGCACCCGCTTTGGTGCTCCTCCCACATGCGACGGATGGGCGCCGGATCGAGAAACCCTCGCGGCGCAACCGCGCAGCGGAGTCGAGCAGCGCTTCTGCCCAGCCGCGCAATGGCCCTCGCAGCCAGGAATCGATGGGCACGCCGAAGCCCATCTTGGGACGCTCGATCAGTGTCTTTGGCACGTATTTGTAGAGCATCTGGCGCAGCAGCCATTTGCCCTTGCCCGTCGCGGATTTTCATCTGCAGCGGCAACGAAAGTGCAAATTCCACTAGCCGGTGATCGAGGAACGGCACGCGCGTCTCCAGGCTTACCGCCATCGCCGCGCGATCCACCTTTGTCGAGGATGTCGTCAGGCAAATAGGTGAGCGTATCCGTCGTCATCATCCACTGCTCGAATGTGGACGCGGCACCCGGACGCATTAGCATTTCATCCAGTAGGGTCGCCGGCTCGCGGGCGCCGACCACCAAACTGGGTGGGCCCTTCCAATGCGAGACCAGGCTGGCGATACATCGCGCCCGTATCGGCCAACGCCAGCAACTCGGCGGCCTTGTACGCCTTGTCGCTCGGCTGGCTGAGTCGCAAACTCGGGGCCACCGCTCCCAACGGTCGCAACAGCGCATTCAGCAGCCTCGGCGGGCACGGCGACAATGGCCTGCGCCAGCCGGCCGGCGCATTGCCTGCGGAATCCAGAGCTTATTGCGCAGTCGCGTGTGCGAGGAAGCAACGGTTGTAGCCGCCGAAGAGTTGCGTCGCCGGCATCGCCGGAGAGGCTCACCGTGACGTGCTGCCGCGCGAGCCGCGCGACAAAGATAAGTGGGGAATCTGGGAAGAATCCGAGAACGGCTCGTCGTAGATGGCGGGCAGGCGAGGGAATGACCGCCTGCGCTTCTTCGGGACTCACATGCAACTCGTTGTGGTCGGTCCCCAAGTGGCGGGCCACTGCCTTGGCGTATTCCGCCTCGTTGTAACCAGTCTCCGCGAAGCCGATGGTGAAGGTGCGCACGCGGGCGGGACGACTGCGCTTGCATCAGCCGCCACCACGGCGGAAGAATCCACGCCCCGGAGAGGAACGCCCCGAGTGGACGTCCGCTATTCTTTTGCAGCGCAATTGCTTGGCCGGATAATCCGCTCCAACTCAGACGAGCGCCGCGGCGTCACCGTGGCGCGAACGGCGCTTCCCGACCGCGCGCCGCTGCCGCAAGTACGGACCAATACACCTTTGGGTGCCGAAAGTTGGCGCCGGCGTACGTCGTCCTGCGAAACCGTGAGCCATGTCCCAGGGGGCAGCTTCCAGACGCCTTTGTAGATCGAATAGGGCGCCGGAATGTAGTTGTGGCGGAAAAATAGCGTCAGCACATCGCGATCCACCTTCGCCCCGCCAGGACGGGTGGGCGCGGAGCGCCTTCAGCTCGGACCCGAATACCAGCGCATCACCTGCCCAGCCGTAATGAGTGGCTTTTCGCCGAGGCGATCGCGCACCAGATGCAGTTGGCGCTCGGCCCCGTCCCACAGTGCGAACGCAAACATCGCCGACGCAATGCCGCAGCGTGTCTTCGATGCCGCACGCCTCGAAGCCCGCAAGCAACGTTTCGGTATCGGACTGTCCACGCCATGCGGGCGCAGCACCCGAAGCCTGGAGCGCCTGCCGCAGTTCGGCGTGGTTGTAAATCTCGCCGTTGAACGCGATGACCCAGCGGCCTGATGCCGATATCATTGGCTGGTGGCCGGCCGCGGACAAGTCCACAATTGCCAGGCGGAGATGTACCATTCCCATGCCCGCTTCGGCATCGATCCATTGGCTCCGAATGGTCCGGCCCTCGATGGCGAATGGGATCGCCCATGCACTGCAGCACCGCCCGCCATTCCGAGGTTGATTTGCCCGCTACGACCGCCCAAAAAATCCCGCAAAGCCGCACATTGGTCGGGTCAGACCTTTGCGTCGAAGCACGACGTCAAAGCGGCGCTAACCAGCATGTCTAAGATCGCGCTTAGGCACGTGCTCGAGGATGGCTTTCGAAGGCGAAATGCTACCGAATTGCGGGCAACTGCGGCGGCGAAGCGCGCCCACCAACGCCCGTCTTCCTCAATCGAGCCACAGCGGCAATCCAAGCAACCGGGGTCATCGCCGCTTATTCCTGCCCACGGAAGCAAGTTCCTCATAAAAGGCCTCGTACTGCCGAACTATGTTTCCCGGATTTCAAAATGTTCCGACACGCGCGCGCGGGCTCGTGCCCCGAGCGTCCGCAAAGCCTCAACCGGCATTTCGAGTAGCGAGTCGATCGCGTGGGCCAAGCCGCCCATGTCGCCGGAGCAGACCACGCGGCCGGTGTCCCCGACGACATAAGCGAAGAATCACCCACGTCCGTGACTGCGCACGGGACGCCACGAGGCCATAGCCTCGCCCAGCTACGATTAGAAAACGCCTCGCCGTGAGAAGAAGAAGCCAACACGTCCAATGCCGCAATAAGTCGCGGGACGTCAATCACGCTGGCCAAGCAGATGGGTGACCGGTCCAACCAATCCATTGGCGGCAAGAGTTTGCTGGATGGTCTGATTGCTGCCGTCGGCTCCTTGCCCGGCCAGCAGGAAGTGCACGTCTGGTCGCCGAAGATGCAACGCCGCGGCGGCTGAGAAAAACCCCTGCATGGTTCTTCTGTGGATCCCATCGGCCAATCAATCCAACAAGGAGCCGTGTCGTATGGCAAACCCAATTCCGCCCGCACGGGACAGCCTAGCGTTTGGATCCGGCCTGAAAGCGCGAAATGTCGAACCCGTTGGGCACCACGAACATTCTCTCAGTCGCGTAGCCAAACGCAACATGAGTCTTCCTCGCGGCCTCGGAGCAACACAGAATTCGATCAGGTAGCCAGTGCGACAGAAAGGCATTCGCCCTTTACAACAGCCAAGAGTCTGGGGCCTGTTATTGGTGGTCGTCAGATTACTGTGGCGGATGCACCAAGCCAACGTGGAAACACCGGCAAGCCGTGCCGCGACGCGCCGCCCATTAGGTCGGCGTGATACATCCACGTGTGAACTACGTCCGGCTTGAGGCGGCGCAGGCGCCGAATCAGACGGATAAGCGCGACTGGATTGGGCAACGCCCGGCCGCATGTCCAAACTTTCAACCGGAATACCGATGCGCGCGGAGCTTGTCTCCGATCGCTGCCTATTGGGATCATTGAAATTACGTGCGGCTCAATGCCGGTGAAAGCCGCGTGAGAGGACGTTGTGAAGCATTGTTTCCGCGCCGCCAACGTTCGTTCCGCTGATTATGCAAACCAGTTTCATGGGCGTTGTTGCGCAGCAACGATCGCAAATGTGAGAAGCCGGTAGAGTGAATCAATCATGTTGTGGCTAAACACCGACATAAACACGAATAGGGCAACCGTAACCGCCCAGCGATTTCTGTTCCGAAGGTGGTTGCTCCTCCATAGGATTGCGGCCGGCCATACCCAATTCGCCATCCTTATTGGCACCATACTTTGGGAGGGAGCCTAAGCATAGGGCTACAACGAACGAAAAGGCAATATTTGAAGAATATGGCCGCGTTTGGGCTTCGGGATGGAAGACAGGTGGAAGGCGACGGCGGCGTGGGGCAGCCGCCACTCTAACTGCTGCCTTTGGGAGATCGAGCGGTGGGTGGGATGGCTAGATATCTTCTTGCATTATCGCGTTCGTATGATGACCATTCCGGAATGATGACGAGCAGCATTTCTCTGGGTCATGATGTGTCTTAAGCATTGAACGCGAGGCCTTCTGAGGCCACTCGAAAGCTGGCTCACCCAGATCGATCAGGCGCCGGAGCACTCCGGCACGCGAAACCAGCAAGCTACTCCCACGAATCTCGCCCTTACTGCTCCGTAGTACTACGGATTAGTTACGGTCACTATAGAATGCCGTGATTATGTCTACCAGATCCGAAACCCGTGTTTGATCGGCCATCGTGGGGGCAGGGCGCTATGCTTGTGCTGCCACCGGCGCTGTTCCTCGTGTTCTATGCGTTCCATGCCACCGATGCGGTGCTCATCCATCCGGATTCAGAGGGTGCCTGACGTTTTCAGGCGGACGCTCCGGTGGCTATCAAGCGTTTCTCGCGTTGCTGAAGCCATTTATACGCAACATTGCCGATTACACGATCGCGCAGCGCTCCTTTACTCCGCTGACCGTGCTGGTTCTCGGCTACGAGTTGCTGCGCAGTTTCAGCAGTCTGACGATTGCACTGGTATGCGAAGTCGCGTTGTTATTCAATCCGGAGGTTAACCGCTACCACTTTTCGATCCTCACGGAATCGCTTTATTTGAGCACGAGCGCGCTGTTCCTCGGCCGCAGCGCTTTCGTATTTGCATACGGGCCGATTCAGATCATTGGCTATGGCGTCCGCTCTCGCTGCGTACGCGGCAACCGTTCGGCCGACCGGCCTCGTATTGCTGCCTTTGCTCGCCATACTCCTGCTCGCTGGACCACATTTGTCGTGGCGTCACACTTGGAAAGCTATTCTTATCGCGGTGGCTCCGGTTATCGTGATTCTCTCGCTCGGAGTATCCATTATCGCGAGCACAATGCAGGCCCGCGTGAAACTTTGGCGCCGATCCATCTTCTGGCGAAGTCCGGTATGGTCGAGGCCACGGGTCCCGAAACGATAATATCCATGTCGCATCCAGATACGCAGCCACTTCAGCGCGCGGAAGTTTCGCTTTCGCCTGTCCGTGGTTTAATCGCCGGGGCCCCAAACCAAGCAGCGCGATGCAAGCTCATCGCAAATTATGAAGTTTTCGTTCAATACCAATTTGCACCGGACGAACGAGCGATTGCCACCGCACAAGGTAGTTCAAAGCCATTACTTGACGCTGCGTTGGGGCGTCTGGAAAATGCTGTGGGCGACTATATCCGCTTAACAACCGATCATCTGCAATGCCTATGGTCGTTGGGGGCGGCCACGAAGCAGAGCAGGCAGAGTTCGTCGCCTATCTCGAAAGCCGGCGACCGCTTCCCTTTGAGAAGTCCATGCTCCCGGCGTTGGCTGGCTCGCGTTCGCCGCCGTTCGCGACTGCCGTCTTGATCGTTATGTACAGTATTGCGGTACTTCTACTTACCGCGGGCGTTGTTTTGATCGGCGTGCTAATTCGGCGACGACGTCCCACATTGGCACTGTCAGCGGCTGGGCTCACTGGCCTGATCGTGCACGGTTCGTTGTTGTTTACCGCACTAACCGGTGTCGGAATTCCGCGTTACGTACTCGGGTTGTGGGTACCCATTGCGATCGGCGTCGCAATGTCGGCCCTATGGATCATCAGTTCACTCGGTTCTTGGCGAGCGGCTGAGTTGTCTAACTAACGACAAGCCTACGTATTTGGTTCCCCGGCGCCAATGCCGGTTCCGCCGGTTATGCAAACCAGGTTTCATGCCCGTTGTTGGGCAGCGACGATCGCAAATGTGAGCAGCCAGTAAAGCGAATCAAACATGTTGTGAGTAAACATCGATAGAAAGACGAACCCGGCAGCCATGGCCACCTGAAGGCTTTTGTCTTGAAAGTGGCGGCCTGTCCAAAGGATAACGACCAGCCAAATCCAAATGACTATCCCAAAGGCACCATACTCGGCGCCAAGCTTTACAGGCAGGTTGTGTGTACTTGCCGGTAGCGACCACGAGTTCTGTCGCACCGGCGCCTGCGCCGACGATCGGGTTCCGCAGGAATAGCTCAGTACCAGCTTCCAAGACTTGCGCTCGTTCGAGCGCACTGGCGTCGTCCAAAACCTGATCCTGAAAGAACTCCAGCCGGGCCTGGATGTTGGCGAGCCCTTCCGCAAGGTCTGCCCGCCCACTGAGATAATTCTCAAAGCTGCTCAGTAACAAGGGAAAGACGACCAGCGCCACGAAGGGCAAAGCAAGCGTGTATTTGGGCACCACCTTCCTTCACCAGCAGAAAGACCCAAAGCAACATCCAGCCGACAATATGCCGCACGACTAAAGGTCACAATGACTCCTGCGCCCAATAACAAGAGGAGTGCAGCCCGATAACTTGGACGCAGGACCGGGATGGCCAGCACGAAGGTGAGCAACATTGCCTCACCCGCCCTGTTTGCATTGATGAACGTTGCGGCGGCACGCCCCACCGTAGTTCCGTCTGTGCCAATGGGATAGAGCGCCCCGGGACTCAGGAAGTCCCAGATCACCAAAACTGGAAGCATCGACGGCCAGGAAAGGAAAGATGCGCTGGAAAGCCGCGGGCCGCGTGGTTGAGCAGGCGAAACCTAACAAGAGTACGAGAACGGTATATTGAATTTTCGTGACAATCAGGCCGCCCCTGATCTGATCACCATCAGTCAATGCAACCAAGAGATGGGCCGAATTCAGCACGATCAATGCAAGCGCCCAAACGGAAAACGGTGAGATCAAGTGACGAACCTAGCGAGCTGGATCTCGAAAGTAGCAACGGGGTGACGGCGATAATGTATGCGTAATAAAAAGTATTTCGGAAGTAAGGCTTCGTTTATCGTGTAAATGTAGGACGCAATGTCGATATAGCCTAAGCATAGGACTGCAAGCAGCGCGTAGACATTGTATGAACGAAGACGACCGGGACCGGACTGGGAAAATGATGTGGCTTCCTGGGCGCGTGCATCATAGCGGCCAACAGAAGTTGCTTGAGGAAGCCTAACGTTCATGATGAACCATCTTGGGTAATGCTTCATCGAATTAGCAGTGTCTGGTATTGCTCGACGATGTTGTCGACGTGAAATGGCGTAAGCCGTATCGGCCCTATATTTTCTTCCCCGCCAAAGAACCGTTCAATCGCCACGCTTAAGGATTCAGCATTCACTGCGGACGCAAGCAGAACGCCACCAGCGAGCTCGGCTATCTCTGCTACGCCACCAGGCGCGGGCGTTGCAATCACCGGTGTTCCACATGCTAATGCCTCCAACATGACATTGGGAAACCCTTCGTAGCGGGAACTCAGCACAAACGCATCGGCTTGCGCGAAGAAGGGGTAAGGATTTTCCGGAAGCCAACGAAGCGTACTCGGTCTGCCACGCCTCTTTGCTTCGCGAGCTGCTCGAGCGCTGTCCGCAATGGCCCTTCGCCCAGCAAAGTCAACCGCGGACGCCCGCCATCACATAGCGCCAGCGCTTCGATCAGCAGATCGAACCCTTCTCGTGCGACAGGCGCCCAGCGGCGACCAAATGCGGCGCGCCATCGGAATTCGATGACGCGAAACACATTGCTGTGTCGAGATCGTCGCGGCAGCGAGTCGACGGATGCGTTCAATATCCACGGGATTGTGGATAACCACGGCCTTACCTGGAGGAAAAGCGAACTGGTCGATCAGATCTTCTCGCATAGCGCCCGACTGGCATACGACCATATCGAATCGTGAGTAGAAGCGCCGATACGCCCAAGCCCAGAGGCGTGGATGCCTATAACCCTTCAGGTTCTCGCTGACAATAGTAGACTCTCGGCCGAAATAGCGCACACAGTTTGGCAGCAGCGGTCGAAGCATCGCCAGCGCCAAATTTAGATGTCCTAGGGTAGAAAACACTACGTCAGGCCGCGTCTGCCAGATGAGGCGAATTATCCTCGGCAGGGCATAACGGACTCTGGAACATTGCAGGTCGACGCACTCCACATCCTCCGGCACGTCGTCCTCATATGCCGCTTTGCGCATGTCGACCACCGCCAACCTCAGGTGGAAAAACGAGCGATCTATATAGCGAAGCAGGGTAACTATCACTTGCTCCGCTCCGCCACCGCGAAGAGAAGGAATCAAAAAAGGAGGCGGATACGCGCTTCAGGCAAAGTGCGAGTCTCTCACATGTTCAGCCAATACCGAGTCGCACATGTTCATGGCTGAATAGCATTCAACGGCCCACTATGCTCTACCTATCCCATCGCCGCCTGTGATAGGGCCATTATGAGCAGCTTCGATTAGAACGCTTTGCGGTCCTCCATCAGCGCATGCGCTCCGAAGTGCAGCTTGGCCCAGCTGGCCCCGTGGGTCGCGCTTGCTCAATAGCGCTGGCAATCGCGCATGCCGCTTTCATTAGTTCTTAGGAAGAGCGAAGACAAACTCATTACATCCATGCCTAGCGCCGCACGTCTTCAGTTCTGACAGTGCGAAGTTTCGCCTACTATAGAAGCCGGAATATTAGTTCGGGCCTTGCGACTTCGAAGGGCAAGCCTCCCATCCAGTCAAGCATGTCATGCCATAAGGACATGCCTCGCTTGGCGGTTAAGTCGTTCCGTTACAGCGTGGACAAGCCAACGCAATCCGACCAGGTAGGGAGCGTGGACGAATACAGAGTGGACCTCGCAGCCATGAGTTGCGAACATAGAGTGTTTTGATTCCCTAACCAGTAACGACTGATCCATCCTTGGTCATTGTAAATGGAAATGAATAGCTGCCCACCACTGGCAACCAATGGTGCGATATTTTCCAGAGCCTCAAACATGGCGCCGGTGTGATGCAGAACTCCCCAGCTGTACACCACATCAAACTGTCCGAGGCGGCCCAGGTAGTCCCGATCCAACACCGAACCTACCTCGACCATCCACTGGCCATCCTCCGGAAAATATCTGCGCTTGAGTTCCTGCGTGCAGCCCACGGACAGAGGGTCGTAGTCAAACGAGTAAACAGTCGCGCCTAAACGCCGGGCCGCCAAGCTGAACAATCCAGAACCGCTGCCAATATCAGAGAAAGCGCTTGCTGCATTCAAATCGCTAATTGCCAGCATCTGCCGCAAAGATCCTTCTGCCTGGGCGATACGGTCTTCGTTCAGAACCGAAAGGAAGCGCGTCCAATTGGCACCAAACTCAAATCGCTCGCCGCTAGTGACTTCCGCCGCGTGTGTTGTCATTGCCGAAGTTCCGCAAATAGCTCTTCCCACATACCCGCTATCCTTTCCATCGAAAACCGCGCCCGTACCTCCACGGCTCGGGACGCGAATTTTCCCCTCAGAGCTGCGTCGCCCATCAGACGATCCAGCGCGGACTTCAAACTGAGAAGATTCCCCGGAGAAATTAGCAGACCATCCACATTGTCACGAATGATGTCCCGTGGGCCAGGTGTCGCAGTCGAAGGCGACCGCCGGCATACCGTGCGCCATGGCTTCGGCAAGCGTATTCGGAAATCCCTCGAAGTGAGAACTCATCACATAGAGGTCCGCCCGTTCGTACCATTCGCCGACGTTGCCCGCCCGTCCAGGGAGAAAGACACGTCCGTCTAGTTTTGCAGACTTCACTTTGGATTCCAGCGTTGGTCGTTCGGACCCTTCGCCCAGGATTACCAGGTCCCAATCCCGATGCGATTGAGCAAGTTGGGAAAATACATCCAGTAGCACTTCGTAATTCTTTTTCGGGCCAAGCCTTCCCACCGCAAGTAGGACGTGCCGTTCAGCGGAACAGAACGAAACAATTCGGTAATCTGGGCGCTTGCGCGAGGCAGCGGCCAAGCAGCGGCATTAGGAATTATTGGGACCCGACGGGCGAACGTTTCGGTCTTGAGCCATTCGAGCTCTCCCGAGTAAGCGCAACTACCGCAGCTAATCGACCGTAGGTATTGCGCCGGAGGGCCTCCCACACGGTACCTAACGGCAGCTGCGGAAACGTCCGCTCCGACCCGATCGCGCAGACATCAGGTAAGTTCCAGCTAGCCAACGCAAGAATCACGTTCGCCGTGGTCATGAATGCGAGGGCGACGTCGGGATGTGTTTGTTGCAATACCTGACGAAGTGCCTTCACCCGGCGCAGATTTCTGAAAAGGCCGACAAAGACATTCTTACTCTCACCCGACAGGTGCAATGCAATGCGTCTGACCCTCGGATGCAGGTCATAGAAGTCATGGCTCAGTGGCGTCACGGTAACGATCGTGATTTCCCAGCCCCTCGCAGCCCAATGGTTGGCGAGATTGGCCGTGACGCGCTCGGCTCCTCCTCCGGAGAGGGAATAGATGAAAAAGAGCAGGCGCATCAGCGGGCGTTCCACTGTCTCGTAAAGGACCCCGAACACCACCAAGACAGGAGTAGGGAGTCGCGGTACTGGAATCCTAGTGCTGCCATGATGTCGCTAACGTCCATGCGTCGTACCAACGCCCAATTCACGCCTTAGCATCACGTGGGATGCACGAGTATCTCCCCCAGAAACGCGCCAAATAACCCATTGTCACGATTCGGTAAGCGGTTCTCAGGCTGGTCGCGCGGTGAATGGTCCGAGACATCCCTGGCTTCTTTCACGCCGTCCAGCACGCCGTCAAAGTTCCCCTTCAGGATTTCAGTATTGCCAACTGGCTCAATATCCCAAGCCACTCTTTGATTGCCTGCGTCGCCAGCCGCAGTGCACCGAGGCTAGGCACCCATTGTTGAAACGCCGGGCGACCTTTTCGCGGTATCAGGAAACCGCTTGGAAAGGCAAAGGCATGAATGCCAGCCAACTGCATCTCTCATCGTCGCGCGGCATGTGATAGGCCGACGTCACAAGTGCGACATTGTCTTGGTCGCCAAGCAACTTTCGGGATTCACTTGCATTTTCGCGGGTGTTGCGGGATCGCGGCTCCAGCAAGATCGCGTCGGTCGAACGCCGAAGTCTAGCAAGAGCGTACGCATCAACTCCGCTTCGGGCACCAACACCGTGCCATCGGACGTCTCGAAGCTTCCTCCGCTCGCGATGATCTTTGGCGCGAGGCCCGTATGGTACAGCTGGGCAGCAAGCCAGACACGGTCGGAACCATTTCCCAATTCAGGCTCTCGAATTGACGTCGATGGCGGGGAACGTCCAATGCCTCCCAAGACCAGGATCGCTGCGTACCCAGCCGTCGGAGCATCCGCGGCCATCGCCCGCGCTCGCTCTTCCAGCGGTCGCATGAGGAGGTCGGCAATCGGGTACCAGGAAAACGCGGCCAGCTGCAGCACTGCGATTGAGCATAAAGCAGAACCTGCACGCCGGAGGCGGTAAGATCGTCGGCCCGATAGAGCGACCATTGCGCCACCGAAGGCTATTCCACAGGCGAATATACCGAACGGCGACGCGAGCCAAGTCAGTGCCTTAGTAAATTCCAAGTTCGGAGGCATGGCATAGTGATTTGGACGCGCCGCTGCGCATTAGTGGCGGGGCGTCGACGCCGGTCCGCGAGGCGCCGGTCGGTTCCGTGGACTCAACTTCGCAAGTGCGTTCGCATTGTTCGCGATAACTGAAAATCATTTCTGCCGCCTCGACCTGGCTAGTCGATGATCGCCCTGCATTACGACAAACTGCACGCCGTAAAGGACGGCCGCCTAAGGCCTTTACCATACGTTGAATTCAGGGACCGTTTCTGGCGCTAGTTCTTGGCGTTCCGAACAGCTCGGATTCTCCGGGCCGTACCCGGAGCTAGTTTTTGGTGTTCCAATCGCCCGATTGGCGGGCGTCATCCAGCCACCAATCGTTGGAGTTGATTCACGGGCGAACGTATTCGCCGGCCCAGGTCTTGATCACCTCCATCAGGCGACGCCGATGCAGCTCCAGCGGATACGGTGTGATGGACGTCGCGGCCAGAATAGCTCAGTGCAAAACTCCTGATAGCCATTCACACCCAAGGCTCGACCCAGTTGGCCCGTCCGATTGTAGTACCCAAGTGCGTACTCACGTGAATATGGACAGCACCCGTCCCCCACGCTCGCGGACTGCCGCAAACGCCGCCCGCAGTTGCTCCAGAGTCGGATAGTCCCTAATTGCGAGTGGATCGACCGACTTGTCTAGACCCTTGAGGCGACGCTTCAACGCCGCGACATAATTCGCAGGATTCGGTGTACTTCGCAATGACTGACCGTGCCCTAAACCCACGATCCGGAAAGCAGATCGGATCAAGCAAGAACGCGCCGACAACTCGCGGCTCCTTGAGCGCGAGCGTAATTGCGTTGTCGGCTGCAGAGCAGAGCCCACCCAATACAAGCGGCAAACGACCAGGACGCGAATCCAGAACGCCTAATATTTCCTCGAAGTCTGCTGCGACGGATTGCTGATTCGTCAAGCCGGGGCGTGGTGGACTATCACCCGTGCCGGCCAGATCGACCCGCAGCGAGGTGAAGCCCATTTGAGCGAGTTCCCTGGCGAGGGCGGACATGCAGCCTGTATGGACCGACCCGATGCAGCAACCCGGCGCTTAGGATCACGAAGACCGGCAACTCCTGCGCGTTACGAGGTGGCATCCTCGGGAGGGTCAAGATCCCAACCAACCGCCCGCCTTCCCCAAACTGAAGGGGTTCTTCCGTCAGGACATGGTCAGGCATGCGCAAAGGCGCTCCAATACTGGCTTAGGCATCATCAGCATCAGATCATCCAAATCGGTCTCCCAGTTACACGCGAAGCGTGCCACATACTGGGGAACTCCATGCACGGGAAAGCCTGCCACCGACGATGTGTTGACAACGTGCAGCTTGTTCTTCGGAACACTCGAATATGCGCTCGCATCGAGCAAACGGAACTCATTTACCATGCGCTCGGAAAGTCGGTACCCCGCATAGTCGTGCAATGTCTCACGCCGCTCAGCGCGACTCAGGGAAAGACCTCGCTCATTTACTGCCTCCTGCATGCGACGCAGTTCCCGAAGATGACTGGCCCCGTCGGGAACCGGATCCCACAGCACCAATCGCTGGACATCAACGGAAGCGCCCACCGACCTGCAGGCCAGCAGCGCGCCAGCCCGCACTCCCAGCAGCCGCACTATGCTGCTTCCAGACAAATCGCGCCCTTCGCGCACAGCGAGCGCGATGTCCTCTAGCCAGTGGGAGATCGCGACCTCGCCGAGGTCACCGATGAATCCCCGGTACCTCGGTAATCAAACCTGAGGACGTGCTGGCCTCTCTCAGCGAGAGAAATCGCCAATTCTCGAAGCGCAAGCTGCGTGCGCATATATTCATTGAACAGAGGCGGACAGATGACCGTGAGCACCTGGCTGCCACCGCCGACCGGCGGATGGTAACTCGCGAAGACCTGCTGATTGCTCGGTCCGACGAAAAATATCTTCTGGATTCTCGATGCGCAGAAGAACCTCTGCCCCATTGGGGCTACAGGGTCGCGCTTGGTCATGCGCGAAGATTTTTGCTTTCTCCGCTAATTCTTGCCTGAACGACCGAACTCAATTGAGCAATGGTGGGTGTTGCAAAAACTCTCGAGAGTGAAGCCTATTTGGTACGAAGATCTAATCTTCGCTACGATTTGCATCGCCAACAGTGAATGCCCGCCCAGTTGCGAGAAATTGTCGTGAATGCCGAGTTGCTCGATGCCAAAGACACTGGCCCACATCTCCAGCTACCGCTGTCTCGACTTCATTGGTTGGCTGCTCCCCTCCATCGTTCTGTACCTGCGCGACAGGCGCATCGTCGGATCAAACGGCGCCTGGGACTGTTCGAGCAACTGGTTGAGACTTTCGGGGCTAACAATAATCTGCGCATGGTCCGAGTTCAAGGCTCGCTTAAACGCCTCCAAACCATCGTCTGTGAGGATCGCCTTTTCGAGCATCTCTTCTTGCAAATCCTCGACACCAAGTAAAGCTTCCAGTTCTGCGAAGTAGGAGCTACCTGCCCCGATGCCAACTTCCTTCCACACTGGCCAGTTGATAGCCACAGTATGAAATTTCGCGACAGAATTGGAATAGTTGGCAAAGGCATCCAGGAAACAGTTTGCGGCGCTGTAGTCAGCATGCGCATAGGGCCCAAGAACCGATGCCATGGATGAAAACAGGACCATGAAGTCCAGGTTGGTCCCCTTGAATAGGTCAAACAGGACCATCGTGCCGTCGACTTTGGGCGATAGCACACTATCGGCCATTCCTTTCGTCGTGGATTTGATCAAGTGTGGTCGGATAATTCCAGCAGCGTGAATTACGCCGTTGATGACTTGGAATCGCTTAAGCGTTTGACTGACCACCTCTCGCATTGTTTCCCGGTCGGAGGCTTCGGCGACAAACACTTCCACCTCTGCTCCCCAGCCGCTCGATTTCCAGGAGCTCCTTGATGGTCGTGACGACGGCTTCCGGTGCCTCTTTCGAGTTCAACAAATGCCGCCACTTTGATCTTTCCGGAAATGCTGATTTCTTTGTCAGTACGATTCTTGGACGGCAGGTCTTGGCAAGATATTTGGCGATTGACAGCCCGATTCCACCAGTTCCTCCCGTGATCAGATAGACGCCCCACGCTGCAAACGCCTGATTTCAGCCGGTTCGTTCAGGTGCGCTCGCCGGGACGGTCTTCGGTAATTTGACATGGTCGTATCTGCGTTCCCATCGATATCTTCCCCGATATGCCACCACTCGGCTTTTGCGATGGTTCGGCAAATTCAGAAAAGAATTGCCGCGAGCACGTCATGAGGCAGGTTCTTCAATGGCTTGGTTGTCGGGCAAGTCGATGTTGAAGCACTTGACGTTTGGGAAATTCCTTGGGAATGACTCCACAAGGACCCTAACACGGTTGCCATTGCAGGATCGAGATGTTCCTCACCCAGTCACCTCATGGATCCGGTTCGAAACGATGCCCGATCTTGATCGGAACGGAAATGTTGAGGTCGCCGATTGCGTGGGCTATGTATGCAACAGGCTATAGAAACCAAAATTTTGGTTGGATGCGTACAGGGAATGGGTGGCCTCCTCGTCGTTACGCGTGAAGGCATCCCAAATGGACAATGTTGATGGCTTTTACGGCCCGCCCTTCCAGCTCCCGAAACAGTTTCAGATAGTCATCAATACCTGCGGGATTCAGTTCGAACGAGTCGTCTTTGCGACTGACGAACGATTCACCGAAGCGAACGAATACAGCGCGGCTGTCTCAGGGCATGGAGCCTGGATTTGATGCGGGCCCCTCCGCCCGTAGCGATCCGCGACAATCAACCAGAAAGCGTGCTCCACCTGGGCATCATGAGTAGTCTCTGCGCGTGAAACGGCGTTCTTTCCCACGTTGGCACATAGAACCAGTTGTCCATCCCGGAATTTTCGGATGCTGGCTTCTGTTCTTGCGTCTTCTTTGGCGCTGTCCTGACGTCGCCTCCATCCAGTACTTCTGTCTTTCAAAGGGTACGTCGGCAGCGAAACTCTGCAGCGGTTCGCGCCGATGTTGAGCGTCGTCCCAGTTGATTGCCGTTCCCGACACCCACAGTTTGCCGATGGCCGTGCCACAGAAACGCGACGTCCGACTCGTTTTCGTAGTGGTGCCTGATCGAGGAAACCGCTACCGGGTCACCGGCATGCCGCCGGTCAGGGTGCTGCGTCGCCAATACTCCAAGCGTGCGGCCGGGTCCGGCCTCCAGGAGGATGGGATTGTCGAGCTGCCAGAAGCTCATGCAAGCGCGTCGCTGAACCGGGCCGTGTGATTGGCGTGCATGGCCCAGTAGGCAGGATCGGTAGCCTCGCGCGCCTGCAATCCACGTCCCGGTGACGTTGGACATGTACGGAATCCGCGGCTCGTTCAATCGGACCTTACCCACCTCCGCCTCAAACGCCTTCACAATCGGATCGAGCATCCTCGAGTGAAAGGCATGCGCATTCTGAACATGCCGACAGATGACGCTCCGTGCAGACAACATCTTCTCGAACTCGGCCACGGCAACAACCGGACCCGCCACCACACACAAACTGGGACCATTGATCAACGAAATCGACAGATCTTCTGGAAGCAGCGAAACCAATTCATTTTCCGGCAGCATGACGGCAAGCATGGCTCCTGTGGCAACTCATTGACCAGCGTTGGCCCTGGCCGCAATAAGTCGCAACGCATCCTCCAGCGACATAACTCCGGCCAGACACGCCGCCACATACTCACCCATGCTGTGACCGACAATGGCGTCAGGGGTGATCCCCAACGATTGCCAGAGACGGGCCATCGCATATTCGATCGTGAACAACGCCGGCTGGACAAACAGTGTCCGGTTCAGATTCGTCGCATCCGGATCCTCCCGGCGCACCGGCTTGTCCGCCCAGCATCTTCTTCAGGTCGATCCCCTTGCTCTTGCCCTCCGTCTTCCAGCTCCGGCTGTTCGGATAAATGACTGTCCGGATATCGATCCCCAGATGCGGCTCGAGAATATCTGCGCATCGATCGACTTCCTGCTTGAAAACCGCCCGCGTTTCATAGAGATCGTGGGCCATGCCCACGTAGTGATCGCCGATGCCGGGCAACAACAAGATCACCGGGCGCCGCGATTCGTCCGATCCGGCCGGAAAGGACTCGCTTCGAGCCGTTCCTGACCCAAGGCGGCAATGGCGTCCTCCCGGTCGGCACAGACCAGACACCGCCGGTGCGGAAACGCCTTGCGTCCGACCTGCAAGCGTGTAGGCCACGTCACTCATGTTCACGGCACTCGTTACGGTTCAGGAACTCCCGTAAACGATCGGTGGCCTGATCGAGAGCCGTTTCCGTCTTGGCCGACAGGATCAGCAGGTGCGGTGGGCTGGCATCGGGCGATGTCCCCTGGTTCCGGGCGCTTCCTCGAGGACGACGTGCGCGTTCGTTCCGCCCATGCCGGTGGCCATCACGCCCGCGCGCCTGGGACCCGTCGCTGGTCCAATCCCGCAGTTGCGTGTTGACGTAGAACGGCGTTGCCGGAGAAGTCGATTTCGGGATTGGCTTCGTGGAAGTGGAGGCTCGGCGGAAGCTGCCGGTGCTCGAGCGCGAGAACCGTCTTGATCACGCCGGCGATACCTGCGGCTGCGTCAAGATGACCGATGTTGGTTTTTACCGAACCGATGGCGCAATACCCTGAACGCTCGGTAGAGCGTTCGAAACGCCTTGGTCAATGGCCGCGAATCTCGATGGGATCCCCGACGGGCGTTCCCGAACCGTGCGCCTCGAGGTAGCTGATGCTGTCGGCTTCGAACCCGGCATTGGCCAGTGCCTCCACCACGGCGTCAGCCTGGCTGTTGACGCTGGGTGCCGTGTAACCGGCCTTTTCCGAGCCGTCATTGTTGATGGCCGAGCCCCTGATTACCGCATGAATCGTGTCGCCGTCCGCGAGTGCGTCAGCCAATCGCTTCAGCACAATGATGCCGCCGCCGCTGCCGAACACGGTGCCGTTGGCTTTGGCATCAAACGCCCTGACGTGGCCGTCCGGAGACGTCACCCCGCCGGCGTCGGCAAAAGTAGCCGGCGCGATGAGGAACCCGCACCGAGATAGCTCCGGCCAAGAGCCATATCCGTCTCGCCGCTCAACAAGGCTCTGGCGTGCCAGATGGACGGCGACCAGGGAGGTCGAGCAGGCGGTCTGAACGGTGATGCTGGGCCCCTTCAGATTGAAGCTTGTAGGAAATCCGGGTGCTCGAGAAAATCCTTGTCGTTTCCGATGAGAGTGGGAATGTATTCCTCGGCCAAGCCGGCTGTTCAGCCCGACGTTCGTGAAATAGGTGTTCATGGCGGATCCCGTGAACACGCCGATGCGTCCTCGATAGCGGATCGGGTCATGACCCGCGTCTTCGAGCGCCTCGTGCGCCAGCTCCAGCAGGATGCGGTGCTGCGGATCCATGGTTTTGGCTTCCATCGGCGAGAAGCCGAAGAACGCTGCATCGAAATGCCCTGGCTCCTCCAGAACCGGCGCAGCCTTCACGTAGCTTGGGATTGCTCAAGGACGACGTCAGGTACGCCGGACTGCGAGGATCTCCTGATCCGAAAGCCGGGCAATCGACTCCACGCCCTCTGCCAGGTTCCGCCAGAACTCCGTCGACGTTCGCGCGCACCCGGAAATCGGCCGGACATCCCGACGATTGCGATATCGAACTCGCTATTCATTGGTGTTTCATGAATGTCGTGCACCTGAATGACGGGTTCCGGCAACGCCTTGCAGATCCGCTTTGCCGCTCGGCGTCAGCAGGCATTTCGTCGATTTTCTCGAAAGTGATTGGGCACCATGTAATCGGGAAGGTATTTTTTCAGGTGATCGCTTCAGACCCTCGACGTCCAAGTCAGATTTGCAGACCACGTAGGCGATGATGAGGATGATGTTCTCCGAGTATTCTTGACCAGAGCAACGCAGTCGGTGATGCCCGGGTACTCCCGGATCGTGTTTTCGATCTCGCCCAGCTCGATCCGCAATCCCCGTATCTTCACCTGGTGATCCTCCCGACCGAGATACTCGATATTCCCGTCAGGCAGCCACCGGGCGACGTCTCCGGTTCGATAGATTCTTTCACCAGGATTGGCGGGATTGTCGGTGAACTTCTCATCGGTCAGGGCCGCGTTATTCAGGTAGCCTCTGGCCAGACCGATCCCGGCGATGCACAACTCTCCGGCCTCGCCGATAGCCACCTGCTGCGCCGTCCCTGATGACGTAAAACTTGATGTTGTCGATCGGTCGCCCGATTGGAATGCTTTCGAAATCGTCGTGCGCAGGGCAATCGAAATAGCTGACGTCGACCGTCGCCTCGGTGGGGCCGTAGAGGTTGGTCAGCCGGGCCCCGGTCTTGCTACCCCAGATGGCGTTGAACTTTCTGACATGACTGGACGTCAGCGCCTCACCGCTGGCAAATACCCGCCGAACCGAAGCCAGGCTGTTCAGCACGCCAGCATCCTTGCCATCCAGATACTCCAGAAACACGTTCAGCATGGATGGAACGAAGTGCATGACGCTGACGCGGTGCTTTCTGATGGTTTCAACAATGGCCAGCGGATATCTTTCCCCGCCCGGCATCAGGAAGCAGAGCTTGGCGCCCGTCAGCGCCCACCAGAAGAGTTCCCATACCGAAACGTCGAAATAGTAGGGCGTCTTTTGCAGAATGACGTCGCGCTCATCGATCGGGTAGGCTTGTTGCATCCAGTGCAGGCGATTGACGAGGGAGCGGTGCTCGATCATCACCCCCTTGGGTTTGCCGGTCGATCCGGACGTATAGATCACATACGCCAGATCCTGCGGCTTGTTGAGGATGACGGGGTTCGCTGTTGACCCACGGTAAACGTCCGGATCGTCAAGATTGATGATCAGCCCTCCAAAATCGATCTGGCTGGCTGTCTTCGTTCTGCACCAGCAGTACTTTGACCCCGCCATCCTTCAGCATGTAGTCGATGCGATCCGGCGGATTGTCCGGCGGTACGGGCAGATACGCCGCTCCGGCCTTTACGATCCCCAGGATGCCGATGATCATGGCGAAGGATCGCTCCACCATCAACGCGACGATGTCTCCCGGCCGGACGCCTTCGGCCCTCAGCAAATGCGCCAGTTGATTGACCTTCGTCATTGAGCTGCGCGTAGGTGAGCGATGGCGACGCCGAAGACCTTGTCGTGGTCGCAGATGACCGCCGTTGCAGATGAATGTCTGTCGATCTGCGCCTCGATCAATTCTTGAAGAGTGACGTTATCCGGAAACGTCGTCTCCGTGCGGTTGAATTGAGCGATCCTCGCGAGATCGGCTGCCGTAGCGGCAGCGTGCAGGGTGGCGTGTTCATATACAAGTCAAGCGAATCGGAGTCACTTCCGCGAGCCTGACGGGCTTGGCCGACAAACATCTTCCCCAGAAGCTCCTCATGGATCTGGGTGGTGCCTTCGATGATCTCCATGATCTTGGCATCGCGGTAATACCGCGAAACCGGGGACGATCCGTGGCAGCCTGAGGCGCCCTGAATCTGAACGGCGTCAGACGCTGCTCTCACGGCGGCTCTCGACGTAAAATATTTGGCCATCAAGGTTCTTTCAAAGACTTCCGGAAGATGATCGTCTTCTGCGCGGCAGGCGTTGTGACATAGGAAACTTCCGGCCTCCAGATCGGTGCCCATTCTGGCAATCAACGATCGGACCATGCCAATTTCACCGACGGTCTTATCGGCAATCTTCCGCACGGCCGCGTAGGCGATGCTTTCTTCAAAGCATCCTCTGCAAGAGCCCCAATCCCGAGCAGGCGGTGCTGATTCTCCCGTACTGCAAGCCAACCGGTGCGACATGTGATAAGGCAAAACCGGGTTTGCCGACGATGTTGGCCGACGGCACTTCGACATCGTTGAATGTGAGCTGCGCCAGGCCGGCCGAACGGAATCCCATCAAGTCATGAATGGGCTCGACTTCAAGGCCCGGAGTTTCCCTGGGCACAAGACAAGCCACGGAACGTTGCTCCAGCTTCCCGAATACGAGAAATACACCCGGCGCGCTGCGCACAGCGTTATCCATTTCTTGCTGCCGTTCAGAATGAGAGAGTCGCGCGTAGAGCTCCGAGCGAACTCGGTTGCCAAGGACTGAATGGCACTTCCGGCACCGGGTTCCGTCAAGGCAAAGGCCCCGATCATTTCCCCTTTGGCCAAGGGCGGGAAGCCATCTTCCCTTTTGCTCCTCCGTGCCCCACTTCGAGCAGCGCCATGGAAACCATGGCCTGGACCGTCAGCACACCCGTCAAGGAGGACGATCCCTCCCCATAGGCTTCATTCAGCAACCCGAACGTGACGATGTCCCATCCCTGTCCGCCGTATTCCGTGCGGCAGACTGGAGCCCAGGTAACCGGACTTCGCCAGCATGCGATATCACGTGATCAGGAATTCTTTGCTCCCGATCCCATGCGTTCGGCAAACGGTTCAACGTTCAAGGCAACAAAATTCTTGAACTCCGCGTGCTTGGCACTTTTGCTGGTCAGTCAACAGATGCTGCGCATGACGCAAGACCGCGTTCCGCAATTAGCCACTCCGGCCGTCCGTTCTTTCTCACGACAAACGCCGCAGCTGCGTTGAGGGACTTGAAATTCTCGATGTCCAAATCGTCCATCCCCACTTCGATGGCAAAGGTCTTTTCGATGAACGTCATCAATTGGACGGCAAACAGGGAGTTCACGAGGCCTGACTCGAACAGATTGTCGTCATCGTTCAAATCCGCGATGTTGATCGAGCTCAATATGAAGCGCCTGACGGTTTCCTTGACTCCGCTTTCCTGGCCTGCATTCACTGACGTCATGATTCAGGCCTCCGGATAAACATAGAATCCTCTTCCCGGTCTTTCGACCCCAGATGCCCTGCATGCACCAACTTTCTCAACAAGGGGCAGCACCGGTACTTCGGATCCTGAAAGCTTTCATAAAGAACATCGAGCGAGCGCATCACCGTATCCAACCCGATCAAGTCGGCCGTCTCCAACGGACCCATCTTGTGTCCGAAGCATTTCTTGAAAATCGCGTCGATCTTGTCTGCCGTCGCCACCTGGTCCTGCAAGACGAACGCGGCCTCGTTCATGAACAAATGGGAAATGCGGTTTGAAACGAAGCCCGGCATGTCCTCGACGATGATCGCCTCCTTGTCGAGCCGTGAAAACAGCTGCAGCAAGAGTCTCGATGGTCCGGTCCGAGGTGTGGAATCCGCGGATCACCTCAACGGTCGGCTTCAGATGGACCGGATTCATCAAGTGGATGCCCACGACATTCGCCGGGCGCTTCGTCGCGCTGCCTATTTGCGTGATGGAAATGCACGAGGTATTCGCCCCAAAACAGACTTCGGGGGCATCACTCGCTCCAGATTCTCATAGACCTGCTTCTTGATTTCCCAGTTCTCGGTGACGTTCTCGATGACGAAGTCGCAGGACGCAACGTCTCGCAGATCGGTCGTCAGGACCATTCGCGCTACGGCCTCCTCCTTCGTGATCCGCGGCAAGGTCTTCGACAACAAGGGGGACGACTCGTACGTTTTTCAATACGTCAGCCTTGAGCTCGCTGCAATATCTCTTCTGAAATGTCGACCACCACCGCGGATATCCCGTGAAGGACCAGGTCGGTTACGACGCCGACGCCGATGTTTCCGGCGCCAAGAACGCCTATCTCTTCTGAATTCCATCTTACGAGGCTCTTCGTCTCATCGTGTTGTATCGTCTCTGCTGACCCCGTTGAGCGGCCGCCGCAGCCGTGGATTCGCCTGGGGCCTCTCCAGACGCCGCACTCAATTTGGCGGCGAGCAAGCGCTCACCGTCGGGCACTCGAACAAGCTGACGATCGACAGGGTCTGGTTCAGCTCTCTTCTTGATCATGGCAATCACCTGGACGGCTCTGAGCGACGTTCCGCCCGCCTCGAAGAAGTTGTCGTTCATCGCCGAGGCGCGGCCTGCCCAAGACCTTTCTCCAGATGTTCGCAAGCGCTGTTTCCAGCGCTGCTGCCCGGCGCTACGTCCGCACGCGACATCGAGCGGTTGCCTGCCTGACTCGGTATTCCTCGATCGCCTTTGCAAGCTCGCTCGATGTCGTACAGACTCTCCCCAATCCGCTGCAGGCGCTCGACCGGCCAGCGACACCGAATGCCGAGCGCCGGGCGGGCGCAGGTCTTCTGGCGCCGACGGGTTCCTGCACCTCGGCTCCGATCGGCGCCTTCTCATCCGGATCGTATTTCACGCTTTGCCAGGCATTTCCGCGGGAATAGTCCAGGAATGTTCCGGCCTCGTTCCGATACTGCTCGCCGATGCTGGTGATGAACTCCAGTGCCGGCAAGTTCCTTTCCGTGAGCCGATACGTGAATTCCACGAACTGCTTTCCTTCCTCGACTGCCCGCTCGACCGAGCTGCGACACAAGCGCGTGTTCCACGCCGCGGCCCAAAACCCGGCAGCTCAACAGGAACGTGTCCACCTTGTAACGGTCGTGCCGCGACTCATAGATCAGGACGCCGACAAGTCCATAGTCCCCGAATCGATCGGCGACGCGAACCACCAGACACTTGACGTCTTCACGCTGTCAAAGAGATCCTCGATCTCCTGTTTCGAGCGCCGGATGGTCGTGAAGTTGAATTGATTCGTTCTGAACGTCAGCTGCGACACGCGATCGAGTTGATCCTTCGTCAGTTCGGCCGATCTCGACGCGAAGCTCGAAGCCCCTTGATAAAATCCTTCAAGGAGAACGATTGCTCGCGGTACCGATCCCTCTTGCGCGCTTTCCTGATACATCCTGGTCCGGTCTCGATCTTCCTCGGTCGAACTCGTGTGGTCGAACGCCCAGATGTGATTCAGGAATGAAGGGAACGATTCGGCGTTCCCGCGGCAATTGCAGCGTCAATACAGCGGGACAGTTGATCTCCGACATCCGCGCATTCAACCGGGTTGTCATCGACAAAGATGAAACTGTCCAACCCGAGATTGAGCTCTTCGCGAGCGACCTGATGTTTTCCGATTTGCTGTTCCAATTGATGCGCCACGAAACCAGGTGCTCGCGTTTCAGGGGCATATCGGTTCGTTGGTCGAAGACGTCCAGCGCATCCTTTTCATTGTTCTTGCTGCATAGACAAAGCAGCATGCCGGCGTTCATTTGACCGATCATGAATTCCTGCAACGCCCGGTAAGGTGCAGTCACTTCTGACTCCCAAGGGACCATCCTCGCCGCATACCCCTTTCCAGAGCGTGTTGTCGCAGTCCAGCGCGATCACCTTGAACGGGTCTGCGTTTCAGGTTGTAGATCGTTCGGACGAGCGCGGTCCCGATCGCGGCGTAGCACTCCGGCGTATACGGGATGATGACCCGCATGATGACCATGCGGATCGTAGTAGTCGCTGACCGGATAGCGCCGCGACAGCGAATGCCGAACTGATGATGTGAACATTCGCTATTCGGCCCGCGTCTGATAACAAGGCCTCCTCGGCCTCGTTCAGCGCCGCCTTCAGTCTCCGCGTCGGCCTGCCGCAGCCGGGGTCCTTGGACAGAAGCACAGGACCAGCGGCACCTGGACTGGCTCATGAACGAGCGCAGCGCGCCGCCGAACTCCCTGGATGTTCCGCTTCAAGCTGTCTGCGGCGTCGGCGTGCTGACCTGTCCGGGTGAGCAGAGTCGCTGCGCCGATCGGAATCGATCTCGCCTGCCGGCCTCGTCCGGGTTGCATAGAGATTGAACAAACCGGCATGCTCGAGCAGTGTTTCCTGTTCCACGGCACAACGATACCCCTTCTCGATCAGCAGGTGTTCGATCCGCTTGATCGCCTCGCGCGTCGGATCGTGGATCTCGAGCACGATCTGATCTGATTTTCGGCCAGTCGCGATCTTCGATGCCCTTGATGATGTCCAGCTCGGCCTTCTCGGCATCGATCTTGAGAAGGTCGATCTTGTCGATCTGGTTCTCCCGGATGATGTCCGACACGGATGTCAATTGGCATTCGTAGGTCCTGCGACGGAGCCTGTCGGCAGTGAGCTCGTTGACGTATTCCTCCACGGATTCGCCCGGAACCGATTCTGCTCAGCATATTCCGCACGACCGCTTGAATGGCTTCGCGGTCCTCGGTTTCGTCCGAATGAAAACCGGAGAAGACCGAGGATTTCTCGTAAAAGGTGAACGTCGCGGTCTTGCGCTTGTCCGCTACGCCGACGTTCAAGGCCCGGACATTCGATCCGTAGGCATCGCAGTTTGCCTTCAAGAGGTCGTACACGACCGGAGCCGGTTCGCAGGCGTAAATCTTCGGGTTCTTGCAGCGGCTCATCACAAACAAGGAAAAGAGCCCGATATTGGCTCCGATATCCACTACCGTATCCCCGTCCTGCAGGCGGATGCCGTGCCTCAGATAGCATTGATCCTCGAAAATCTCCTTGTAGACATAGTCCGTCTCGTATTGATTCAAGTGAACGATTTCCAGGCCGTTCGGCAGAACGCACTCGCGCCTGGCCCCGAAGCATCGCTCCGCCTTTTCCTTGCCGAGCTCCATCGGCGCATGCCGATCTCCCGTGGCCCATTCCTCCAGCCCCAACAGGATGACGTTGACCCCATCGCTGTTCCGGCGAAACGCGCTTCCCGTGTCCAGCAGCTGCTGAAAGATCTGGTTGTACGGCGCAAATTCGATGCGGATCTCGAACGCCGAAATGGTCGCCCCAGAAATTCAGGGAATCTTCCAGCGGCTCTGCGGTAAAGTTGGAGGCGATGACGAGGTTCGCTGCCGCCTTCTCTTCGGCGACGTCAACGCGGTCCAGAAGGGTGAAGGCGACCCCGGAAAGTTCCAGGTACGGTTTGCCCGACTCGGTCGAAGACCCGAACGTTGCCGAGAATGCCCTTGGCGCCACCGTCATCGCTTCCGGGCAGCAGCGTGGCGTGACCCCAGAGCGTGTCGGGGAAATTGAAGTCCGTTAGCTTCGATTTTCTCGATCGATCGCAACGCGAACGTCTTGCCCTTCTCCATCGTGAAGGGCGCGAGCAGCTGCGTCACGGAATCCAGCAGGCTCGGGTGCAGGTGGTGTGGCTCGATCTCCATGTGCTGGCGTGGCTACGGTAAGCCGCCCCAGCGATTGATCGCCCGCCCGCCAAATCGACGCAGATATTTTGAAAGCGGGGCCCGTACTGGTTGCCGTTTTCACGCAGCGCTCTTGTAAAACTGCTTCCGAGTCGATCACGGCCTGAGCGCTGCGCCTGGAAGGCTTCGATGGAGAACGCGTTCGCGCCCCGCTCTCGAAGACGCTGACGTACTCCTGATCGATTTCGAGCCTGGCAGCAGCACTTCGGGCGGTGGACCGGGCGCTGTCATCCTCGGCACCCGCTTCGTAGAACGTGTATTCAACGCGCCCATCGCTCGTGCTCGGTCACTTCGACCTTGACGACGGTATCTTCCGCCGAAAGAATAATGGGATTGTGGAACGTGACGTTCCGCACGAGTACTCGGAACGCGCTTGGAAACTTCGTGCTCAACACACAGGGCCATTTCGATGTAGAACGACCCGGGCAGCACCACCATGTCCTGAAAACCGTGATCGGCCAGATAGGGTATGGAACGAACGCCGACCCGAAATTCCCCGGAGGCGCAGTTGCGGCCGATCCGTACAGAGAGTTACGACAAGATTCATGATCGCTGCACAACGACAGCGCCGATCAGCCCAAGGCGAAGAGGGCATGAAGCCATGCATCGTCCAGCCGCATTGCTCCCCGGGCATGCTCTCCATGCGGAGAATCTTAGCCGGTTCTAGCCGGGCGTGAGTGCGAGACATCGAAGCGATCCAGCGGATAGTCAGCGGCCATCGCCGAGCGCCTCGACAAAGGCACTCCTTTGCGCGTCCAGCAATTAAAGAAGCCGAGCGACCTGTCGCGCCGGGCTACGAAGGAAGCGCGGTATCGCACCTCATTTTCGCGGCCGGGAGAAAAAACGTGCCGCGATGTCCGCTGCATCGCCGATCACGCGAATGGACTCGATGTCGATCCCGATCTCGCGTCCTGAAGCGAATGCGTACACGGCGAAATCATCGGAGTGCGACACGTTGAAGCGCAGATCCAGATAGCGCACGGCGCCAGCGCGAGCGCAGGCTGGCCGTGTGCCCCGCACACCAGCTTCAATCGATTCGGTGCATGCCACTAAGCCGCGCCGAAAGCAGCCGGCGCGCAGCCACGCACGCGCCGCGGTGAATCGGCAGGCGGTCGACGGCGAACGAGCAAAGCGCATCTCGGCGCTCTTTGTCGCGTCTCTGCGTTCGAGATGGCTACACTCGAGCTTCACGAACAGCTTCATGCCCGACGTTCAAGGAAGTCACGACGACCTCAACTTCCTCGTTCGCGAAAGATGCCGTCGCGTCGGGGTGCAATACGCTCTGTCGGGCCCCCATCCAGCCAATTTTTGGAGTTGCACGTGATCTACTCATCCGAGGGGCAGCCTCAGACCGTTGAAAGTGCCATGCTTTCACGAAAGAAGACGTCGGGCGCAACTATTCCTTCCATGTCAGGAGACGTAACCTAGCGCGCTCTGTGGACACCACTCGTTGAAGGCGGCATTGCCCAGCAGAGGTGCTCTGACGCGGCACAGCCGGGATGCGGGTCGATTTTTCGCCGCCACGCTCAATCGCTCGTGGCAGACGAGGGCAGCCAGCAACGACGCCATCGCAATTTTCTTCACGACTTCGCCGCTCAGCATGGCGATAGCAAATCCAGTAGAAAACTCCGTAAAAAATCAAGCGTAAATCCAGATGAGTATCGGCGTGTTGTCATGGCAGAGCACGGCGATCACTGAGACAGAGCTGCCGCCGATGCAACCACAAATGGGGCGCGACTCCGCGCGACCGGCACTGGCGTTGCAGGTTGCTGCCGACGCTCCCCGCCTTTGCCCCGCAACGGGAACGTCGACCCCGACAGGGTTCACGCCTGCGCTTTCCTGGAGAGGGGGCCGTTCGGCAGAGCAGAAGAGAGCTGGAAGATAGAGCAACGAGATGCCAGCCGCTGGATGTCAGGCCGCACTGCCGCAGCATGGCGCAGCACCTTGCGGCGGTAGATTGAAACAGCGTTTCAATGATTGGGTATGCCGATAGGGCAATTACAAACCAGGCTCGAGACGCCAACATTGCGGTGTGACAAGTTGAATCGAAAGCTGGGCATACATGAACCCAATGAAATAAGCACCGGCGTCTCCGAGGAAGACTTTGCCTCGGGAGTTCCATAGCAGGAAGCCGACCAATGCACCAGCTCATGCAATGCCTGGGCGAGTACAAGCGTGTCGCCGACGCCCTCCCGCGATTATTACCAATCCCACGAAATCAGCAGCGCCATGTTCCGCCAGCCAGTCCATTGGTGCCGTCGATTATGTTGAATGCGTTGCACGCCCCTGACCACGCATGAAACACGAGAGCAATACGGCAAACGGCAAATAGTTGAGCCAGACGTCCACGAACGGCAAATCAAGGCGCGGTGGACGCCTTGCGCAATCGCGCTCGCGAGATACAGCGGAGAAAACCGCAGCGCGGAGTCGGTTGGTTGGGGACACGCGGTGCGCGTAATATCCCTCAACAGTCCTGCTGCGTGCACTGGCAAGGCCGCTATCAGCAGTGACGCAGCGCAGGGCGGAACGGGATGTGAATTCAGTTGGAACGCGAACGCAACTGCGATTACAAAACCGGCGAACACACACCCGCCCAAGCGCGATGTAGACCCCAGGTGAATATGTTGCGGGCCGGCGGAGCTCGGCTCCTTCATCCAGCCACGCGCGAACACTATCAACGTCACGATCATCCCGGCAGACACGGCTGACGCGAACCATATGCCGACGGCCCAAATCCAAATGACCATGCGCCCATGCGCTGACCTCGCAGATGAGAAACTGCGTCGCCGGTAGCAACATTTGGATACCACCCCAAAGGAAAACTAAATACGAACTCGATCGCTTATGTTGTTGCGCTTACACCAGTAGGACATTCTGTACGCGTAAATTACTAACACTGATACGTAATATATGTGTTTATATATATAAAACTAGAAATGACATTGTCATACGACGGATACGTTGCATTCTTACGAAAACCCTGTCCTTTGTTGTGCTGATTTATGCCGGGAGTTGACCTTAAGCAGTGTTTGTACCATGTCCTTAACTTCATGTTATGTCAAGATTAAAATGCGCAATGACGGCGTCATACTGGGCCAGCTACAAATTTTCCGACTAGAAACTAAATCTATTGTTTGTCAGCATGTACCTATCATGTTGTATTGCACAGCCCCTTCGGGGCAGGCGTCCTTCACGAACGTGCCAATTTGCGTGCCGGAAGATGGTTGCGAATCCGGACCGGGCGATGGCCAGAGGATCGAGAGATCCGCCAGGGACCTGAGAGCCAAATGGCATCCATGTCTCGATCACGGCCAGCCGTGATTGGTTCGAGGTGCCGCGGCGTTCAGGCGCTGCAAGCCCCCAACGCCACGCCAAGGGCCGATATTCGGTTGGCCGAGCCGCTCAAGGGATCGTCGCGAGAACCGGCATTCGGCTATCGCACCGTGACGGACACTCGACCTCAATAAGTAACGGGTAGAACAGGATCTACCACCGGCTAAGTAGCCTGTAGCCGGCAGAAAGGGGCACCTGTTTGGCTGGGCGCTCTGTCGCAGCGGAGGCCATGCGGTGCCATGAGCAGAACAGCATGGTCTAACGAGTCATGCGGATTGAGCTGCGACACGATACCGTTGTGCCGCGCACGCCGTCGCTGTGTTCGTCCAGGATAAGCTCGGGCCAGCTATCGGAATTTACTGGTAAGAGACCAGTGCCGAGCGGAATGCTACGCGATCTATGCAATGCCGTTGCTGATATGTGGCGCGGATGTGAGGCGGGCGTTTGGTTACCCCAGGCTGACCTCCGGTGATCTGGGTAGCCTGACAGCCCGCCGGCAACGTTGACGCGAATGCGATCGGTGGCCGTCGCCGTGAAGTTCACCGTGCGCTTGCAGGTTGTTGCCGACAACGCTGCCCAACGTGACCAGCTCGCGCCGTTCCGGGCCGCCGTCGTTCTGCCCCGCCCGCGCAGAAATCTCTATAATGCGATATTGGCGGGTGCCCGGGGGCGCCGGTGACGGAGCCGCTTCCGGTCACGGTAGCGCCACTCGCGAGATATAGATCCAGAGTTGGGTTGGATTGGCGGTGTTTTTCAAAAGCAGGTCGCACTTGCCGTCACCGTTGAAGTCGCTCGGCACCGGCGATCGCCCAGCCGGCGGCGGTGCTGGCGCTGCGTGCGCGCTAATGGTCAAGCTGGCGCCGTTCATGAAGAAGTCTCCACGAGGCTCGCGGTACCGTTTCTCCCACAGAATGTCTGCCTTGCCATCACCATCGAAATCGGCAATCTGCGTTGGGGCGTAGCCGGAGCCACGTTCACGGGACCGCCGCCGATAACGGTTGCGCCATTCAGCAGGTAGATCCAGAACTGTGTTGGATTGGCGGTGTTTTGCCACAGCAGGTCGCCTTGCCGTCACCATTGAAATCGCCCGCGCCGACAACTGGCCCAGCCGGTCGCTGCGGCGGGCGCCGCATTGCGTTGGCGATACGGCTCCGTCATGAAATAGATCCAGCGCGCGCCAGCGCGCGTTTTCCCACAGGATGTCATCCGCGCCGTTACCATCGAAGCGTCGCCGATCTGCGTTGGCAGGTAGCCCGCGGCGGCGGCGCTGACCGGATCCACTGCCGGTGATGGTGGTGCCGTTCATCGAGATAGATCCAGAATTGCATTGGATCGGCGGTGTTTGCCACAGAAGGTCCGCCTTGCGCCGTCGCCACTTAAATCGCCAGGTGCCAGCCAATACCCATCACCGGTGCGGCGCCGGGAAGCGGTGCCGAGGTCAGCACGGTCATGCCGGTCATCGTGTTACAGCAAGCGGCTGCCGACGCCGTTGTCATCACGATGTCGGTCTTGCGATCACCGGTGAAATCAGTGCTGGCGAGTGTGACTACGCCGAAGGGGGGATTACGTGGACCACCTGCGACAGGCGGCGCTAGCCGATGCGGCATTGGATTGCGTGCCGCCATGCGCTGCGACGATGCTGCGGGTGCCGGCCGCCAGCGTGTTCGGGTTGTGCAGGCCGCGGTGCGCGTATTGCCGCTGCCGGTCGGGCCACGCGCGCTGCAGCCGGCGATGGACAACCCGCCGTCCCGAGTTCGACGCTGCCGGTCGGCGCGACGCCGGTGGTCGTTGCCGCAAAGGTCACGCTGGCTCCGGCGGTCGACGGATTGGCCGGAGCTGGTGCAGCGTGGTCGTCGTCGCTGATCGGCGCGCTGGAATTGACGCACCTGCGACAGCGTGCTGCTGGTGGACGCGGTATTGTCGCGCCGAGTCGCCAGCGTAGTGCGGCGACGATGCTGCGCGCTGCCGACGGACAAAGGGTCCGCAGGTGGCACAGGTGGCGGTGCGCACATTGCCGCCCGCCGGTCAGAGCCACGGCGCTGCAGCCGGCGATGGACACACCGCCGTCCTTGAAGCTGACGCCGCCGGTCGGCGCGACGCCGGTGGTCGTCGCCGTGAAGGTGCACGCTGGCTCCGGCAGTCGGACGGGTTCGAGGAGAGCTCGCCAGCCGCTGGTCGTCGTCGGCGGCCGCTTAGGTCGACCACCTGCGACAGCGCTGCTGCTGGCTGACGCGGTGTTGGCCGGCGTCGCCACGCCGTATGGCGGCGACGATGCTGCGCGCGCCGACGGCAAGGCCGTGGTGGCGCAGGTGGCGGTGCGCACATTGCCGCTGCCGGTCAGAGCCACGGCGCTGCGGCCGGCGATGGACAACCCTGCTCGTCCTTGGAAGCTTGACGCTGCCGGTCGGCGCGACGCCGGTGGTCGTTGCCGTGAAGGTCACGCTGGCTACCGGCGGTGGACGGGTTGAAGCCAACTGAGCCAGCGTGGTCGGTCAGTCGCTGGCGGCCGCTGTTGACCACCTGCGACAGCGTGGCGCTGGCCGATGCGGCATTGGCTGCATCGCCGCTATACGCTGCGACGACTGCTGCGCGTGCCGACGGCAAGGCGCTCGCGGTGGCACGGGTGGCGGCTGCGCACATTGCCCGATCCGCCGGTCAGGGCCGACGGCGCTGCAGCCGGCGATGGACACACCGCCGTCGCGTGAAGTTGACGCTGCCGGTCGGCGCGACGCCGGTGGTCGGTTGCCGTGAAGGTCGCACGCTGGCTCCGGCGGTCGACGGATTGAGCCGAAGCTGGCCTGAGCGTGGTCGTGCTGTCGCTGTCGGCGCGCGGAGTTGACCATCTCGCGTCAGCGTTGCTGCTGGCTGGACGCGAGGTTGCCGGCAGTCGCCAGCTGTAGGCGGCGACGATGCTGCGCGCGCCTGACGCGACAGGCCGAGGTGGTACAGGTGGCGGTGCGGACATTGCCCGCTGCCGGTCAGGCCGACGGCGCCGCAGCCGGCGATGGACAACCCGCCGTCCACGAAGCTGACGCTGCCGGTCGGCGCGACGCCGCGTGGTCGTTGCCGTGAAGCGTCACGCTGGCTCCGGCAGTGGACGGATTGGCGAGCTCGCCAAGCGTTGGTGCGTCGGTGGCGTGCCTTGTTGACCACCTGCGACAGCGTGCGCGCTGCCGATGCGGCATTGGTTGCATCGCCGCGCTAGGCGGCGACGACGCTGCGCGTGCCGACGGACCAAGGCCGAAGGTGGTACAGGTGGCGGTGCGCACGTTGCCCGCTGCCGGTCAGGGCCACGGCGCTGCAGCCGGCGATGGACAGCCCGCCGTCCTTGGAGAAGTCGACGCTGCCGGTCGGCGCGACGCCCGTGGTCGTTGCCGTAGAAGGTCACGCTGGCTCCGGCGGTCGACGGATTGAACGAGCTGTGAGCGTGGTCGTCGTCGCTGTCGGCGCGCTGGAGTTGACCACCTGCGACAGCGTGCTGCTGGTCGGACGCGTTGTTGCCGAGTCGCCAGCGTAAGCGGCGACGATGCTGCGCGTGCCGGACGGACAAGGTCGAGTGGTACAGGTGGCGGTGCGCACATTGCCGCTGCCGGTCAGGGGCCACGGCGACTGCGCCGGCGATGTGACAACCCGCCGTCCTTAGAAGTTGACGCGTGCCGGTCGGCGCGACGCCGGTGGTCGTTGCCGTAAAGGTCACACTGGCTCCGGCAGTGGATCGGATTCGAAGAGCTCGCAAGGTTGGTGGTCGTGGCGGCCTTGTTGACCACCTGCGACAGCGAGCTGCTGGCCGATGCGGCGTTGGTTGCGTTGCCGCTATACGCTGCGACGATGCTGCGCGTGCCGACGGCAAGGCTCGCGGTGGTACAGGGTGGCGGTGCGCCATTGCCGCTGCCGGTCAGGGCCACGGCGCTTGCAGCGCGGCGATGGACAACCCGCCGTCACTGAAGTTGACGCTGCCGGTCGGCGCGACGCCGGTGGTCGTTGCCGTGAATGTCACGTTGGCTCCGGCGGTCGACGGATTGAGCGAACTGGCTAGTACGGTTGTACTGGGCATTCGCAACTGTTATGTAGTTGCTAATAGTCTTCGCGTTGCTGCCTCCAGGGCCAGCGACGGTGAGGCTGACGGCGAGTAAATGCCTGCCAACGCGATACACCTCGAGCGGATTCGCGACGTTACCTGTCGTGCCATCGCCGAAAGTCCAGGCGTGAGTACTGATAGTCCCGGTAGAGAGTATTCACGAAATTCAGGAGCGAGTGGGGCAGTCCCGCGATGTTGTACTGGCACTGAACTGGGCAACCGGGGCGCTATACGGGACGGTCGCGCTCACGTCGTTGGAAAAACCACTCTGCGCATGCGCTGCGTCGTACGACGTCACTGCGAAATGGTAGGTTGCTCCTTCGACCAAATGATGGATACCGTGTAGGTGGTCGTGTTGCCGACGTCGATGCTTGACACATAGCTGCCGGCTGCTGGTCCGGCAATAGACCATGTAGCCAGCCGACCAAGGCGGGATTGCTTACGGGGTTCCAGGCCAATGCCACCTGGCACGCGCAAACGTACGTACTGAAATCAATAGCAGGAAAAAGAAGAGAAGGCTTGGCCTTGCCAGCCCCTTGAGCGCTTTCCACTTAGTACGCTGGCGCATGTCGGTCACAAGGTTCCCCTTCAAAGCAATATCTATTGCGTGGCTACTGGAGAAATATGCAGTTCGTTCTCCGCAACCGCGCCATCCATCCACTAGGGGACCAAGAGACCAACGGCTGTGTACTACTCGTCCGTCGCAGCATCGTTGCCCAGCAGGAGGCGATCCTGCGCCCTTGTTTATCGAATCAATCGGATATTTTTATACCATTAGCATATCCATAGTGTCAATGGAGTGAGGTCAAGCTTCAGCCCAAATAATACATAGTATGAAATTGCCTATTTTCAGTTAATGAAGCAATACGTA
>ERZ1370068.6674-contig-5644_pt1 | contig 37110 bp, 39 predicted proteins | sample MGYA00561227_ERZ1370068 | MGnify/ENA primary metagenome ERZ1370068 (study PRJEB38410, sample SAMEA6850437) | metagenome | study: Metagenomic assessment of the ecological functions of the soil: analysis of the soil microbiota associated with the...
GGTAGCCACTTCGTTCAGTTACGTATTGCTCTCGGAGGCGGCGCTCACCGGCGATCAGCTCGTACCGTCCCGCGATGCGCCGGACGACGAGCGGCTGGAAGGAGGCCGTGACGCCGAAGATAGGAGTCCGCAGGGGAGCCGAGGGCCTCCTCGTCGAAGTGCTGCGCAGCTGCTCCGGGATTCGGCACGATCTCGTGCAACGAGACGGTGAAAGGCTCGCTCGGCGCCGGCGCGACGTACGGTCGCTCGTCACCTGACCAGAACAGCGCCTCCAGGCCCTTCCCCAACGCCTTCCGCATTTCCGCCTCCCCCACCACTATTTTCTATCTATCCAGAGCCGGCGCTGGATGCTCGGCCAGCTCTGCCGGCTGCAACGCCGCGATCTCCGACGTGCGAGCGCGCGGTACGCGACCGCGCCCCGCGATGATCGGGTCGTACACGAGGACGCGGCATGCCCGTGGCTCTGGCCCTCGGAGAGCCGCGCACGTTGCGCGGGATGACGGTGCGCGGGAACACCTGGTCGCTCCAGAAGTGGGTCCGGCGGACCTCGTGCTGGACCTGGCGCGCGGAGGCTGTTCCGGCTCGTCGAACATCGTGAGGACGAAGCCCCTCGAGCGCCAGCGTCGGATTGAGCGCGTCGCGCACGCGGCCGACGGTGTCGAGGAGCGCCGTGAGCCCTTCGAGCGCGTAGTACCCTCGGCACTGGAGCGGGACCAGGACGGCGTCGGCCGTCGGCGAGGCGCGTTCAGCGTGAGGAGGCTGAGCGACGGCGGGCGGTCGATGATCGATGAAGGCGTACGGCTGGCGCGATCGCGCGCGAGTCGCGCCATGCGAAGCCGGATGCTCTCTCGCCGCGGACAGCGTTCACGAGCTCGATCTCCGGCGCCGACGAGATCGCGCGTCGCCGGCGACGACGTCAGGCGGTCGACAGACGTCTGGTGGACGACCTCGCCCGCGACCCTGCCGCCGAGCAGTGCGCTGGTAGATCGCGCGTCTCCTCGGCGCCCGCCGGCCGGACACCGACGCCCGTCGTCGCACTGCCCTGCGGGTCGAGATCGACGAGCAGCGTGGCGTGCCCCTCGAGCGCGAATCCGGCGGCCAAAGTTGATGGCGGTGGTGGTCTTTCCACACCGCCCTTCTGGTTGGCCACCGCGATCACCAACCCATCGCTTCAGCTCCACCCGTGCAGGAGCGGACCGTCCCACCCCACGCCACACAAGGCGTTTAGCACAACCGCCGCCTCTAGCAAACCGGCCCATTATTTGCAGCACGCGCTCGAACGTCAGGAGAGTGCGCGGCAACACCGGGAAGCGTGTAGTCTGGCGCTGCGAGGCCAGGCCCGGAGGCGCTCGCGGTCGGGAAGCGGCGCCGGCCGTGCGCGGTAATGCGCATCGCGAAACGCGCCGCCCGGGCGAATGAGCAGCGCCGCCAGCGGGAAAGGCGTCGAGCCGCACTGCGCGGGCAACGACGAGCGCAGCGTCACCAGTTCCGTCTCGGCTGCCGCTTCGGCCCTGTGAGCTCGAGGGTGGTCGCTGCGGGCAGCCGAATGGTCAGGATCGACTCGCGGAGAAAGCTCGCCCGCCGTCGACGCGACTCGATCAACACGAGCCTGGTCGGCACCGATCCGAGGACGATCCCGGGAAACCCAGCTCCGCTCCCGATGTCGATGACCGTCCCCGATCCCGGAAGAAGGGCACGAGCGCGGGAATCGACGACGCTGCTTCGCGATCACGGCTTCGCGATCGGTCTCCGGCGGTGAGCCAGTGCGCCTGTTCCATACGCCGAAGCGCGAGGAATCGCGCGATCCGATCGGTGTGGCCGCGGCAAGAGTTCGACGTCGAACCACCTCGCGCCAGCCTCGAGCGTCTCTCGCTCCGCGGGTGTCATGCGAGCGCCGCGGGCAGGCGCTCGATCAGCCAGCGGTCGCGGCTGACGGACCACACCTTCGTGATCGGTCGGCGGGGACGATCGGTATCTTTCGGAAGTGCCCCTCGCCTGACTCCGCGTCGCCACACTCGCCATCCTCCTGCAGCGCGAGATGGACGATCACGCCGATTCACGGGGGGCTCATCGAGTTCAACGTCACGGGACGGCCCATCTGGCGAACTTTCCCCGCCAGCCGCTCTGCCAGGGTGGTGAGGTAGATCGCGTCGCCGCTCGCGATATTGCTCGACGTCGATCACGATGCGCCCGCCGGCGGGCTCGTCGTCCCGCGCGGCGATACGATTCACGATGTACTCGATGGCATCGAGCGTTTGTCCCCGCCGGCCGATCAGGAGTCCTCTGGGCATCGCTCGCTCTTCACGTCGAGCAGGACGGAGCCGTCCTCCCGGGGCGCGCCGTGACCGAGCACGAAATGCCGAGGGTGGTTGATCGGCTCCTCGAGCACCGCCCTGCACCGACCGACAGAAGGCGTCGGACACGGTCGCGGCCGCGACGGCTTCCAGCATCGCGCCCGGTCCGGGTGGGTGGACTCGCCGCCGCACGTGTTCCCTTGGGAATCCAGTGCAAGGGAGACGATGTGCGAGGAGCAGTGGTTGCCCGGGAATCGTTGCTCGCCGAACCGACCTCGGTGCTCTGAAGACGGGCAGGCGAGCGGCGGACTGCACCGTCGCACGGACGCGCGCCGCTTCTTTCCGCCGAATCTGAAGAGGCGCTTTCGTCACGCGTCGGCCAGGATGCTCGACCTCGACCTGGTCACGGCCGATCTGCAGCGTCTGCAGGGCCTTTTCGATGGCCAGATCGATGCTGGCATCTCCGTCCGTCTCGATCGACCGCATCCCCGTGCTCCTAGGCTGGAGACCGCATCATCCAGTATTATGCTGCGCTATCGCCAGCACGTTGTTCACCAGCCAGTACGAGGACCAGCCCCGCCGGGAAGTTGATGAACATGAAGGTGAAGACGACCGGCATGATCATCATCATCCGCCGCTGCGTCGGATCGCCCTGCTGGGGCGTGAGCCACTGCTGAACCGAGCATGGTGGCACCCATCACCAGCGTCAGGACTGGCATGCTGACGCCGCCGACCATCAGCCGTCCGGGCGACGAGAGTCGGTGATCCACAGGGCGAACGGCGCGTGCCGCAGCTCGATCGCGTGAAGAGCGCGTTGCTAGAGGCCGACGAAGATCGGGATTCGCAGCACCATCGGCACGCAGCCCGAGAACGGAGTTCACGCCATGGCTCTTGGTAGAGCTCCATCATCTCCTTCTGGAGCTTCGTCTGGTCGTCCTGTACTGTTCCCGGATCCGCCGAGCTGCGGCTGGATCTTCTGCATCTCGCGCATGCTCTGTGAAGGACTTTTGCGTGAGCGGGATGGTTACCACCTTCGGACCAGCGCGGTGAGCAGGATGATGTCGACGCCGTAGTTGCCGGTCACCGTGTGGAGGGACCGCAGCGCTACCAGCAACGATGGATTGCGATGAACCAGAACATGCCGAAATCCAGCGCCCGATCGAGATCGTGTCCGGCTCGTACCAGGACGTCGCGCTCATGGGCCCCGCTTATAGATCGCGAACTGCGTACGTTTCCCACGACCAACGTCGGTCGACGCGCACCATCGGCACGCCGTCGGACATGGAGAGGCAGTGTAAGCCCCCTCGTCATTCTGCGGAATTGCCGCGGCGAAAGTACTGCGCCGCGAATCCACGGCCCAGCACGATCGACCGTCGTCGGGGGCCTTCGCGACATCCTTGAACTGCTTCTCGACGAGGTGCCGATTCGGGTCCAGTGCGACCGCGACCTGCCCGGCACTGGGACGGTCGAGCGCAGCGGCGTCGGGGATCAAGCCGACCCGGGAATCTTCCGCGGCGTCCATAAGGCTTGCGACGACCTCGAAGCGGTAGTCACGTCGGCCTGGCAAGCGATAGCGCTTCTCGATGGGATGACCGTCACGGTGCCCGCGAAGACGACCTCGCCTTCATCCGATCCATGAAGCGTGAGCTGGGTGCGGTCCGGCCGGTGGGCGAGCCGCCGCGTCGCTCGCGCGTTCGGAGGAAGGTCTGGGGTTCCGAGCGGCTACGGAACCGGGCTGCACGAGATCGAGCGGGTCGCTGTCGCGGGCGACCGTGCGGCGAAATAAGCCATCAGCTCCGGATCGGCCCAGCGTTGCCGCCGTCTTTGGCGTGATCTTGGCCCGCAGTACATCGGTCTCCACGACGACGAAGTCGCGTCGCCAGCCGCCGCGGCGAAGCGCACTCAGCGAGGGTGCTGGAGGTTTCTCTCGGGTACCGTCCCGGTCGGACCCTCGACCGGCGCCGCGCTCTTCTCAGGTTCGCGGGTTGCGGCCTCTTGTAGCGGCTGAGACGGCGAGGCGATCGTACGCGACGAAGATTACCAACGCCGCGACGAGGCGCTGACGAGAATTCGCTGTTGCTCCAGCGTCCTATGGTCTCCTCACGGGGACGGGGTCGTAGCCTCCGGGATTCCAGGGTGACAGCGCGACAGCCGCCGCGCGGTGAGGACAGGCGCGCACGGCGCCGTATCGCTGCAACGCCTCGAGTGCGAAGCGGGGAGACGCGTCGGTGCTACGCAGCGTGCACCCGGGCAGAAACAGGGCCGAGCACGGCTGAGCCATGCTCGCAGCCCGGGCTTGGGAGTCTGCGGCGCGGGCGAACCGAGGGGACTCGGCCTCAGGTGTCGGCCCCTAGAGCTCCGAGGGCTTTCGCGAGAACTCGGCAGCCGCGTGGGCATGGAGTGAGTGTCTGCACCGGGCTTCGCGATGACCACGATGTCGGTCGCGGGCCGGATACTCGCCTGACGGTGGCGGAACGTTTCGCGCGAAGCCGCTTCACTCGATTGCGTACGACCGAGGTTTCCGACTCGTTTGCTGACCGATCACGCCACCGAGGACGGGACCGCGCCCCGCAGGCGGCTGGCGTCCGGATCACGACGAGATGCGCCGTGTGCCGCCGCTGGCCGTCGCGCTGGACGATCCAGGCGCTCCAGAACCTGGCGCGTGAGCCGCGCAACAATAGCTTCGGGAAACTCCGGTCGTCACCCAGCACGATCACCCCAGCTGCTTTGGCGGGATGCACAGCCCGTCAGCCGCTTTCGTCGCTTGTCGCGCCGTCGCGAGGACGGCCCGGCCCCTGGGGGTCGCCATGCAGGCGCGGAATCCGTGCCGTTCGTTTCCGACGACGATTGCTCGCGCGGCTGACGTTTGCGCTTCATCGATCACCAGGTTGGATCACCAGGTTGGGTGCGGAAACCGCGCATACGAACACACGATCAGAGCAAAGTCAATTTTAGGTCGACGACTCCGTACCGGAGCTTCGGCGGCCGCCGCCAGCTCCTTGCCGCGGATGGTCGGCGTGCAAAGTGCTCCTCGCAGCGGCCACGCGCGACGATACGCTTTCCTGCATCCCCTCGGCGCAGCACGTCTTGTGCGGGACGGCTTCGCGCAAGCTCACCGCGCTTCCATGCGGCGTAGTGGCGGCGACAGTACCCCTTGCCACCGTCGGCGGGCGCTTGCACTCCGATTGCTTGCACGGTACGGATGGGTTCGGCATGCGACTCCTTCAGTCGATCTCGCGTTTGAGGCCGCGCGTCATCAGGTCGATCACCACCTGGCGCGGCGACTTGATCCTCGTACAGAGGAGCAGATGCATCTGCTCGGTGATCGGCATCTCGACCGCGACGCTGCGTGCCGGGTCGCCAGGACAGGTCGCGCGCGTGTTCCGGACGCCCTCGGCGACCTCGGTCATGCTCGCCACGATGTCGCTCAATCGCTCACGCCGCGGCCGAGCCGGAGGCCGACCGTTCGGTTCGGGAGAGGTCGCCAGTGTCACGTCACCACGAGATCGCCGAGACCGGAGAGTCCCCGCGAGCGTCCACGACGGTCGGCGCCGAGGCGAACTGAGCTGAGCCGCGTGATCTCGGCCAACCCGCGTGATGAGCGCGGCGCGGCGGCTGTGACCGAACCCCACAGCCAGTCGCTCACGCCCGCGGCACGACCGCGATCACGTTCTTCACTGGCCCCCCCGATCTCGACCCCGGTGTCACGATCGGTCGACGCGTTGTAGACGCGGAACGTTTGCCCGTTGAACGTCTCCTGCACCGCTTCAGCACGATGATGGTGGACGTCGCGCGCCGCCGCCGTCACCGCGGTCAGGGACGCCGTGGCCGACCTCGCGCGCGAAAGCTCGGTCCGGAGAGCGCCGCGACCCGTGCACGGTGATTGGTGGCCGACTTCACGTCGTCGAGCACCGCCGACATCGTGAGCCGCGTGTCCTGCTCGACGCCCTTGGCCGCTGTGACGAGGAGCGGCGTCTGGATCGAAGATGCGGGCGGACCGCCTCGGCGAGCGCCGCGGACGGTCGACGACGGCGAGACGGGCGAAACTGCATCGCCGAGGAGTCGGTGGCGAGCTTCACGCAGAATCGCTCGTCACGCGTGGAGCGTCGCCGGCAGAGGAACGCCCCGGAAGGTACACCGCGTTCTCGCGCGCGCTTTCGAGCGAGGCCGCGAGCTCGGCGTTCCGCGCCCAGAGGCGCACGTCGCGACCGAGGCGCGCCAAGAGTGAACGGCGACGCGCCGTCCCCAGCTTCCCGCCCCGAGGATGGTGACGCTCGCCATGCCGGGCTGCCGGAGCGATGTCACGGACCCGGGCGGCGCGCAACCCATCGCGGCCCGTGTTCGACGTCGAACCGATCGATGATTCAGGCGACTCGTCCGGCGGCGCCGGCGTCGACGCCTGTCGCGGCGCGTCCGCCTCGTCCTCGCGCTCGGCGAGGCGAGCGACCGACGGACGCGCTCGCCCTCCTCGAGGTCGATCAGCCGGACGCCCTGGGTGTTGCGGCCGATCACGCGGATCTCGTTCACGCCGCATGCGGACCACCTTGCCGCCGCTCGAGACGAGCATGATCTGGTCCTCGTCCGTCACCATGCGGACCCCGATCACGCGACCGGTCTTGTCGGTCGTCTTCATGGTGATGATGCCCTTGCCCGCCGCGGTGCGTCTGGCGGTACTCGTCCATCTCGGTGCGCTTGCCGTAGCCGTTCTCGGCGACGGCGAGCAGCGAGCGCGCCGGTCTCGACCAGATCGATCGACGACGAGCTGGTCGCCCTCGTCGAGCGTCATGCCGCGCACGCCGTACGTCGACGCGTCCCATCGGGCGGACCTCGACCTCCTCGAAGCGGATCGCCTGGCCGTCGGCGGTCGAGAGGATGACCTCGCTCTGTGCCGTCGGTGAGCGCGCACGCCGACCACCTCGTCGCCTTCCTCGAGCGCGATCGCGATGAGCCCGCTCGGGCGCGGCGAGGAGTACTGCATGAGATCGGTCTTCTTCACGAGACCGCGCCGCGTCGCGAAGATCAGGTGCCAGCCTTCCTTGAACTCGCGGACGGGTAGGAACGCCGACAGCTTCTCCTCGGGCTTGAGCTGCAGCAGGTTCGTCACGGCGCGGCCGCGCGCGGCGCGACCCGCCTGTGGGATCTCGTGCGACCTTGAGCCAGTACACCTTGCCGGTCGACGTGAAGAACAGGAGGTAGGAGTGCGTCGACGCCACGAAGAGGTGCTCGACGAAGTCCTCGTCTCGCGTGGTGGCGCCGATCTTCCCGCGCCCGCCGCGGCGCTGCGCGCGATAGAGCCCGACGGGGTTCCGCTTGACGTACCCCTCGTGGGAGATCGTGACGACCATGTCCTCTTCGACGATGAGGTCTTCGGCCGAGATGCGCGGCCGCTTCGTCGACGATCTGCGTGCGGCGCGGGTCGCCGTACTTCTCCTTGAGCCCGCTTGCAGCTCGTCGACGATGATCTTCGCAACCTCGCGCTCGTTGCCGAGGATCTGCCGGAAGCGCGCGATCAGCTTCTCGGTCTCGCGCGTACTCCTCGATGATCTTGTCGCGCTCGAGACCGGTGAGGCGCTGGAGGCGCATGTCGAGGACGGCCTGCGCCTGGATCTGCGAGAGGCCGAGCTCGGCCATCAGGCCCTCGCGCGCGGTCGCCGGCTCGGCTCGCGGCGCGGATGATCGCGATCGCACGGTCGAGGTTCTCGACCGCGATCTTGAGGCCCGGCGAGGACGTGCAGCCGCTCCTCGGCCTTCCGTGAGGTCGTACTGCCGTGCGGCGGACGACGACCTCGCGGCGATGGCTGGAGGAAGACGACGAGCGCGTCCTTCAGCGTACAGCAGCCGCGGCCGCCCGTCGACGATCGCCAGCATGTTGACGCCGAACGACTCCTGGAGCGGCGTGTGCTTGTAGAGCTGGTTCAGCAGCACCTCGGCGACCGCGTCGCGCTTGAGCTCGATGACGATCCGCATGCCGTCGCGGTCGGACTCGTCGCGGAGGTCCGAGATGCCGTCGAGCTTCCGCTCGTTCACGAGCTCGGCGATGCGCGTCGACGAGGCGCGCCTTGTTCACCTGATACGGGATCTCGGTCGACGATGATCGACGAGCGCCCGCTGTGCGGTCGTCGGTCTCGATCCGTCGCGCGCGCGCGCATCGTCAGGATGCCACGGCCCTCGCGGTAGGCGTCGCGGATCGGGCGCTGCCCGCAGATGAACCCGGCGGTCGGGAAGTCCGGACCCGGGATGTAGCTGCATGAGCTCGTCGACGGTGAGCTCCGGGTGCGCGATCGAGCGCGATCAAGCGCGTCGCACACCTCGCCCAGGTTGTGCGGCGGGATGTTCGTCGCCATGCCGACGGCGATGCCCGACGGCACCGTTGATGAGCAGGTTCGGGACCTGCGTCGGGAGGACGAGCGGCTCCTGCGGTGGACTCGTCGAAGTTCGGGATGAAGTCGACGGTTTCCTTGTCGATGTCGGCGAGCGAGCTCCTCGGCGAGCGCCGTGCAGCCGGCACTCCGTGTAGCGGTAGGCGGCCGGCGGATCGCCGTCGATCGAGCCGAAGTTTCCCTGCCCGTCGATCAGCGGGTAGCGGAGGTTCCACTCCTGGGCGAGGCGGACCAGGGCGTCGTAGACGGCCGAGTCGCCGTGCGGGTGGTAGCGCTTCAGGACCTCGCCGACGACGCCGGCGCACTTCGAGTAGCGCCGGTTGTGGAGCAGGCCCTCGTTGAACATCGCGTACAGGATGCGGCGATGAACGGGCTTCAGGCCGTCGCTGCGCGATCGGACAGCGCGCGGCCGATGATGACCGACATCGCGTAGTCCATGTAGGACTCGCGCATCTGGTCTTCGATGTTGACCGGAACGCGCTGCGGGATCTTGCTCCATGCTCAGATGTCGAGGTTACGCACGTTGAGCGCGTTCTCCTCGATGAACTTCCGGCGCGGCTCGACCTCGTCGCCCATGAGCGTGGAGAAGATGATGTCGGCCTCGTACGGCGTCCTCGACCTTCACCTGCAGAAGCGTGCGGCGACTCGGGGTTCATCGTCGTCTCCCAGAGCTGGGTCGGGTTCATCTCGCCGAGACCCTTGTAGCGCTGGATCTCGAGGCCCTTGCGGGCGGCGGTCGACGATGCGGTCGACGGCCTCGCTGCAGGTTCGGGAGCCGTCTCCGCCGCGTCTCGCCTCGCCGAGCGTGAACGGCGGATCCCCGGCCGCGCGCAGGTCGCGCGCGCGAGCCGGCGAAGCTCCTCGAACTCGGCGCTCAGACAGAGCTCGCGGTCGATGACGTTCCGATGCTGCGAGCCGTTCGCGCGCGTCGACGCCACGAGCCGCAGGCAGGCGTGCTCGCGGTCCTGCTCGAAGTCGAAGCTCACCGGCAGCGAGCTCGGGCGCGGCCACCTGACAGGTATCTCTCGGCTGCCGCGACGATCCGTCGCGCAGCGTCGCCTCGTCGGCCAGCGCGTCGGCCGACATCGCCTCCTGGCGCGCGAGACGCCGTCAGCACGTGGCGATTCGCGGCCCTTGCGCTCGAAGATGATCGAGGAGCTTCGTCGAGGCGCATCGACCTTCTTCACGAGCTGCTTGAGCGGCGTGCCCGTCGAGCGGGCGCGCCGGTCGCCCTGCAGCGTCGACGTCGCCGGCGCGCGAGCTCGATCAGGTAGTCCTCGAGCGCCGCCTCGTCCTTCAGGTACTGCTGCGACTTGCCCGCGCTTCACGCGGTAGAGCGGCGGCTGGGCGATGAAGAGATGCCCGCGCTCGATGATCTCCTGGAAGTGCCGGTAGAAGAACGTCAGGAGCAGCGTCCGGATGTGCGCGCCGTCGACGTCGGCGTCGCACATGAGGATGATCGTGTGGTAGCGCAGCTTCGCCAGGTCCTTGTCGTCGGCGCCGATGCCGGCGCCGAGCGCCGTGATCAGGAGCTTGATCTCCTGCGACGACAGCATCTTGTCGAAGCGCGCCTTCTCGACGTTCAGGATCTTGCCGCGCAGCGGAAGGATCGCCTGGTTCTTCCGGTCGCGGCCCTGCTTCGCCGAGCCGCCGGCCGAATCGCCCTCGACGATGAAGAGCTCCGAGAGCGCCGGGTCGCGCTCCTGGCAATCGGCGAGCTTGCCGGGCAGCGAGCCGCTGTCGAGCGCGCCCTTGCGGCGCGCGAGCTCCTTCGCCTTGCGCGTCGCCTCGCGCACGCGGGCCGCCTCGATGCCCTTCAACGACGACCGCGCTGCGCTTCGGCCGGATGCTCCTCGAGGTAGACGCCGAGCTTGTCGTTCACGAGCGCCTCGACGATGCCCTTCACCTCGCTGTTGCCGAGCTTCGTCTTCGTCTGCCCCTCGAACTGCGGCTCGGGCACCTTCACGCTGATGACTGCGCAGTCAGTCCCTCGCGGACGTCCTCGCCCTGCAGCGCCTCGTCCTTGTCCTTCTTGAGCAGCGTTGTTGCCGACGGCGTAGGCGTTCATCGGTCGCGCGTGAGCGCCGACGGAAGCCGATCACGTGCGTTCCGCCCTCGATCGTGTTGATGTTGTTGGCGAAGCGCGTAAACGCTCTCGGCGTAGCCCGACGTTCCACTGCATCGCGATCTCGACCTCGACGCCGTCGCGCGTGCCCTGCACGTAGATCACGTCGTCGTGGATCGGGCGTCTTGGCGCGGTTCAGGTGCTCGACGAAGCTCGTTGATGCCGCCTTCGTAGAGGAACTCGTGCGACTTCTGGTCGCGCTCGTCGAGGATCGTGATGTGGACGCCGCGGTTCAGGAACGCGAGCTCGCGCAGCCGCTGCGAGAGGATGTCGAAGCTGAAGTCGGTGGTCTCGAAGATGAGCGCGTCCGGCTTGAACGTGATGCGGGTGCCGCGCTGGTCGGTGACGCCGGTCTCGCGGACCGGCGCTTCGGGATCGCCGCGCATGGTAGCGCTGGGCGTAGACCTTGCCGCCGCGCTTCACCTCCATCTCGAGCCACTCGGACAGCGCGTTCACGACCGACACGCCGACGCCGTGGAGGCCGCCCGACACCTTGTAGGCGCCCTTGTCGAACTTGCCGCCGGCGTGGAGCTTCGTGAGCACGACCTGGGCTGCGGACGACTCCCTCGGTGGGATGCATGTCGACCGGGATGCCGCGGCCGTTGTCCTCGACGGTGACGCTCGCTGTCGATGTGGATCGTGACCGCGATCTCGCGTGCAGTAGCCCGCCAGCGCCTCGTCGATCGAGTTGTCCACGACCTCGAACACGAGGTGATGGAGCCCGCGCTCGCTGCGTGTCCCCGATGTACATACCGGGGCGTTTCCGAACGGCCTCGAGGACCCTCGAGGACCTTGATGTTTTCCGCGCCGTACGTGCGGGCGCCTGGCGACCTCGACCGTTACTGCATCGGTGTCGACCGCCGGATCGCGAACGACGGAAATTATACCGTTGCGATCGTCGAGCGGTGCCACACTTCATCGGAGGCGGACGGCCGGCCTCAGAGGCGCATCGGCATGAGCACGTAGGTGAACGTCGCGTCCTGCGATCCGTGCAGCACGCCCGGGTCCGACCTCGTCGGTCAGACCGAGCTCGATCGTGTCGCCGCTCGGCGTGCACGCCGAGCACGTCGAGCAGGTAGCGCGCGTTGAACCCGACCGTCATCGGCTCGCCGGTGTAGGAGACCTCGATCGTCCTCGCTGGCCTCGCCCTGCTCGGGATTGCTCGCCGCGACCTCGAGTGTCCCTTCTGCAGACGCCGAGCTTCGACGCCGTGCGACCGCTCGCTCGCGAGCAGCGCGATCCGGCGGAGCGCGCCGTGGAAGTCCTCGCGGTTCATGCGGACCTTGCGAGCGCGTGCTTCCGGGAATCACCTGCTTGTAGTCCGGGAACTCGCCCTCGATGAGGCGCATGAAGAACGCGACGCTCGGCCGCGTCTGGACGCGGACGTCCTTCTCGCGCGATCGACGAGCGACGAGCTCGGTATCCTCGGTCTCGCTCGAGCAGCTTCCGCACCTCGACCAGCCCCTTCCGCGGCATGATCGACGCCCTTGGGCAGCTTCGGCGCCTTCGAGCGTCACGCTCGATCATGGCGAGCCGGTGGCCGTCGGTCGCGACCATGCGGAGTGCCGTCGTCGCCGTCTCGAGGTAGACGCCCGACAGGTTGAACCGGGTCTCGTCGGTCGACACCGCGAAGAGGGTCTTGTCGATCATCTCGCGCAGCGTGCCGGCCGCGATCTTGATGGTCGAGCGCCCGTGCTGGCGCCGGGTCCGAGCGGCAGCGGCGGAAAGTCCTTCGCATCGAGGCTCACGACCTTGAACTTGGACCGGCCGGCGAGCGAGGTCGAGCCAGCCCGGCGGCGCTCGCCTTGAGCGTCACCTCGTCGGCCGTGACCTCGCGCGCGATCTCGTAGAGCTTCCGTGCATTCAGCGGTGACCGTGCCCGCCTCTTCTTCACGGTTGGCGGGGACACGGCAGCGGAGAGCCGACCTCCATGTCGGTTGCCGACGATGCGCGATCGCGTCGCCGTCGGACTCGATCAGCACGTTGGCCAGGACCGGCTGCGGAGTTCGCCGCTCGACGACACCCTGTACCAGGTACAGGCCATGCAGCAGGTCCTCGCGCTTGACGCTGATCTCCATGCGACCACCTCACCTCCACGGATGTCGCGGTTGTCCCCACGCTCCTAAGAGACGTTCTCGTCATTGGTTCTTCAAGAGACCGTCGTGGTCGTAGGGACCTGTGGACACCGTGGAGAAGCTCCGCTGAATCGTCGATAACACCTAGTGGATCAGGGCATGCGTTGTCCACGGCGAAGAACGCGCTCTGAATCAGCTATTCGGCGGGCCGCGTAGCGTCCTGCTCGATCGGCGGCCACGATCGCCTGGAGGCCGGACGTCGTCCTTCAACGCGCCGCTCGGTCGTCGTGACGGCGTGGAGCACGGTCGTGTGGTCGCGACCGAAGAGCGTCGCCGATGTGCGGCAGCGACGACGTTCATGAAGTCGCCGGCAGAGGTACATCGCGACCTGCCGCGGCTGCGCGACGTGCTTGCTCCGACGCTGCGAGCGGAGGTCGGCGGGCGGAGCGCGAAATCGCTCGCAGACCGCGGCGACGATGGCGTCGAAGGACGACTGCGGTCGAAGCGGTCGGAGCGCTCGTCCGCAGGACCTCGCGCGCGTAGTCGACCGTGATCGGGTCGCCGCTGAGCGATGCGTGCGCGCTCGAGCCGGGTGAGCGACGCCCTCGAGCTCGCGCGACGTTCGACACCACGTGCTCGGCCGAGGAACAGCGCGACCTCGACCGGCAGCGGATGCGACTCGCTAGCTCGGCCTTCCGCTCGAGGATCGCGACGCGCGTCTCGACGTCCGGCGCCTGGATGTCGGCGATCAGGCCCCACTCGAAGCGGTTCCGCAGCCGCTCCTCGAGCTCGGGGATGTCCTTCGGCGACCTGGTCGGACGTGAGGACGATCTGCTGTGCGCTGCTCGTAGAGCGCGTTGAAGGTGTGGAAGAACTCCTCCTGCGTCCGCTCGCGGCCGGCGAGCAGCTGGACGTCGTCGAGGATGAGCGACGTCGACCTGCCGGAAGCGGTCGCTTGAAGGCCTCCATCCGATCGCGCCGGAGCGACGGAGATGAGATCGTTCATGAACGCGTCGGCCGAGAGGTTCGCGATGCGGGCGGGTGGGATCCTGGTCGAGGAGCTGGCGTGCGCGATCGCGCGTCACGAGGTGCGTCTTCCCGAGGCCGAGCGCCGCCGACAGATGAAGAGCGGGTTGTAGTGATCGCCCGGGCTGCAGTCGCGACGCGCGCGTGCGGCGCGTGCGCGAAGCTGGTTCGAGCGCCCGACGACGAACGCTCGTCGAACGTGTAGCGCGGGCTGAGCGACCGATGGCGCACGCTCGGCCTCCGACGCTGCCGCACCATGCTCGGGAACGAGCTCGCCCTGCTCGCGGTGTCGCGACCTCGAGCACGACCTGGCGCGCCCATCACGGCCGCTGACGCGACTTCCTGCAGCTCGCGCGAGGTAGTGGTCGTTCACGCAGACGAGCACGAGCCGGTTCGGCGCTTCGATGACGACCTGTGCGGGCGTCACCGCGCGGAGCGCGCAGGCGGCGCGAGAGATCTCGCGCGCACGCGTGCTCCGTGTCGACTGGACGACGCAGCGTCGCGCGAGCGACGTCGCGCCAGAGACGCTCGCAGGCCGGCTGCTCGGTGCGCTGCGTCTGCGGCGTGCGTCACGTGATGAGACCTCGCACCGGTGCGTCGAGCGGAGTGGGGACGTCGAGTTGTAGGCGAGAACTCGAAGCGCGATCGCGATCAAGTGCATTGCAACCGAAGTCGCGGCGAGCGTGTAGCCGGACGACGTGAGGTCGCGCGAGTTGCCAGACGAATCGAAACGCTTGTTCGCCGGACGCGAGCTGCGTCATTCCCGGTGGCGTCAACAGCCCGGTGCGGTCGTGGCGTGCGGTCGGCGGACATCCGCTCGTTCATCGCACGCGGACGAAGGGCCCTACGTCGTACGACGTCGACGGCCGTCGTTACCTCGACTTCGTCGCGTCGTGGGGGCCGCTCATGCTCGGCCACGCGCCGCCGGCGGTCGTCGAGCGCGATCAGCCGCGGCAGGCGCGAACGGCACGAGCTTCGGCGCGCCGACGGCGCGCGAGGTCGAGCTCGCGACGGCTGCTCGTCGAGGCGCTGCCCGAGCGTCGAGCAGGTGCGGCTCGTGAGCTCCGGCACCGAAGCGACCATGAGCGCGCTCCGCCTGGCGCGCGCCGCGACCGGCCGTGATCGCATCCTCAAGTTCGTCGGCTGCTACCACGGCCACGTGGACGCGCTGCTGGTGCAGGCCGGCTCGGGCGCGCTCACGCTCGGCGTTCCTGACAGCCCGGGCGTGCCAGCGCAGCATCGCGGACGCTGACCGTGCTCGCGGACTTCAACGATCTCGAGGGCACTCGGGCGGCTGATCCGCGCGCATGGCGCGGACCTCGCGGCCGTCATCGTCGAGCCGGTCGCCGGGCAACATGGGCGTCGTGCCGGCCGCGGCGCGGCTTCCTCGAGATGCTGCGCGAGGAGACGACGCGGCGCGGCGCGCTCCTCGATGTTCGACGAGGTCATCACCGGCTTCCGCGTCGGATGGCTCGGGGCGCAGGGCCGCTTCGGGATCACCCCCGACCTCACGTGCCTCGGCAAGATCGTCGGCGGCGGGCATGCCGCTCGCCGCGTTCGGCGGACGTCGCGGACCTCATGTCGATGATCGCGCCGGTCGGACCGGTCTACCAGGCGGGAACGCTCGTCCGGGAACCCGGTCAGCGTCGCCGCCGGCCTGGCGACGCTCGCGAGCGCTGCGAGGCGATCGCCGTCGGCCTACGAGCGGCTCGAGGCACTCGGTGCGCTCTGGCCGAGCGAGCTCTGCGAGGCCGCTCGCGGCGAGCGGCAGACTCGTGGCGTACGTCAACCGGGTCGGGTCGATGCTGACGCATGTTCCTCGGCGTCGACCGAGGTGCGCGTCCTACGCCGACGCCAGTCGGCTGCCGACACCGGATCGCTTCGCCAGGCTACTTCCGTGGGCATGCTCGACGGAGGGCATGTATCTCCCGCCGTCGCAGTTCGAGGCGATGTTCGTCTCGCTCGCCCACGACGACGAGCACGTCGAGCAGCTCGGCCGCGCGGCCAGGCTGCGCGCTCGCATCGCGACCTGACCGTGGCGGACTCCGGAATCCCATCCTCCGCTTCGGACGGTCGTTCGCGCTCTTCTGGGACTTCGTCGGCACGGTGCTCGCGCGGGCGCGTCATCGGCTGGCTCGTCGATCGCCAGTTCGACACCGAACCGTACGGACGCTCGGGCTGCTGCATCCTGCTCGGCGTCGTCGGAGGCTTCGTCCGTCTGGTGCGCGGCGCTTCGTCGGCTCGACCAGCCTCGACGACGCATGAGTGAGCCTCGCGCGCCTCCAGGCGCGCCACTGGGCGCTCGTGCGTCGCTGCGACCGCGATCGCGCCGTGGCGTCCGGACGGCCGCGGCGCCGGCGGCGCGCTCGCCGGCGGCGCGATGATCGGGTCTGTCGCTCGCGCTCTACGCGGCGCTCTTCCAGGCTCGGTCGTCGTCGGGCGGGCGTCGTCGCCTTGCGATCGGGCTCTTGTTTGCTAAGCTTGCCGCCTTCCTGGGGCTTAGCTGGCTGGCCTTCGCGTCGGGGAGCGTGCGGCCGGATCCGTTGGGCTTCGCGTTCGGAGTCACGTGTTGCCCGGCCGCCGTCGTGTGGGAGGCGGTGCGGGGTAGGAAAGGCTTGATGGAGCATCATCCGTTCACCTGGTTGCACACGATCGGCGATCTCGAGCGGCGCGTGGGAGCACCTCGGCGTGTCGGTGCTCGTGGGCGTCTGCTTCTGCTCGTCTTCGGCGCCTAAGGTGCGTGCGAGCCTCGCCGACACCGAGGCGGCGATCGAGCCGGACGACGGCATGACCGGTGCGCAACGTCGCCGAGTAGCCTTCGTCGAGGCCATCATCGGGCATCGCGAAGAGCGCCATCCCGCGAGCATCCGGAGCGCTACGTGCCCGCTGCTGGCGACGCTTCTTCGCGTTCATCCTCGCTGGCGAACGTGCTCGGGCTGGTTCCTGGCTTCGCCGCCGCCGACGTCGACGTTCAACATCACGTTCGCGCTCGGCTGCGTGTCGTTCGCGCGCGTACCACGCGTACGGGCGTGAAGGCGCAGGGCGTCGGCGACCATACCTCGAAGCACTTCCTCGGTCCGGTGCATCTTCATCGCGCCGCTGATGCTCGTCATCGAGATCTTCAGCCACGCCTTCCGGCCGGTCTCGCTCGGCGTTCGGTCTCTACGCGCAACATGTTCGCCGACCACACGGTGATCGAGATCTTCACCGACCTTGACGAAGGTGGTCATTCCGGTTGCTCTTCTACTGGCCTCGGGTTCTTCGTCTGCATCGTGCAGTCGTTCGTGTTCACGATGCTGTCGGCCATCTACATCTCGCGAGCGTCAGCCACGGTCACGGCATGCGGGCACGAGGAGCATCATCACTGAGAACGTATCGCCTTCATCGCCGGTCGGTGGGAGTGGAGAGGATAAGAGGAGAGGCAAAACCCGGCGGTGCGGAAAGGGGAAGCTATGAAGCGTTTGGGAAGTTTCGTTCTGGCGGTGCTCGGCGTGCTGATGGCGAACCCGGCCTTCGCGCAGGAGCACGCGGCGGGGCGGCGGTGAGCTCGGGTCTCATCGCCCTGGCGGCCGGCCTCGGCCTCGGCATCGCGGCGCTCGGGACTGCGCTCGGTCAGGGTCGCGCGACGGCGGCGGCAATGGAGTCGATCGGGCGCAACCCGAACTCGGCCGACAAGATCCAGACCCCGCTGATCATCGGTCTGGCCCTCGATGGAAGCGCTCACCCTGTACGCCCTGGTGATCGCGTTCTTCCTTCAGGGTAAAGATCCTGAGTCGTGAACCTTGGAACCGACCGACCGGGGACCAGGCCGCCCCCGGTCGGTCGCACCTCGCGTCCGTGCGGCACGCCTCCGAGGGTGGAGAGACGGCTGACGACAAACGCGTGACGAGGAGGTGGGGCATGTGGTGGAGCGTTCCAGAAGGCGATGCCCGGCAGCACGGTGAGGACGAAGGTCCGCTCGCTCGCGTTGGCCGGGATCGCGTCGGCCGCCGGCAGCGAACCGTTCTCACGCTGGTCCGCCTAGCTGGCCGTGCACGCCGAACCCCGATCAGCCGCGCAAGCACTTCGCCGAGGATGCCGCTCGCCGACCTTGCGGCGTCGATCAAGGCGCGCGGTCTGCTGCAGCCGATCATCGTCCGGCGGAGTGACCGACGGGTATCGGCTGCTCGCCGGCGAACGGCGCTTCAGCGCGGCGACGTCTGCGGGCCTCGATCGCGTGCCCGCGCTCATCCGCGACGGCGACGACGACCTCGAGGTCGCGCCCTCGATCGAGAACCTCCAGCGCGAGGGATCTTTCTCCGCTGCGAAGAGGCCGAAGCCCTCGCGCTGCTGATCGAGCGCCACGGGTACAGCCACCGCGAGGTGGCGCGACCTCCTCGGCAAGAGCCGCCCCTACGTCTCGAATACGCTCGCCCTCAACAAGCTGCCCGAGTCGCGTGAAGGCCGACCTCCACCGCGACGGGCGCAACAGCTCTCTCGCGAGATCCTGATGGGGATCGCGCGTCAGGAGACGCCGGAAGCGGCCGAGACGCTGTGGAAGCGCTTCCAGCTCGACACCGTGTCTCGGTCCGGCAGTTTCGAGCCGAGCGGACCGGTGAGGCGTGATGGCGCGTGCGCCGGTCCGCGAGGTGTTCCTCGCCGCTCGACGGCTCAACCGGATCGCTCCGCCGGCTGGCGTTAGCCCGGAAGGCGAGCTCGTCGCCCTGCTCGCCCGAGATCGTCACGGGTGCTACGCCGGTCCGACGCGCTTGATCGAGCGCCGCCTGAAGGCCCAGCCCGAGCCCCAGAAGGGGTGAACGTGACCCGTCCGGCGATCCTCGTCGGCGGGCCTCGCTTCGAGACGCATACCCGTCACGTTTCGTTACGCGCGGTTTCGCGCAGGCGACGGCGTCCGATCTCTCGGCATCCCGCGTATCTTCAGCGAAAGTGCAGCGCATCTCGACCTATGGCACACGCTTCGCTCTGGAGGGGACCATGACCAACGCGACGGCACAGCGGACGGTGACACGCTTCTCCGGGGGTGGGCCTCGAGCTCGAGCCCGAGGTGGTGCTGCCCTCGCAGTTCTACTTGGCAGGGGCGGCCTCGACGCGTCTCTCCAGCCGGAGAAGCGCCTCATGCTGGCGGTCATGGAGGACGCGGTCGGGACGTTTCAGAAGTACGTCTGGGCACGCGTGACCGCGCGGGGCAGCGGCTCCTCGCCGAGGTCGAGGACTGGTTCGATTCGAGCGATGCTCGACTGGCCGTACTCGCTTCGTCGAACATCTGCGCACTGCGCTCGACCTCGACGTCGACTTCATGCGCGAACGGGCTCCGGCGCTGGAAGCAGCAGCAGCTCGACGCCCGCGTCGACGGCGTGAAGGTGGTCCGGTTCCCGTTCCGGCGCGTGAACGGGCTCGCGCGCACGCGATCACGGGTCGCGCGCCGGGCCTCCGGCACATCGCCCTGACGGCGCCGACGACTACAGAGAACTTCGACGCACTACCGAGGCAACGCCGCGCGCGAGGATCCCCACCTCGCGCGCGGCTGCCTTCGAGAGATCGAGCTCGCGGCGCCGGACGAAGGGGCCCGCGGTCGGTCACCGTCACCAGGACCGACGCGCCCGTCCGAGGGTTGGTGACCCGGATCTGCGTGCCGAGCGGCAGGGTCCGGTGGGCTGCGGTCAGGCCACGAGGTCGAACAGCCGAACCGCTGGCGGTCCGACGACCGCTGAACTCCGCGCCATACCACGGACGCCATCACGGTCCTGCCTGGCATGCTGCCGACGAAATCCGCATCGCGCCGCCGGCGCGTAGAGCGCACCGAGAGCGCCGACGGCGAGCATCAAAACAAAGAGCCGGGGATCGCTCCCCGGCTCCTGATTGAGCACGGCTCTGCATAATCCCACTCCTTGCACGCCGGCGAAGTTAGCTGACGGGTTCGGGCTCAAAGAGCGTAGCCCGTCCGGGATTGGCTTCCCGGATTCACCCCAGAGAACTCGGGTCCTCCGCTCCCCTCTCGGGGGATTAGGCGCTCGTTCTATTTGAGGTATTGGGCCGCTCTGTTTGCCCTCACGCAGAGACGGGAGTCAACCCACCCGCAAACCCTCCTAGTGCTCGTCATCGGTGTCGAAGTTGCCCTTCACGCGGGGAGCAACGGCGATTTGTAGTGCTGAATCGAGCTCTTCGTCGGCTTTCGATAGACGAACTCGGTATCGCACTCGGCACAGATCGCCTTCAGCTCACCGCCCTGCGCGCTTCAATCGAACGGTGACGACGTCGTTGTTCGGGTGCAGGTGCTGGATCGCCGGATACTCCGAGACGTAGACACCTACGCACTTGAGCCGCCGTTACGCCTCGGCCGTCCGACAGTCAACGTCTCGCGGTTGCTGAACCGACGGTCCGGCTGCCAGCATCCGGCCATGGCGCGACCGAATCGGCTCGCCGAAGCGAGACGAGTCCGTACCTCCTGCAGCACGCGCACAACCCGGTCGACTGGTACCCGTGGGGCGACGAAGCCTTCGACGAGCGCGCGCCGCGACGACAAGCCGGTGCTCCTCTCGATCGGCTACTCGGCCTGCCACTGGTGCCACGTGATGGAGCGCGAGTCGCTTCGACGATCCGGACATCGCCGCGCTGATGAACGAGCTGTTCGTCAGCATCAAGGTCGATCGCGAGGAGCGGCCCGACGTCGACGACGTCTACATGAAGGCGGTGCAGCTCCTGATCGGTCGCGGCGGCTGGCCGCTGACGGCGTTCCTCACGCCCGATCGCAGGCCGTTTCACGGCGGCAACGTACTTCCCGCCCGTCGACCGTCACGGACTGCCCGGATTCCCGCGCGTGCTCCGAGCGGTCGCGCAGGCGTATCACGAGCGCCGCGACGACGTCGCTCGAGCCACCGAGGACCTGGTCGCCGGCATCGATCGGCGCCGAGCAGCGCCGGTCCGACGAGCCGCGGCGCTCGATCCCGACGCTGCCCGACGCGCGCCGCCGAGGCGCTCCTTCGCCACGTCGATCGGCGACACGGCGGTCTCGGCGGCGCGCCGAAGTTCCCGCACACGCAGGCGCTGCCAGCTGTTCCTGCGCCAGTACGCGAGCGACCGGACGGCCGATCTGCTCGAGGCCGTCACGCCTCACCTGCGCGCAGGATGGCGGCCGGCGGCATGTACGACCAGATCGGCGGCGGCTTCCACCGCTACTCGGTCGACGAGCGCTGGCTCGTGCCGCACTTCGAGAAGATGCTCTACGACAACGCGCAGCTGCCGCGGCTCTACCTCGACGCTCATCCAGGTGACCGGCGACGCCCGAGCTTCGCCGGCGTCGTGGTCGAGACCTCGACTACGTGCTGCGCGAGATGCGTGATCCCGGGGGCGGGTTCTACTCGGCGACCGACGCCGACAGCGAAGGCGAGGAAGGCAAGTTCTTCGTCTGGACGCCCGCCGAGGTGGCCGCGGTCGTCGGCCCGCCGACGCCGAGCTCGTCTGCCGGTACTGGGACATAACCGAGCGAGGGCAACTTCGAGGGGCGGAGCATCGCGCACACGACGCCATCGACGTCGACGAGCTCGCGACGTCGACTGGTCGCTCGACCGAGGCGATCGACGCCGCGCATCGATCGCGCCCGCGCCGCTGCTCTACGCGCGCGCGCCTAGCGCGTCCCGCCGCTGCGCGACGAGAAGATCATCACCGCCTGGAACGCGCTCGCGATCTCGGCCGCTGGCCGAGGCCGGGCGTGTGCTCGATGTCGCCCGCGTACGTCGACGCGGCCGTCGCGGCGGCCGAGTTCCTCTGGTCCGCGGTCCGGCGCGCGACGGGCGGTCTGCTGCACGTCTGGGCTGCGTGGCGCGGCGAAGCAGCTCGCCTTCCTCGACGACCACGCGTTCCTCGCCGCGGCGCTGCCTCGACCTGTACGAGGCGACGGCCGACCGCACGTCACCTCGAGCGCGCGCGCGAGCTGATCGCGACGCTCGAGGCGCACTTCCGCGACGACCGCGGCGGCTACTTCTTCACGCCCGACGACGGCGAGACGCTCGATCACGCGGAGCAAGTCGGGCGCCGACGGCGCTCTTCCGTCGGGCAACGCCGTCGCGGCGTTGGTGCATCACGCCTGCACGCGCTCACCGGCGACGAGCGCCATCGCGCGCGCGCCGAAGAGATCCTGCGCCTCTACCACGGCGGCCGCGGCCGAGCAGCCGTTCGCGTACGCGACGTACCTCGAAGCGCTCGAGCGCTACGCCGAGACGCCGGTCGAGGTCGTGATCGTGGGCCAGACCCGGTGCGCCGCGACGCGACGCGCGCTGTGGGACGTCGTCGGACGGACCTACCTGCCCCATCGCGTTGCTCGTGCGCACGGCGCGCCGGCGATCGAGCCCGCTCGCTCCCGCGCGGGATCGCCCGGCCGTCGGACGGCCGCGCGACCGCCTACGTCTGCCGACCGATTCACCTGCTCCGCGCCGACGACCGATCCGGCCGAGCTCGAGACGTCTCCTGGCGGCGGCTACTTCGCCGCTTGAACTTGGCGGGCCGGCGCTCGCGGCGTGCGGCGAGGCCCTCCTGCAGGTCGCGGCTCTGCCGGACGCGCCGGTGCATCTCCTCGAGGTCGTCGCGCGGCGTCGTGCGACGGAACTGCACGGCGCGCTTCACGAACGCCTTCATCGCGCGCGACCGAAAGCGGCGCGTTGCGCGACGATCTGCCGCGCCAGCGCCCCGGACCGCGCTGTCGAGCTCGTCGGCCGGCACGACGCGATTCGCGAGTCCCGAGGTGGGCCGCGGTCTCGGCGCCGACCGCCTCGCCCGTGAACAGCAGCTCGTTCGTCTTCGCGGCGCCGATCGTGTCGACGAGCTTCCAGGTGAGCGTCACGGGCACGGCGAGACCGATGCGGGCGAGCGGCATCGAGAAGCGAGCGTCGTCGGCGGCGACGCGGATGTCGCAGTGCAAGCGCCAGCTCGCACCCGCCGGCGACGGCGTCGCCCTGCACCGCGGCGATCGTCGGCTGGGGACCTCCTCGAGGTCGTGCAGGACGACCTCCGAGGCCGCCGCAGGTCCGCTCTCGCCGGCCTCGCGCTGCGCGGCCATCTCGCGAGAGGTCGAGCCCGGCGCAGAACGCCGGTCCGTTCGCGCGCAGCACGATCACGCGGACGCCTGCGATCGCCGGCGACCCGCGCGAAGGCGGCCCGCAGCTGCGTCGATCATCGTCGCCGTTCAGCGCGTTTCGCTTGTCGGGGCGGTTGAGGGTGATGGTGCAGATGTGATCGGCGATGTTCGCCCAGGACCTCGTCGGCCATGCCGACGGGTCTATCGCCTCAGAAGCGGTCCTTCAACGCGCGAACCGCCGCGAACGACGCGACCCGGATCGCTCGCGGACGTCCGGCGACCTTCGCCGCGGACCGACGCCGCCGAGCTCGGCGCTCGACGGTGCGGAGGAACGGGATTCGTCGCCTTCTCCTCCGCGATCGTGCGACGGGATCGGTCGGCTTGCCGGCCTTCGCGGAGCGCGCGCACGTCGTCGAGCTTCTTCGACGCGCGGCGCTGTTGCCCGGCTCGAGCGTCACGGCGAACTCGAGGTTCTTCTGCGTGTACTCGTGACCGCAGTAGACACGGGTGTCGTCCGGCAGCGCGGCCAATCGACCGAGCGAGCTACATCATCTGCGCCGCGTCGCCCTCGAAGAGCCGGCCGCAGCCGCGCTGCGAAGAGCGTGTCGCCGGTGAAGCACGGCGTGCTCTGCGTCGGAAAGTGGTACGCGACGTGGCCGCTCGTGTGCGCCGGAATGAGGATGACTGCGCGCGCGAGAGCCGCCCACCGCCGACGGCGTCGCCATCGCGCAGCTGGTCGGTGATGCCCGGGATCTGCGGTGCGTCGCCGCCGAGCCGTAGACGCGCGAGAGTCGGGCACGCTGGCGAGGAGATCGGCGTTGCCGCCGACGTGATCGTAGTGGTGGTGCGTGGCGAGGACGGCTCGTCAGGCGGACGCCCTGCCGGCGGACCTCGTCGAGGACCGGCGCCGGCTTCGGCGCAGTCGACGATCGCCGGCCTCGCCGCGGCCCGCGGATCGATGATCGAGGTAGGCGTAGTTGTCCTGGAGCTGCGGGATCGGGAACGACGTCCACGGGAGTCCGGCATCACTCGGTGCGCTCGGCCAGCCAGCCGAGCTGGAGCGCTGTCGAGATCGCGATCGTCCGCTGCTCGAGGCGGAACACGCGCTCGCGGAGTCCCGGCCGACTTCGACCGCGCGGCGCGACCTGCTCGCGCGACAGATCGCTCAGACCGCGCTTCGAGACGCGCCAGGCGATCTCGCAGCCCGGTCGCCTCGCCGGCGCGCGCGATCTGACTCCTGCTGGGCTCGAGGACGCGATTCTCCGATGCGCGTCAGGCGCTCGCGCATGGCGCCGACCTCGCGCCGAGGCTTGCTGCCCGCGTCGCGCGACGATCTCGTCCAGACGGCTCTCGATGCTGATCGGAGCCGCTCGCTGGACCTCGTCGGCGTGTCGTGATCCGGCGCGCAGGCTCGCGACGGCACGGCGGCGGCGCGACGCTCGACGGTCTGGACGGCGACCCACCAGCTCTTCGATGCGCGTCTGCACCGGCGGCAGCGGTCTGGATCGCGTTGGTCGCGAGCGCCTGCAGCGGGATTCACCAGCTCGCGCACGCCCTCGCTGGGCACGTCGGTCGAGCCGCGTCTCGAGCGAACGCGATACGCTCGCGCAACCGATCGATGATCGCGACGAATGCGAAACGGCGAGTCCGCTCGACAGGTCGTCGAGCTGCCGACTGAGTCGCTCCTCGACGGCAGCTCCATCGACCGTGCCGAGCTGCTCTTCGAGCCCGCGGCGCGACGCGTCACCGAGAGCGGCGTTGCACTTCTCGTCGCGCGAGCGATCTGCGCTTGATCGAGAATGAACCTGACTGCCGCCCGCATAACATGTCCTGCAGAGCCGCCGAGCGGACCGCGCGGCTCCTCCTTCACCCGTGGCATCCTCCCTACCCCCTTCCGCGATCGCGGAACTATTAGACGAGACGTTGATGTCGCGCCTGACCGCGGCGCACGCGGACTATACAGCAAGCCGTTCGGGGAAAAGCAATCGGAGCACTCCGGTTTCGACGCGACTCACGCATCGCGCGCGGCGCTGCGGTTCGAACGCGCGACGATTCGTTGCTTCGTCCTCGACGACGCGACGAAAGCATGACCGCGGCGCATCGCTCACGAGCCATGCTCGTCACTCGCGATGCGACCGCCCACGCGTCGACGCGAGCAGGCCCGGTTGAGGCTTGTCCGGTCGGCATTTCCACACCGGGCTGCGGTCCGACGCGCAAGGCGCACAAGGCTTTGGTCGTCGGATGACTATGCAAACCGCTAGTAGGTCGCGGTCCACGGTGGAGTTATCCACACAAGCAGGGCATGGCTTTCCGCGGAGCGGTTGAGGCGGCGTTCGGTCCCACGGCACGTTTTACAACTTGCCGGAATCATTCATCGGAATCGCGGTACTTCACGCGGGTGGCATGCCGGCCGATTGGAGCGGCTCGTGCGGCGGGCCGCGGCCGCCGACCGCGACTTGTCCACAGACTCACAGCGCTTATCCACAGGCGCCGAGGTGCCGGCCGGAAAACCGCTGCGCGTACGACAGTAGAGCTCGGCCGATCCGCGGCGCGACGAGTCCGGGCCGGGTCGACATCGACGTCGGCGAAGCAGCGCTTCGCAGCCGACGGCGAGGCTCGCGGTAGCTCGCGGTCCATGAAGAGCTTCACGAGCCGCGCGTCCGCCGGGCTTCGGAGGAGTCCCGGCAGCGCGACGATGCACCGGCGGCGAACGCTCTCGGCACAGCGAGCGTCGTCGACGTCGCGGACGCCGGTCAGCTTCGGCGCGACGTCCGAGAGGACGACGTCCGGCGAGCCCGCCCAGGAGATCGTCCGATCAGCCTCCGGGCAGGTCCGGCGTCGCCGCACGTCACCGACCACCAGAGGCCGACGCCTGCGTGCCAGCAGAGCTGGATCGGTACGAGGTCGATCCCGACCAGGCGACCGCTCGGTCCGACGCGCGTCGAGCGCGACCTGGCAGCCAGCCACCGGGCCATGCGCCAAGATCGACGACGCGGTCGCCCTTGCGAAGCACGACGATGGCGGTCGTCGCAGCTCGGCGAGCTTGTACGCGCTGCGCGCGCGAAAACCTTCGGCCTTCGCGCGGCGATAGTGCGCGTCCTTGCGCTGGTACGTCACGGGAGCGGTGCTCCCGTGTGCGACGATGCTACTCGTCCGCGTCGGGCTGGTACGCTGCAGTAGTCGCCGAACGGCGTCTCGTGCGGCGTGTGTCCGAAGATCCGCTCGAGTCTTGTCGCCCGACACCACGAAGTGGATCGGACGCATGACGAGCCACTCGTGCCGCATAGCCGATCGGGTTGCACGCGCGTAGGCCGACGAGACGCAACGGGTGCGACTGCGTGATCGTCGTAGGCATCGTGGGCGCGGCCCGGTCGCAGGCACCGCCACCAACCCCGCCGCCACCACACAGCCATCAGCAAGCTGCTTCACTCACGTACCTCCTGCTGCGGCCCATCGATCGACCGCAGACCGAAGGTACCAGCGGCCCTGCGGACGTACAAGCAGAGGCCACCGTGATTGACCGTCCGCACAGCCATCGCTAGAGACGGCCCAGGAATGGCACGCACGTTCCGGCCGCTCGAGCCCCTGCTGGATGGCGTCGGTGGCGGTCCACGCCTGGCGCCCGCCGCGCGACCCGTCGGTCTATGCGATCGTCGACATCCCCGTGCAGGGCGCGCTCGCGTACATCGATCAGGTGCGGGAGGCCACCGGCGTCCGCGTGACGGTGACGCACACATGGTCGCCCGCGCGGTCGCGCTCGGCATCCGCGCCTTCCCGCAGATGAACGGCATCGTGGCGCGCACGGCGCATCATGCTGCGCGACGACGCGTCGGACATCTTCATGCAGGTGGCAACGCGAGGGCGGCCGGGACCTCTCGGGGTTCAAGATCGTCCGCGCCGACGAGAAGTCGGTCGATCGAGATCGGCCGGAGAGGTCGAGCGAGCGCGTCGAAGCTCTCTGCGATCGCGCCGCGACACGCCAGGTGGAGCGCACGAAGTCGGTCCTCGACCGCATCCCGCTGCCGATCCTCGGGCCGGTGATGCGGACGATCGCGTACCTGATCTACGACCTCGATCTCGACCTGAGCGCGCTTCGGCATCGTGAAGGACGAGTTCGGCAGCGCCATGGTGAGCAACATCGGCGACCTTCGGCCTGACGACGGCGATGGCGCCGCTCGTGCCGTTCAGCCGCACGCCGCTCGTCGCTGCTGGTCGGTCAGGTCGAGGAGCGGGCGGTCGTCGAGGACGGTCGCGTCGCCGTGCGGCCGATGCTCACGCTCGGCGTGCACGTTCGATCACCGGTTCATGGACGGCTACCAGGGCGGCAAGATGGCCGACCTGATGCGCGCGTACATGACCGACCCCGAGCAGTACGAGGGCAAGCTGCCGCAGGCCGGCGCCGCTCGCCGCTCGGCGCTACGCCCAGCCGATGAAGCTCACCTGACGGCCGGCATCCGACGCCGTCGCGCCGATACGAGCAGTAATCGGGCGAGCACCGCGTGCAGGGTCCGATCGACGCGATCTGCGCTCGACGCCGCGCGCGCGCGAGCAGCGCGCGCGACGGCGCTCGCGAAGGTCGAGCAGTCGCGATCGTCCCGGCCGCTGCCACGCGGCGGCGGTCGTCGTCGCCCGACGTCGCGCGAACGCCGTCGCGCACCTCGGCGCCGACCTCGTAGCAGCACGCGACCGATCGCCGGACCGAGCGCCGACCTCGACCTCGTCCGGTTCGACGTCGAACTGCTCGCGCGAGACGCGCGAGCGCCACGTCGACGATGCCGGCCGCGGCGCCGCGCCAGCCCGCGATGCACCGCGGCGACGACGCGCCGGCGCGGCGCGACCATGCAGCATCGGCACGCAGTCCGCCGTGACGATCCCGACGCTGCGTCCGCGGCCGCGCGGTGACGAGGCCGTCCGCCTCGGGTCGCTCGCCGTCGGGATCGGCGCGTCAGCACGCGCGTCCCGTGCACCTGGCGCGGCAGCAGCACGGGTCGGCTCGGCTCGACGCGACCCGGGCAGGAAGCCGTGCGCGAAGCCCCGGAACCGCGTCGCCACGGCTCGTGCTACGAGGGCGGCCACGCCGGCTCAGCGGACGACCTGGGCGAGCGTCACGTCGGTGTAGCGCAGCAGCTCGTCGAGCGTGTGCAGCTTGTACGGGCGCTCGTAGACAGATGCGCTTGATGCCCGTGTTCACGAGCACCTTGAAGCAGTGAATGCAGGGCGTGTGCGTGATGTAGATGTCGGCGTCGCGGATCGCGTGCGCCGTTCTTCGCCGCCTGCGCGATGGCGTTGATCTCGGCGTGGATCGTGCGGAAGCAGTTCTCCTCGACCTCGCCCGACGGCGTCGTCGACTTGTAGATCGAGGCAGCCGACGTCGAGGCAGTGCGGCAGGCCGGCCGGCGAGCCGTTGTAGCCGGTCGCGAGGATGTTCTTGTCGCGTACGATCACGGCGCCCACCTTGGCGCGCAGGCACGTCGAGCGCTCGGCCACCTGCCGCGTGATCGTCATGAAGTACTGATCCCAGCTCGGGCGATCGCTCATCGACATCTCAGGGAAGGATGCGGATCGGCTCGGGAACGAACGTGATGCACCAACAATATCAGGCTGGCGACGGCCGCCCACCAGCCGACGCCCGGTCCGAGCGGCGATCGCGTCGTCGATGCGTCGGTGGATGGCCGAGGCGCGTCATGACCGCGACGACCGCCGCCCAGAAGATCCATCCGGACCACGAGCCGGATCGCCGAGCCAGACGAGCCCGGCGGCGAGAGCTCCCGACGAGACGCGGCGTCCGGCGGCCGACGCGCCGCAGTAGAGGACGTGGCCGCCGTCGAGCTGGCCCGCCGGGCAGCAGGTTGAGCGACGTCACGAGGAGGCCCGAACCAGCCCGCGATGCCCGACCGGATGGATGAACGACGGTGTCGGGATCGGCGCCGACGACGACGCCGGGTGAGCGAGCCGGTCAGGAGCGAGTCGCCGAAGACGACCGTGGACCCGTCGGCGGGGTCGGATCGACGTGCGAGAGCCGGAGCCCGATCAGCAGCACGACGACGCGACCACGAAGCCCGCCCACGGCCCGGCCGCGCCCATGTCGAAGAGCGCGCGCCGGTCCGGAAACCGCGAGCGGACGCCGGATGAAGGCGCCGAACGTCCCGAACGGAATGAGCGAGCGGCGGGGCCGGCAGGAAGTAGGGCAGCGACGCGTCGATCGCCGTGGCGGACGCACATGAGGTAGTGGCCCATCTCGTGACAGAGGAGGATCGCGAGCAGCGACAGCGAGAAGGGAGTGCCGCGCGGCGAGCGCCGCCGACGGCGAACGGATCGAGCGCCGGTCGGCCAGATGGCGCCGGCGCGTGGTCGTCGTGAGCGCCGGTCAGCGCAGGACAGAGCCCACCGTGACGGATCCGGCGCGTCGACGCCTCATCGCGCCGATGACGCGTGACCGGCGCGCCGACGCCGACGCCGAGCAGTCGCCGCGCGCATCGCCGTCGCGCGACGGCGATCTCGAGCGAGGCCCCAGCTGTTCACGAGCGCAGCAGAGCTGCCGCGCTCGACCGCCGCGTAGTGTCGGCGACGAACGCGGATCGCGCGACGGCCCGCGATCTCCACCGTGATCGACCGCCGCCGGCAGCGAGGCCGCGTCGATGTTGGTCGCGAGGTTGCCGAACCGGTCGACGTAGACGACCTGCGCCGCGGATCGCGTCGCCGTCGCGGACGGGCACGGGAACGATCGAGCGTCGACGACGTCGTCGCGCTCGGGGCCGAGCGCCGTCGACCGGGGTGCCGGTCGCGATCGCCGCCGCCACCGGCGCGAACACGTCGCGGCCGTGGAACGTCCGGCTCCGCGGCGACAGCATGAAGCGCTCGTCGGTGATCTCGACGACGCGCACGGCCCGATCGTGCGGCGCCGCCAGCGACAGAGAGGCCGTTGTCGGGCCCGACGAAGCAGCGCGTCGCGCGTCTCGATGCAGATCGGCGCGTCGCGCGGCTCCCGACGCCCGGATCGACGACCGCGACGTGGACGGTGCCGGCAGGGAAGTAGGGCGCCGCCGCCGCGCAGCACGAGGCGCGCCGGCCATGACGTCCTGCGGCGGAATGCCGTGCGACACGTCGATCACCGGCACGCCCGGCGCGCGCGTCGCGATCACGCCCTTCATGATGCCGACGAACGGGTCGGAGAGCCCGAAGTCGGTCGTGAGCGTGATCAGCGGAGCGCCTCTTCGACCGCGGACCAGAGCGAGCGGAAACATGATCTCGTGGTGGCCGGTCGAGCCGGATGCCGGTGCCGCCGGTGGCGGTCGGCCGTGCGACGACGTTCACGCCGGGACGGTAGTGCCGGATGAAGTCCATGTCGATGGTCGTGAGCGCGGCGCACCGGTCGGCCGACGTTCCGCGCCAGGTTGAGCGCCTTCACGAACACCTCGGGCATGACGACCGCCGAGCCGAGGTTCAGATAGACGCCGCCGTCGAGGCCGCCGACCACGCCGGCGAGCAGCCGGAAGTCGCGCAGGCTGCCTGCGCCGATCGCCGCGCCGTCGGCCGACGGGTGCATGTGGATGATGTCGGTGCCGATCGCGACGTGGATCGGTCGCCGGGAATCTCGCGCGCGCGCGCACGCGGCGAGGATGCTGGTGCGCCGGAAGCGGAGGCGCGCGCGCCACGATCGCCTCGCCGACGGCGCGCCCGAGGCCGAGGCCGCGCGCGACGCCGTCGGTCGTCGCGCGATTGATGAACTCGCCCGGTCTCGCGCGCCATGCCGAAGACGCCGCGGTCGAGGCCGGGACCGACGTCCTCCGACGTGCGTCCGCCCCACGCCATCTCGAAGTCGTGCACGAGGCACGCGCCGTTCATGGCGACGGCCGCGAGGCGCCCGCGCTCGATCAGATCGACGATGATGCGGCCCGAGCCCGACCTTGATGGGATGCGCGCCCATGCCGAGGACGACCGGCTTGCCGCGCCGGATCGCCGTCGCGATGCGCTCGGCCGCGTCGCGGAGGTCGCGCGCGCCCAGGATGTCGGGCAGCCCGCGGAGGAACGCGCGCATCGATCGTGCCGGCGCGGATCGGCGTGCCGAGGAGCCGCGCGTCGACCTTGCTCGGGCGCCGGCCGAGCGGGACGGTGCGGACGCGCGACGGATCGAGCGGCGCCGCGCGCGTCGGCGCGGCCGCACCGCGCTCTCACGTCACGACCCGGTGCATGCCGAGCAGCCGCCGCTCGACCAGCTCGCAGAGGCACGTGGCCGATCAGGATGTGCGTCTCCTGGATGCGGCAGGAGAGCGTGCTCGCCGAGACGCAGCAGGCTCACGTCGACGCAGGCCCGCGAGCGCGCCGCCGTCCCGCCGGTGAGCCTGATGCGTCTGCATGCCGAGCGGCCGCGCGGCCTCGACGGCACGCAGCACGTTCGGCGACTTGCCGCTCGTCGAGATCGCGATCGCGACGTCGCCGGCGCGGCCGAGCGCCTCGCACCTGGCGCGCGAAGACCTCGTCGTAGCCGTAGTCGTTCGCGATGGCCGTCAGCGCCGACGTGTCGGTCGTGAGCGCGATCGCCGGCAGCGCCCGGCGCTCGCCCATGAAGCGCCCGACGAGCTCGGCGGCGATGTGCTGCGCGTCGGCCGCGCTGCCGCCGTTGCCGAAGAGCAGGAGCTTCCGGTCGGCCGTCGAGCGCGTCGGCGACGAGGTCGATCGCGCGCGCGAGCGCGTCGGACTGCTCGGCGAGCGAAGACCTCGCTTCACGCGGATGCTTTCGTCGACAGAGCTCGCGGATCGCCGCTGCCGCGTCGCTCACCCGGCCTCCGGCGGCTTCGGCAGGATGTGGTCCACGTAGAAGCGCAGCACGTCGACCGGCGCGATGATGCCCACGAGGCGGCCTTGCCGCACGACCGGCAGGTGATGGATGCCGCGCTCGCGGAGCATGCGTCATGGCCTCGTCCGGCCGGCGCGAACTCGTCGATCGTGATCGCCGGCGACGACATGATGTCGCGCGCGAGCGTCTCGTGGGAGTCGTCGCGCGAAGAGGGCGTCCATCAGGTCGATCTCGGAGACGAACCCGATCACGCAGTCCGACTCGTCGACCACCGGCACGCCGCCGAATCCCCTGCGCTCACGAGCGTCGCGGCGATCTCCGGCAGCGGCGTGTCTGGGGCGATCGTGCGTCACGCGCTCGGTCATGATGTTCCGCGCGTGCCCTCGCACCAGACGGCCTTTACTGGCGACGTCGTCCGACCGTCAAACGACGGTCGCGCGCCTTGCCAGCCCGGAACGGCCTGCGGTAGCAACTCGAGTCTCCGCGGGCGTAATTCAGTGGTAGAATGCCAGCTTCCCAAGCTGGACGTCGCCGGTTCGACCCCGGTCGCCCGCTCTCAGCGGAAGTCCGTAGAAGATCGCGGGTTCTTTCGCCTTCGACGGCGGTGCGTCGTCGCTGTCGAGTTCGAGGGTTCCACGTGGGTTCCAGGTCGCCGTGGTTGTCCTGCCGATCATCTGGCAGTTGCTGGGCGTCCACGCGGGCGTCGCCGTAGTGCTTCTCGATCATCTCGAGGCTCGTTCCCGCTGTCTGCCGGCACACGAAGAGCGGCTTCGCGCCAGCGGCGAGGAGCATCGAAATGTAGGTACGGCGGCAGTAGAAGGGGCGCGTCTGGATGCCGAGAGCGTGGAGCGCCGGAAAGCCACTCGCGCCGTTGGAAGTCTCGCTTCATCGATGGGCGCACCGCCAGGCGTCTGAAAGACGAAATCGTCGCCCCGCGGCGTCGCGTGGCTTGAGAGTCCGGAGGACGGTGTCGGTGCCTCCGTGGACAAGTCGACGTCACGCCTGCTGCGTCTTCGTGCGGCCGTCCTCGCCGAGCACCCGGCTCCGGCGGTCCGAATCCTGCGGTGCTGGTGATCCACGTCACGCCAGCGGAGCGCGATCGCCTCGGGAGGGGCGGTTACGCGTGGCACTCGCGGCGTTCCCGCAGAAACCGCGTGAGGATCCGCCCCCGCTCCCATCGGTATAGGGTTGATCTTCGCCGCGTCAGCCCCCTTTATCGAGGCGCGTGACGAAACGAGAATCGAAGAGTCGAGCGAGGTCGCACGCACGATACCCCGCGAGCTCGGCATCTTCTGCATGCCTCGCAGCCCGCTGTGAATCACTCGGTCGATCGTCCCCGCGGAGAGCCCCTCGAGCGAGCTCGTCTGCAGATCGACGAGGCGTTTCGCCGTCAGCTCATCGAGCTGACGGCACCGACGGAACGACGAGTGCGGGTGTACGACTCGCGATTACGCTGCCATTTGGCTGTGACGGTCGGGGCCGTCGACACGCGACCACACTTGAAAGAACCCACGTGTCGCCGTTCGACCGACGGCGGGTTCGCCGCGCAGAGCGGGCGCGAGATTCCCGCGCGGAACCATCGCGGTCGAAGACCTGTCGCGAATCTCTTCGTCGATCGCTCGGGCGCGGACATCGACTCTGCGTCGGTTCTCGGCTGTGTCCTGAGCTTGGTACCCTCATGACTCTGCAGGCACGCTCGATGCGTGGCACCATACCGCCTACGTCTACGACGGAGCCGAGGAGCGCCCTCCATTTCGACTCGATGGCACGGTCTCCGCCTGCGGATGCGCCGCTCGAGGGCAGAATCACCAGCTGGCTCGCCATGCACTACTTCGGGCGCCTCGGCGGCCGTGAGTACGAGAAGATTACGGCCGCCGAGAACCGCCAGCACGGCCTCAGCCTCGTCACGCTGGAGCCCGTACGCGTGCGAGGCTTCGACAATCATCGCCTCGTCGGGCCGGCCCTCCGTCTCTACATGCGCCTCCGCGAGGCTCTGCCCCCGCCGCGCCGCTGGTTCTGGAGCGTTCAACCCCAGAGGACTGTCACCGGGTATCGCGCGATCACCGGATTGTGTGTCACCAGCGTCAGCCGCTCCTCGATGGGCCTGCGCCGCCAAGAGCCGGTCGAAGGGATCACGAGATGTCCTGGCAAGAGGGCGAGACGCAGCGTGTGGGCAATGGTGACTGGGAGCTCGTCGAAGTGTGCGGCGCGGCCCCCGGCGACGATGCCGACGTCGGCGTTGATCTTGCCCAGCACCGACTTGATGGCGATCTCCCAGGTGGCGACGGGGCCGACGAGACGTCGGTCTCCGTCGCGCGGGACGCGCTTGCCACCCGCCCGGGTAGCCGGCCGGGACTAGTCAGCGCCCAGAGCGGGGCATGCGTGTCGAGGAGCAACCTCTCGATCACGTTCCGCGCCCCTCGAACAGATCGAGGAGGTCGTCGGAGCAGCTCGCACCGGTGAGGATGGCGACCGCGTTGCGCGTGCCGCGAGTTGGCCCGTCCTGGCCGGGCCGGTCAACTGCGCGGTCGCAGGCTCACGGCGCCCTTCAGTCCCTCCGAGAGAACCGCTCCCCGGTGCATGAGCCGGAAGAGTCGGCTGGTGCGGTACCAGGATCGCAACGCCGAATAGAGACCGCTGGGCATCAGCACGTCCAAAGCGAGGCTCGCTCGGCGAAAGGCCTGGGTCAGTCGCCGCTGGCGGAACTCGGGATCATCGTAGTCCCACACCAATCCCAGCGCCCTCACCTTCCTCTGCTGCGCGCATAGAACTGCACCTCACTCTGCCGGGCGATGCTTTCGAACTTCCTCCTGATGGCCCGGCAATCGTACCCCCGTCTCCGCCCCCGCTCGCTCGACGTCGTCACACAGCTGCGCGTACAGCCTGGCCTGTACCGCGAAGTACTTCGGCGTCCGGATGCTCCACTCCCCTCTCGGAGTGACGGCCCATGGATTCGATAGAGTCCCAGGGGTTCTTGAATGAAGGCAAATTCCCTGCGTGAAAGGGAGGAGATACGCGACATACAGGTCGGCCCCGGGTGATAGTTTGCCTCCACGGAACCGGTCGGGGATGGCTAACGCGCGCCAGGACGGCGGACCTGATTGCAATGCCGGAACGGGCGGAAGTATCGGCGGGTGTCCAGGTAGGCCTCCAGCGGACGGCGCTCCTCCAGCGCGTCGGGCCGCAGGGTGAAATCGGGGTTCGCCCCACGGCCAGTGCCGCGATCGTTGATCACCGTCATGGCGTGAGACACCACGTCCGCCTCGGAGACCTCGTCGAACTCCTCGAGAACACGCGCCAGCTTGTCGCGATGCCAGACGTCGTCGGCGTCGAGGAGCGCGATGATCTACCGTGACCTGGACAAGCCCAGGTTCCAGGCCGACGCCTGACCGGTGTTCGGCTGGTAGACGTAGTCGATGGCCGATTCGTACGGCCGCAGGCGTTCCCGCGTGTCGTCGGTGGAGCCGTCATCGACGAGCACGATCTGCACCCACCCCGAACCTGGGCTTGGTTCAGAACACTCTCCACCGCGTCGCCGATGAAGGCACTGTGGTTGTAGGTCCTGATGAGAACCGTGACTCTTGGTCGCTCGCTCATCGTGGCACCTCGCGCTCCGACTCGATGGACACCATAGCCTTCGCACGGGTCTCACCAGGCCAGGAACACTTGACGCCCGCACCCCGCTCCGCGAGACAACCCCGAGCGCGCCAAGGGGACCAGAGCCATCCACAGACGTCGTCACGACAGGAGCCGGCGCGAGTTCCTGCAGACCTTAGTCCTCGCCGGGGCGCCGGCCTCTTCGGCGGACCGAATCGAGCCGCGACCCTCGCCACCGCCGCGCCTTCGATGCCGCTTCGCGAGTCGCCCCTCTCCGCTCCGCGATCGAGATGCGCGATGGCGTACCGCAGCTGATCGTGAACGGCAGGTCGAAGCCCCCTCTTGTTGTTTCACGGTCACGCGCCCGGCACGCCGCCGTCGACCAACGACAGGCACGAGCGCCCGCTGGTCCGGACGTCGAGCAGATCACGCCTCGCGCGACGCCGGCATCCACCTACGCACCTTCGACGTGATGCTGTCGTGGCCACACGATCACGCCGCCTCTCGACTATTCCGGCTGGATGCAGAGCCTCCGCACGCAGCTCGCCATCGATCCGCAGGCGCTCGTCGTCCCGAGACTTCACACCACCCCGCCTCAATGGTGCGCAAGAACGGCATGCCGATCAGCGGATGCAGTTCGAAGACGGTCGGCGCCACATGATCTCCGTCTCATCGCCAGTGGCGCACCGACGCCGAGGCGGCGCTGCGGCTCTGCGTGCGCCACCTCGGAGCAGGACTTCGGGAGTCACGTCCTCGGCTTACCACGTCTGCGGTCGAGCAGCGGAGAATGGGCGTACGACGAATCCTGACCCCACGGTTGCCGAACTTCGAGACCGCCTTTCGTGAGGGTTTCCGTGCCTGGCTCCGGGCGAAATACCGCGCGCCCCGGGCATTGCGAGACGCATGGCGCGATCCGCACGCCGACTTCTCCACCGTCGAGCTGCCGGCGCGGCGGCGGCGACGAGCGGGGAACGACGGCGTGTTCCGCAACCCGAAATCCCAGCGTTCCGTGATCGACTTCGTCGAGTACAGCCAGCTGCCATCGTCGAACCGTTGGAGCGGTTCGCGCGGGCAGTGAAGGAAGAGGTCCGTGGCGAGAAGCTGGTGTTCGCGTTCTACGGGTATCTCTTCGACGTGGCAGGTTCCCGAATGGCGCCCAGGCCAGCGGGCATCTGGCGACGTCGCGGCGCTGCGCTGCCCGGACATCGACGTGCTGTGTGCGCCGATCTCGTATTTCGACCGCGAGCTGGCGGCTCGGGCCCCTTCATGGGGCCCGTGGACCTCGGTCCAGCTTCACGGAAAGTTGTGGATCACCGAGGACGACACGCGCACGCATCGCCCGCGGCGGACGCCGGAAACGGTCGCACCGGCACGCTGCGCGAAACGCTGGGCGTTCACCAGCGAAACTTCGCGCAGGCGCTCGCACATCGATGCGGCCTGTGGTGGATGGATCAGGCGGCCAGGCTGGCTCGCATCGAAGGAGATCTGGAGCAACCTCAGTCGACTCCGACACCTCTGGCATCTCCCCGACCACCGACGCACCGCCCGATTCGTCCGGAGGTCGCCGTCGTCGTCGACGAACGCAGCGCGCTCTACGTGACCGCCGGCAACGCCGTCACGCGCCCTTCGTCGACCTCATGCGATACCCGATCAATCGCATGGGAGCTTCAGCTGGCCTCTACCTGCTCCAGGACCCGTGCGATGCCCGCGTGCCCGATGCCGCGAGCAACGTAACTGAACGAAGTC